>PYIK01109777.1_pt1 | contig 13082 bp, 22 predicted proteins | sample 3578011 | NCBI WGS metagenome assembly PYIK01 (sample SAMN08408022, study PRJNA431606) | Marine metagenome isolate SA_KN192-05_S13_70m, whole genome shotgun... | biome: marine; feature: oceanic pelagic zone; material: water; isolation source: 70 m water sample, 0.2-0.8 um fraction ... | reverse complement strand
CGTCCCTTCACAAAACGGATCTCATTAGCAAGCATTACATAGTCATGCCACCACTTAGTGTCCGTTCGAGAAGGCACCAGGCATACCACTGTTGCTCCCTGTTGGGATGATTCATACGCTTTTTGCATCCATTTTGTTATCTCACGCCCATAGGGAGGGTTCATGTAACAAACCCCCTCCCAGGTCCTGGATAAGCTATCGTCCTCCACGGTCCAATAACCAGGACATTTAGCGGTATGATGTTCCGCGCATACGTCCCAGGAGAACTTAAACTCTTTGTCTAATTCGTCAAAGAACTCCTGGGGAGTAGCCCAGTCTGACCTGGCAGAACTGAAATGAACTTTACTGACCATAACGATTATGCTTAAACCGTTCTTGGGTCTTGTAAAACTCGTCCGATATGCTATCGCTCAGATAAGCGTCCAGATTGACGAAAAACACCTGGCGGAACTTAACGTAATCTTCCAGCATCCCGAACTCCAGCATGTCAGCCATTAGATTCTCACCATGGTTGTCAAACTTTTCGTCCTGATTAAACAGACTTTCCCACAGCTCTTCATCTTCTTTAGCCTGGGCCAAGTATATCTTTAGCTTGGCCTCCATCGGGACATCCCCCCACTCAGCGTAAGCGTTTGCTGCGTCCTCTATCTGCTCGTTTGCTGTAAGTCTCAATTCATTTCTCATTTCTTTTCTCCCTAAGAATTGTCCTTTCTGCTAACCGAAGTGCCTTGAGAATGATTTGTTTGCCCATTTCTTTCCCAAAAAAACGGAGCACTGAAATCAACACTGAAGTGGTCATTCCCAACAATACACTTTTGCATATGTTATGAATCTCAAAATCCTCTTCCTCTTCTAAATCAAAAGTCCTAGTATCATCATCCCAATCACCAATATTATTTTGTTGCAAATTATGTTTTATTTTACTCGCTATGAATGAATCAGTTTCATCACCTACTTGCATGTACAAAGACATGCTCTTTTCTTGTTCCCAAAATTCTTTGTTAAACAATTCTTCTTTTGTCTTAAAATCTATTACATCACCCATGGTTCACCTCGCATATTGCTTTGTTAAATCCTCTGGGAGGATAGTCCTGAAGGATTCTTTTGTCCTTACGCTTGTTAGTCATAACAGACCGTATGTCACCCTTCCAGTCCGTTGCCCTCTTTTCGGGTAATTTCAATTCGTTGCCCGTCCAGACCGAACGCCGCCTCCTGTACCAATCCCCCTTCGGGAGGACCTCTTCATTACCATACAACGCATAGTCCGTATCATCCAAGTATCCACCATAGTCATACGGCTCCATAATCATGCACTCCAGGCCCAAATAATCAGACTTGGACAACACCCCTGCCGGGTTCTCAATGTAATATGGAGACCCCCAGTTCTCCGCCAGTGTACGCAGCGTCAATGCTAACGATATGCTTTCTTCCTGGAAATCGGGGTTAGTCAAAGCTTTCTTGCCCCACCACTGTGACCCCATGTAACTCAGATTAGCATGTGGCGGAAATATCGCTGTAAACGCTACCTTATCGTAGTGCTTCTCAACTAACTCCATCTTATAGTCCGATATGTCTACCAGGTAGTTGTCCTGCGTTTTTATGTGGCAGGTCCTAATCCCCTGGCTCGTTTCCCCCTCTCCCTTGTGATCGGGGTGGTACGACCAACACTCATACCCCTTCTCCTTCCATGGTAGCAATGACTTGCCCTCCAATGAGGGATCCATCAACGCTATGGCACATTTACTCATATTGTTCCTCCAATTTTTATTTCTTCATCTTTTAACGCTTGGTAATCGTCCAACGCATCACTGAGCACTTTTAAACTCTCCCGGATGTTTTCCTCCCAGTTGTTCGATGGCTCTTCCGCCAACACATCTTCTAAGGATTCTATTATCCGCTCCAACCTACGCTCCGTTATTTCTATCTGCATGCTGTAACTCCTCCCATAATTGACCTAATGACTTCACCTCTTCCAAGGTATTACTCATCCTAACTTCCAACCATTTAGACTCTAAAATGCTGCCTATCCCGTTCGCGTTAAAACTTTCTAAACACCTCGGGTGCAACTCCACAACAATCGGGTTCGAGCCCTTCTTGCTTCCATATTCCCAGTCCGGCATACACGATACCGTGACCATGGACACTATCGGGGTCCCAGGTAGATTCCAACTAGCCTCTGTCCTGGGCCCATTGTCAAATGTTTCCATGTCATCATGCATATTAGTATCCAACGTGTCAAAACGTCTGCCCAGGTAAGCCGATACTTCTGAGATAGCTTCTATGAAGCTTTGCCCATACTTGAACTCTTCTAAGCAATCCGCAAAATCTACTACTACCGCCATATCTTTCTCCTTTTTAGAATGGTATGTCGTCTAATGGATGGTGCGAGTATTCCTCTGTCTCAAATGCAGCACCGTCCCACTGTGGGTTCATCAGCTTGTAGTTACTGGTGAGGTCCTCTACCAACTCATCTTCGCCCATGATTTCATAACCCGTGTAATCGTTCTTGTTAGAACACACCAGGATTACCCACTCGTAGTCCAAGAAAATGGACTCCTGGCTCTCCTTTATTACCGCCTTCAAAGGTCTACGCTCAATCAACTGGACCTTGTCCCAGCCCAGAATAGTTTTGCGCCTCTTTGTTTTTTCTAAAAAATACACCGCATCCTTAATCATTACTTTCTCCCTTTCTGTCTGATTTTTTTATTGGTGTTACGCTTCTTCGCTTGCTTCCATTTCCTGCTCAAAGCAGCAGCAGCATCTGTTTTTACTCCGTATCGTTTCATTACTTGCTCCTTTTACTATCTTTCAACGCTTTCCAGGTCGTACCTCGATTTATATCCAATCGCACAACGCCATCAGTAATCGGGCCTCCGTCGTGATTCATCAAATAGTTCTCGGACCATTTTTTAATAATGTAATCCGCAGCCTCTTCATGGGTGTCAAATTCACTGTCCTCGGACCAGCCATCACACGCTGATTCATGAAGACTTATGGGCTTGATACGTTCTGCCGCTTTCGCTGCAAATTCACTGTCCCGCATCTTTTCACCCTGGAACACGCGACATGCAAAATCCCAGTCGTTTTCCTTAGCCATCTTATTAACATCGTCAATATCTTCTTCTTCTGTCACCAGTCCCATATCCCACTCATAATAATCATTTTCATTAAGTTCCCAACCAAGGTAATTAAAACTATGTAAAGCTCCTTGTTGTTTTGTGACAGCCGTGGGCCATGCGCTTGCTACACCAACCACCCCTTCACTCTTGACAACTAAAGTATCTCCATTTTCAATGTTTTGTAGATCACTCCAGCCCTCTGGTTCAAACAAGTGCTCGCCACCACACATGGTCCATTCATACGCTTCTTGAGTTGATTCAAAATAATGTACTTTTCGTACTTCCTGTAACGCGGTTCGAGGGTCAGGCCAATACACCTTAGTTTTGTATGCGCCAGCCGTGAATGTCTGTGGATGATACTTAGTCATGTCTTTCTCCTTTCTCCGTGTCTGTGTTCGTGTTAATGTGTAAGATGCTACTGTAGCATATTTTGGAATGAATTGCAACATGTATCATACTATTATTTTAGTTTGTCCCTATATAGGGGTCTCAGATCAAAAATGAGTTTGATTTTTAAAAAATGGACATGTAAAAGTGAGAAACTGGGACGAAAGTGATGGGAGTGAGATAAGTGATTGATTGTAATAGTGAAAGAGCATTGTCATCCGTCCCACCCCTCGTCCCGCCTCGTCCCGAAACATGGTCCCCCGTCCCAGGTTCAGAAGCTGAGTCCGTCCGACGCATGCGATCCCCTTCAAAATATTTTTTTTATTTTCATCTGAAAGACTGTATATAGGACAAGAAATGAGAAAAACAAAAGCTGATTATTTTAAAAAGAAATCTGACCGAGTTGCTGAAGAACTGGAAGAGTCTTATGGCAGGAAGCTAACCAACAGACAAAAAGAGTTTGCTAAATATTATGTAGAGGGAACTCACTCCAATGCTGAATGCGCTCGCCTGGCTGGATATTCTGACAAAGACGGTAAGGCCAGGAACAGAGCTTACGCTCTGCTAAACGAAAAAGAATTTCCACACCTGGCAGAATACATATCAGAGCTGAGGGAGGACCGTGAGAAGAAGTATGGAGTTACACTTACTGGACAATTAAAAAGGTTCCGTGATTTGTCGCTCAAGGCAGAAGAAGAAAACCAATTTTCTGCTGCGGTCAATGCTGAAAAAATACGATCATCACTTGGTGGCTTGACTATAGACCGCCGAGAAACCAATCATTATCACGCAATCGAAAACATGTCTCGAGATGAGATAGAGAAACGGCTGGCTGAATTGCGAACTAATCACCCTACCGCTTTTGAAGGCGAATACGAGGTAGTAAATGAGCCAGAAACCAGAGACCCTGTTTTGGAACAACTTGAAGACATTCCTCCCGAAGACTTGGCACATATCGAGGATTGAAAACCGCTATGGGGGCGGTATTCCTGACGTATATATCTGTGCTGACGGTAAATCTATCTGGATAGAACTAAAAGTTACAAAAAATCACAGAGTTGCCATCTCCTCACACCAGGTTGCCTGGCATTTCGCTCATTCTCAAGCAAATGGTGTCTCTTTCTTCTTAGTTAAGGCCCTCTCGTCCTCGACCCTATATTTATTTGACGGGGTCCACGGTCGGGAGCTTTTGGACCATGGTCTTCGGGTCGGGATTCGGGGTTCGGGGTCCGAGGTCGGGGGTTCGGGTCACTCGGGGTCGGGGTCGGGGTCGGGGTCGGGGTCGGGGTCGGGGTCGGGGTCCGAGGACCTGGGTCCTGGGCACGGGCTCGTGGTCCCGTGTGCGTGGACGGGCGCGGATCCTACCACATTGGTGCGGGTCCTGTCAAGCTGAGGCCCGGCTTCATTTCGCCAGGGCCTTATATAACTAAATGTTATATGCATATTCTAAAATAGTACTTGACATTATCATATGATTCATACTATAATATACCCACACTTAGAGAAAGCGAACAAAAACAAAAAAAGTGCTTGACAAATAGAATAGTATGTAATATACTACTCACACACTCAAAGAAAGCGGAGAAAGAAAATTGACTAGTAAAAGAATATCAAGAGAGCACAATGTGAATGTAGAGTGGTCCAAGGATCTTAAAATAGACAGAGATCATGGTCCTGATTGCGAAATAAAAATGATCCGAATAATCTACAAGATCCAGAGTGATTGGCGTGAAGCGGCTCAGTTAGTGTATGACGTAGATGACGATAACTGGAGTTTTGTAGTTAATGCGTGGGCCAATGGTTCAGAAGTATTATATAAAGGCGGCGATTGTCTTTATGTAGCTACAGCACTCCGGGACATTTTGCAAGATGTGACCGATACAATAAAGACATATAAAAGATGTCACGTTGCTGGTGGTGATCACATAGAAGAATGGATTAGGCAGATACCTTAAAAAAGTACTTGACATAGTAGCATAAATCATGCTACTATGTCCCTACACTTAAAATGGAGAAAAAAAATGGAATACGTAGATTTATATTCGGCATGGAATCTTTTAACGAGAGGTAAAAGCACGGATCCGACATTATTTGAAATCTTTACTGCTAGAAATGAAGATTTCAACGGCGACGCTAAGGACCTAAATTCTGCCGTAAAACGTGGGTTATGGTTAGCGATAAACGAGCCAGCCAATTTTGATTTGTGGAATGAGGGATGGACCCAAGGCACTGGATGGAGCATTGAGACTTTGGCGGAATGGTATCTGGAAGCAGTAGAAGAACAGATCAAGGAAGCGATATGAAGATTAAGATACCATCTGAAATTTGGGTAGAGTTATATTCTGAAATCGCCGGGGCAATAGTTGAGTATTCAGCATTGGACCCCACTATGACAACCGATGAAAATGGAGATGAACGATACACAGAAGAGGCGCAAGAAAAGTTTAACGATTGCGCCGAAATGGTAGAGGAAATTTTAGAAAATTATTTTGTAAAAAACACTTGACATAGTAATATCAATCATGTTATAGTATACACATACTAAGAAAGCGGAGAAAGTAAGACATGATCAAGACATTAAAAAGAGCGCAAGAAGTATCCGGCAAGCTCACAATGAAGAACAAAAAAGTTCCCGGATCTTCATTCCCCACTAGCACAGAAATGTGCGGCGTGGGCGGCAAGTTAAAACTAGTTCCCGGCAGCACGTGCCACGGATGTTACGCGGCAAGACTGGAAGCTTACCGAGAAAACGTCGCTAATGGTTACATGAAAAACTGGACCATTTCACAAGACACAATTACTAAAAATATGGATCTCTGGGTAGAGGGAGTAGTTTATCAAATATTACACTTCTACAAAAAAACTGGAGTTAAATATCATCGCTGGTTTGATTCTGGCGATGCGTATTCTGTCGAGTGGTTCGTGGCGATTGCTAAGGTAGCCAGAAAAACGCCAGATTTTATGCATTGGTTCCCAACTAGAGAAAAAGCACTCTACAAGGAATATTTACGCAATCACAGACAACCAAAAAATCTGGTTATCCGTGTATCTGCTGCAATGGTTGATGGTGCACCAGTAGAGGGATTCAAGAACACTAGCACGGTCCACAAGAACAAAGATCATCATGGTCAAAGATGCATCGCACCAGATCAAGACGGTCAATGCGGAGAATGTCGTGCATGCTGGGATCCAAAAATCAAAAACATAAGTTACAAAAAACACTAGCCGGGACTCGGGGTCGGGTCGGGTCGGGTCGGGCCTCTGGGCCCTGGCCTGGCCCAGGCCCTGGAAGGGTATGAGAGGGTAAGTGTTTCACGTGGAACATGAAAAATGCTGCGCCGCAACATAAAAAAATAATTAAAAAAGTGCTTGACATTATGGCATTAATCATATTATAATACACTCATACTTAATAAAGCGGAGAATGTAGAAATGGCGAAAGAAAATACAGCAAAATTTAACGAGCTACAGCAAACAGTAACCGATCAAATTATTGCACAATTAGAGAGCGGCGATTTAGGATTATGGCAAAAAGAATGGTTATCTTGTGGAATGCCTGAGAATCCATTATCTGGGACCAAGTATAAAGGCGCAAACGTGATTATTCTTCTAATGGCTCGAGCCAGGAATGGGTACTCCACCAACAAATGGACCACAAGCGCAGCACTTAGAAAATTAGGGCATCACGTACTCGCGGGAAACAAGGCGACGTTGATCACTAAGCCAACGTCATTTGTTCCAATAGACGACGATACGAAAATACCCGTTTCTTTTGGGTGCCAGCCAGTGTTCAACCTTGATCAAACTAGTATGGAGATCGAGCCAGAAAATTACGAAATGCTAGGCGATGACAATATAGAAGCAGACAAGATCATTGACGCAATGACAAAGGATCTTGCCTCAGTCGTTTACAATGGCGACCAGGCATATTATAGAAGAGCTACCGACCTAGTAAACTTGCCTGAGAATTTCAAAACTACCAGCGGAAAGTATGCGACTGCTTTTCATGAATTCGGACATGCCACCATGCATGAGTCGCGACTCGATAGAGAAGCAAAAGGATCTTTTGGCACGCCTGAGTATGCTTACGAGGAACTAGTGGCGGAGATGACCAGCGCATTCCTTTGCGCTGATACGAAAGTTGAGGGGGAACTACAACATGCCAGTTATATAAAAAGCTGGATCAAGCTTTTAAAAGATGACAACAAGGCGTTATTCTCCGCAGCGTCTAAGGCGACTGCTGCTTATGAGTACATCAAAGCAGCATAGCCAACTCGGGGCCCGACCTTCGGGTCGGGTCGGGTCGGGTCGGGTCGGGTCGGGACCTGGCCTGGCCTGGGCCAGGTCCAGGCATGGGAGGGAATGTAAAGGTATATGAATGGTAGATGTTCCACGTGGAACATGCTGCGCCGCACAAATGCCGCAATGCAGCATATAACTAAATGGAACATATATATTCCAAATGAGTCTTTGACATTCTCATATGTATCATGCGATACTATCCCTACATTAACGAAACGGAGAGAGCAGAAATGGCAAGACATATCAAAGTTGACCAAGTAGAAGACGACAAGCCAGTAGAAGAGGTTCAAGAATTGACTGGCAGAGATCCAATACATGAAGAAGATCTGGACGATTTCTTTTGTGAGTTTATACAAAGTGACAGAGCAGGATATCAAGACGTATTGGACAAATTTGGATCAACAAAATTTGAATAAGTGTTGACATGCTAGTAGTATCATGTATACTACTAGCATACTTAAACAAAAACGGAGAAATTAGAAATGGACAATAAATTAAAAGAACAATTAGAGATAGAAGCCGCAATTCACGACTACGCAATGTTTGACGAAATGGCGAAACGTGCCGAGGAAGGTAAGAAAAAATCAAAGGCAAAATTAGTAAAAATGTTGCCTGATGGCTTGAAAAAACAATTCGACGAATATGTTTTTGTAATGACCGCAGAGTCTAAGACTACGTTTGATTTTCTGGGAGCATTGGCCGACAAGTATGGCGAAACCAAAGGATCCTATAATGCCGATAAGACATTGAAAACAGATCGCTTTGAAATGTTGTTTGGCATTTATGATCCAGAAGTGACAGAGAAATACGTTAAAGAAACGCCATATTATAAGATAGCGATTAAGAAATAAGGAACTCTCCGTTAGAGCTGGGACACTCTCAAAAATGTCCCAAACATTTAAAAAACGGAGAAAAAAAATGGAAAAATATTATATAGCTGTAATCGAAGAAAAGTACGGAGAATTTGAAGTCCAACATTCTTTATTATTTTCTGTGCCAGAATCCTTTAATCCCAACAAACACCTAGAAGAGTACAACCGAGACTGGTACGGCCAAGGTTGCACCGAAGCTGACGAAGATGAAAACGGATGGATAGAAAACGATTTTATGATGCATAGAGCGGGAAAGGTAACAGAGATCAGCAAATCATGCTTTGATGAATTGGCAGAAACGCAAGCGTTGCGAGTGTCATCATGAACCAGGATCTAAAATACATCATAAGAAAGCATATAGACTTGATCGCATTTGCCACAGTGACGATCACAATAGGCGCAATAATATTAATAATTTATTGAAAAAAGTGTTGACATTGTTGTATTAATCATATTATAATATACTCACACTGGGAGCCCTCGGGCCTAGGTACTTAGAGCCGGGCTCGGAATTTGAGCCGACCCCGCCCCAAAAAATTTCGGGCGCGACGCGCCCCACTACTAGGAGCGAAGCGACTAGTAGTAGTGTTTCATAAATATAAATGCAGGTAATTGTCGTTGGACCGTGGATGATGTATGTTATACCGCATGGAAGTATCTAGCATAAGTAAACCTAGACCTGACCTGGTACCCCCAAAAAAGGAGGCTCCGCCGCCTAAGCAGGAACCCAGAACCGTGGACCCTGCGCCACAATCCAAAACCCCCCACCGAGTAGATAAATTAGTATGAGTTTAGCGACGGTTAGTGATGATGTAGCGCGAGAGATACTGGCATTAGAGCAAGCTCGGCTGACGTTGGAGGTTAGGGAACGTGCCCAGGATGATTTCATGGAGTTTGTGAATCATGTTTATGAGGGATTTATAGAGGGTACGCATCATAAGCAGGTGGCAAAGCAGTTTGAGAAGTTAGCCGTGAACCGTGGTTCCCGGATCATTGTCAATATGCCCCCGAGACATACGAAGAGTGAGTTTGCGAGTTATTTATTACCTGCCTGGTTGATAGGCAAGAATCCTGCATTAAAGATTATTCAGACGACGCATACTGCGGAGTTAGCGGTGAGGTTTGGACGTAAGGTACGTAATTTGATGGAATTGAAGGAGTACAAGGATGTTTTTCCAGATGTTGAGCTTAAAGCGGATTCAAAGGCTGCGGGACGGTGGGAGACTGAGCAGGGTGGTGAGTACTATGCTGCTGGTGTTGGTGGTGCGATTACTGGTCGTGGGGCTGACTTGCTCATTATTGATGATCCGCATTCGGAACAGGATGCGTTATCTGAGACTGCGATGGAGAATGCTTATGAGTGGTACACCTCGGGTCCCCGACAACGGCTCCAGCCAGGTGGTTCGATAGTTGTAGTAATGACCCGTTGGAGTTTAAAGGATTTGACGGGCAAGTTGATTAAGGCACAGGCCAGTGATGTGATGAGTGATCAGTGGGACATTGTGGAATTTCCTGCGATATTGCCGAGTGACAATGTGTTGTGGCCTGAGTTCTGGAAGAAGGAAGAGTTATTAAAGGTCAAGGCATCGTTGTCCGTGGGCAAGTGGAATGCCCAGTGGCAGCAGAATCCTACGGCGGAAGAAGGTGCGATTATCAAGAAGGAATGGTGGAATGTGTGGGAAAAGGAAGCGGTTCCTCCAGTAGATTATATTATGCAGAGTTATGATACGGCATTTAGCAAGAAGGAGACTGCGGATTATAGTGCGATTACGACCTGGGGTGTATTTCAGCCTGAAGAGGGAGGTTCGGATCATATTATTTTGTTGGATGCCCAGAGGGGCAGGTGGAATTTCCCAGAGTTAAAAGACACGGCGTTACAGGAGTATAATTACTGGGAACCTGATATGGTGATAGTAGAGGCGAAGGCTACGGGTACTCCGTTAACGGACGAGTTGCGAAACATGGGTATTCCTGTGGTAAATTATACGCCTAGTAAGGGAAAGGATAAGCATACGCGGATGCACATGGTGGCTCCGATATTTGAGAGTGGCAAGGTTTGGGCACCTGAGAAGAAGTTTGCGGAAGATTTGATTGAGGAGTGTGCGGCTTTTCCGCATGGGGAGCATGATGATTATTGTGATTCGATGTCCATGGCGTTGATACGTTTCCGTAAGGGTGGTTTTTTGAGGTTGAACAGTGATGAGGAAGATGATATTCCAGATTATAGGGTAACACCGAGGATATTTTACTGATGGCTGATAAAAAGATGAAGATGCAGGAGTTAGAGGTTCCAGACCAATATGGTGGAAAAAGAACGGTAAAGTTTTATGGCGACCAGACTGAGGAACAAGCGAGAAAGAACTGGGCGAAACATTTAGAAAGACAAGAAGCACGAAGAAAAAGAAGAATGGAAAAGTTCATGTCTAAAGGTGGTTTTATTGCTACAGGATGTGGCAAAGTGATGGGTAATAGACGTAAGAAAACGAGGATTTTCTAATGATACAAGCACTAATAGGACCCGTGACCGGGTTATTGGATAAATTTATCCAGGACAAGGATTTGAAGGCCAAGTTAGCGCACGACATAGCGACTATGGCGGAAAAACATTCGCATGAGAACGCTTTGGCACAGATCGAGGTTAATAAGATTGAGGCGGCTTCCTCGGATTTTTTTAAAAGTTCGTGGCGACCGTTTATTGGATGGGTTTGTGGGGTAGCTTTTGCATACCATTTTGTGTTACAACCTATAATAATATTTGTGGTAGCATTATTTGGTGCGGAGATACCAGCATTGCCTGAATTCGACATGGCGAGTTTAATGACAGTTCTGGGTGGTTTATTGGGATTAGGTGGACTTCGCACATACGAAAAATCTAAGGGGTTAGCAAAGTAACATGGCTACTGAACCAACATCGCTGATTGATAGGTCTATGCCTTCTATGGGTGAGCCTATAGAGGGTATGGAAGAAGAAGAGATTATCGTTGAGGAACTGGAAGAAGATCCTGACGTAACTGAGCAGGAAGATGGCTCGGTGGTGATAGGTCCTGATTTAGAGGACGAGATGCAACAGCAGATGTTGATGGAACCTGATGCGAATCTGGCAGAGTTACTCGAGGAAGATGAACTTGCAAAGATAGCTTCTGATTTGATATCCAATTATGAGGAAGATCGGTCAGGTCGCCAAGAGTGGGAAGATGCTTATACTGAGGGGCTAGAGCTTTTAGGTATTAAGTACGAAGATCGAGAAGAACCTTTCCGTGGGTCAAGCGGAGTGACGCACCCCCTAATCGCTGAGGCTGTGACGCAGTTCCAAGCACAGGCATATAAAGAACTCCTCCCAAGTTCTGGTCCTGTTCGCACACAAGTAGTTGGCACATCTACACCAGAAGTTGTTTCGCAGTCTCAGCGAATCCAAGACTTCATGAATTACCAGATTATCCATGTCATGGACGAATACGATCCTGAGATGGACAGATTATTGTTTTATCTGCCGTTAGCAGGTAGTGCATTTAAAAAAGTATATTTTGACGACATTCTAGACCGTGCAGTTTCCCGTTTCGTACCTGCTGACGACCTAGTAGTACCATATAACGCTACAGATCTAGCATCAGCTTCCAGAGTAACCCATGTTACTCGTATGTCATTGAATGATGTACGAAAATTTCAAGCTGGAGGGTTCTACCGGGACATAGAATTAGAGCCTTATGAGCAGGAAGATGAGGTTAGGGACAAAGAAAGGGAGCTTTCAGGCGTAGAAAAGACCTCAAGTGACCTAGATTGTACGCTTTTAGAGGTACATACCGACCTAGATTTACCTGGTTTTGAGCATATGCACCCTATTGAAGAGGAAAAAACAGGTATTAAGATTCCATATATCGTTACAATCGACCAGGGAAGCGAAAAAGTACTGTCCATTCGTAGAAATTACCGTGAAGGGGACGAATTTTACCGAAAAATCCAGTATTTTGCCCATTATAAGTTCTTACCGGGGCTAGGATTCTACGGATTTGGCCTATTGCACATGATTGGTGGACTGGGACGGACGGCAACCTCATTATTACGACAATTAATTGATTCTGGTACATTAGCGAACCTCCCGGCAGGGTTCAAAGCCCGTGGAATACGGATAAGGGACGCTGATGAGCCGTTATCGCCAGGAGAATTCAGGGATATTGACGCTCCGGGTGGTGCTTTAAGGGATAGTTGCAGTTTGCCAGGATGAGCCTGATAAAATAATTGCAGCAAGGAATGGAAGTCCATTAGTTCTTGGATTGGGTAAAAATGTAAAGTTTCCATAAGAAATATCAGAAGAGAAGCAAACGATGAATTAAAAAAGCTCCTTAAAGAAAAAAAATTAACAGAAGACGATATAAAAAAAAAAGAAAAAATTATCCAAAATTAT
>PYIK01178802.1_pt1 | contig 13115 bp, 15 predicted proteins | sample 3578011 | NCBI WGS metagenome assembly PYIK01 (sample SAMN08408022, study PRJNA431606) | Marine metagenome isolate SA_KN192-05_S13_70m, whole genome shotgun... | biome: marine; feature: oceanic pelagic zone; material: water; isolation source: 70 m water sample, 0.2-0.8 um fraction ... | reverse complement strand
CCAGTCATTCCTGAGCAGTTTAAAGATGATGATTACAACACATTTATTAACCCGACAGGTCGTTTCGTTAACGGTGGCCCTGTTGCAGATGCGGGGCTTACTGGAAGGAAAATAATCGTTGACACCTATGGAGGAATGGCTAGACACGGTGGGGGCGCATTCTCTGGGAAAGACCCGTCCAAAGTCGATAGAAGTGCCGCATATGCAGCTCGGTGGGTGGCAAAAAATGTTGTTGCTTCAGGAGCTGCGGATCGGTGCGAAGTTCAAGTTGCGTACGCTATAGGAGTAGCAAGGCCCATGTCGATACTGGTAGAAACATTCGGATCAGAAAAAGTGGATCCCAATGCTATCGAAAAAGCAGTAGGGGAAATTTTCGACCTCCGTCCCGCTGCTATTGTCCATGAACTAGACCTGTGCCGCCCCATATATGCTTCGACTGCCGCATATGGCCATTTTGGACGCGATGATGAACGATTTACTTGGGAGCGTCTTGACAAGGTTTCGGATATTCAGAATGCTCTAGGGCTATAGAATAATTCGATTTCCTACATCAAGCCATCAGTTGAAAAGTGTGCTTCATGGATGACGAAAAACGGATTATTCCAAAAACTGTAAGAGTTATTCCAGACCTGCCGGCAGTCTCGAAAGAATTTGACTATACGGTTCCTGTTAATTGGGTTGAATCCGGACTGGCATCGAAGCTTACTGTTGGATCTTTGGTCAGGGTCCAATTTCGGAACCGTTCGATCGGAGCTTGGGTTAGCCAAATAAATCCTAGAACTGAAGCTGGTATTAAATTACAGCCGATAAAAAAAATTAGTAGCCAAGGTCCTTCGGAAGAAGTACTTAGTCTGGCCCGTTGGGCAGCAGATCGTTGGCAAGGCCCGATTTCACGATTTTTGAAGACAGCAAGTCCTCAACGAATGGTCAAGTCTATTCCACCGAGTCGACCCTCAAGGAAAGTGGAAATGCCGACGAGCGAGCTTGTTACTTCTGCATTTGGTGCTGTTCCAAGCGTTGTTCGGATCTCTCCAATAGCTGACCGGTGGCCATATATACAAGCTGCAGTATCACTTGGGAATGCTCTCATTCTTCTTCCGTCTGCTTCTGATGTGCGGATTGTGGTCAACCGTTTACGGCGTATGGGGGTGAACGTCGGTGAATATAGTAAGGACTGGGCTGTTGGCTTATCGGGAGGAACAGTAGTCGGTAATCGTTCTGCAGCGTTTGCTACTGTCAAAGATCTCTCAGCTATTTTAATGATTGATGAGCATGATGAATCTTTTCAGGAAGAAGCTTCACCTACGTGGCACTGTAGAGAAGTTGTTTTAGAACGCGCTAAAAGGCATGGCCTTCCATGTGTATTTACTTCACCTATTCCAACGCCTGAAGTACGTCACCAGAGCAGGCTTATAAGTGAAGAAACTATTGAAGAAGTTCAAGGATGGTCATCGATTAAAGTTATTGACCCTCGTGAAGATGACTCAGCTATGGGCGGCTTGTGGCCAAGGTCAACTATAGAAGCTTTGAAGTCCGCTGAACGTTCGATTGTTGTTCTGAATCGAACAGGACGGGCGCGCCTCCTTGCCTGCAAGCAATGTGGCGAATTAGTAACATGTTCAGATTGTGGAAGCGCTATGCAGCAGTTAGAAGATGATCTTCTTGAGTGCACTAGATTCGGTCATTCGAGACCGGTTCTGTGTTCTGGTTGTTTGTCGACAAGTATGAAAAATCTTCGTATCGGGGTTACCCGCGCTGGTGAGGAACTGGAGGCGCTTTTAAATGAGCCGGTTACTCAAGTTACTAAGGAAACGTCTTCGATTGATTTTCAAAGGTCAAAAATATATTTAGGAACTGAAGCTGTGCTTCACCGGATTGATTGGGCGGATTTGGTTGTCTTCGCCGATTTTGATCAAGAACTGCTCGCTAAGAGATACCGCTGTGAAGAACAAGCCTTATCGAAATTGGTCAGGGCAATTCGGTTAGTGAACAGGAGAAGTGGTGCTTCGGGAAATGTCGTTGTGCAATCTCGACAGCCTAACCATCCGTTTTTTGGTGTTTTGTCCAAGGGAGGTGTTGAAGCATGGTGTGATAAAGAGAGCAGCAGGCGCGCAATTATCCAATATCCTCCATTTGGGCATTTGGCAGTCATTTCGGGGCCTGGGTCTGAAGAGTATATAGCGGAGGTGGCAGCTCAAGATAATTTGGAAGTTCTTGGCCCAAATGATGGTGCTTGGTTGGTGAAATCTCCTCAGTTGGAAGATCTGTCTGGGGCTCTCTCGAGGGTTCCCCGTCCAAAGAAGCGACTTCGGCTTGCTATAGACCCTGCTAGGTTCTGAAGGCTTAGGACTCGGATTGGATCCAAGCTTGTCGCCGGATTTCATACATAGCGATTGAAGCAGCAACTGCAACATTCAATGAGCCAATCTTTCCTAACTGTGGGATATAAGAAGTTGCGTCACATTCTGAGAGTATCTTTGGCTCTATCCCTCGATCTTCATGCCCGATGACAAAGCATACATTACCGCTCAGATCAACCTCGAAGATTGGAAGCGAATCGGTCGCAAGTTCAAGAGCGACGATAGTGTACCCTTCAGATCTGGCTTCAATGATGGCTTCACTAGGAGTATCAAATTCTTTCCACTGTATGTAGCGTTCAGAACCTAATGCAGTTTTCCCTACTTTAGAATTGTCGGGAGTGGTAGCGTTAGAAGTGAACCAAATATGGTCTACCCGCTCGGCTGCTGCTGTTCGGAGGATAGAACCGACATTGTATGGTCCTTGAACCCCACAGATGATAATGGCTAATTTTCCTCGCGGTTTTTTTCGCCAATCTCTATGAAGTCTTTTTAGTTGGGTTCCAGATAGATTTTGGTTCATTTCACGGTGACCTTCAATAGTCGGTATCCAGACTTACTAGACAGTCTCTGAACGTTATAGCTAACTTTATCTAACCATTTTGAAAGGCTGTCAGCTCCCAAGTGTTTCTGTACAACCAAAATCGCTTCTCCATCATCAGACAATCTTTGTAGCCATAGATCCAGCATTGTGTAAAGTTTAGATTTTCCGATGCGAATCGGAGGGTTTGACCAGATCAGGTCAAAGCGTATGGCCTCATCGATGTGGTCAGGGTGTTCAACATTTACTCCAAATTCTCCTACATTCTCTATGGTTAATGAGCGGGCACGTGAGTTGATATCAGTTGCCCATATCTGAGCTTTTGGGAAACGGTGGCATAAGGTCCTAGCAATTGGGCCATACCCGCACCCGAGATCCAAAGCAGTCTTCACGGTTGCATCTGGTCGCGGGGCGTGCTGGAGAAGGTATTTTGTGCCAGGGTCAATTTTCTTTGAAGAAAAGATACCGCTACTAGTTCTTAAAGTCGCTGTAAGGTCCGGGAGCACAAGATCAACCGTAAAATTCTCTGATGGGACAGTAGGGTCTTCATCAAAATAATGTGACTGGGAATCCATGTAAGAAACGCTACATGCTTCCAACCTTCGTGTGCTGCTATATCCTAAGAGAATGGAATCTTTATCAATTCGTGTGTTTGGCGACCCAGTGTTAAAACGTGTCGCTGAGGACGTTCAAGACATCGACGGGTCATTGGCTACCTTGTGCGGGCGTATGCTTGAAGCAATGTACCAAGCTCCAGGGATTGGCCTAGCTGCTCCTCAAGTTGGCGTAAGTAAAAGGTTTTTTGTTTACGACTATGGTGATGGTCCGAAGGTTTTGATAAATCCGGAGATAGTTGAAAGCGACGGTGAATGGGAGTTCGACGAAGGATGTCTTAGCGTTCCGGGATTATCGTGGAACATTGTTCGTCCTAAGAAAATACATATCGTTGGTTACGGACTGGAAGGTGAAGAGATCTCGATAGAAGCTGACGAACTTGAATCAAGGCTATATCAGCATGAGATGGATCACCTCAATGGAAAACTTCTCCTAGATTATCTTGATGATGACCAGAAGAGAGAAGCAAAAAAAATTCTTCGACAAATGATCATGAGTCACGGAAACAATGATCCAGACGGGCCCCAAAGGATCAAATTTCCGTGACAGATTCTGGACGGCATATTGACCGTGTTGCGTACATTGGTACTCCAGCAATCGCTGTCGAGCCGCTAATAAAGCTGATCGAAGCGGGCTACGACATACCGCTTGTTGTTACTGGCCCAGACAAAAGGAGAGGCAGGGGGTCTTCCACTTCACCTAGCGCTGTTAAACGTGAGGCAGAACGTCTGGGTTTAAACGTTTCATCTGATGTTGATGACCTTGTCTCCATTGATGTTGATCTAGCTATTGTCGTGGCTTTTGGGCAATTGATTCCAAAGCATGTACTCGATCATGTACAAATGATAAATATCCACTTCTCGTTGCTTCCTCGATGGCGTGGCGCAGCGCCTTTAGAGAGAGCGATTCTAGCTGGGGATAGAAAAACTGGGGTTTGCATTATGGAACTCGAAGAAACTCTAGATACTGGCGGGATATACCGTTCCGTCGAAATACCAATCGAGCCTAACCAGACACTTGAGGAGTTGAGGGTAAAGAGTGTTTCTGAGGGTACAGCTTTGTTGCTCCGGTCTCTTAAAGAGGGCCTCGGTAGTCCATCTCCGCAGGTAGGAGAACCTTCGTATGCGCATAAGATCTCTAGCTCTGAACTTGAAATAAATTGGGGCCTTTCCTCCGAAGAAATATTGAGACTGGTTCGGCTTGGGCGAGCTTGGACTACTGTTTCTGAGAGTAGGTTGCGTGTGCATTCAGCAAAAATTGGAAGTTTGACTAACTTAGAGGTTGGTCAACGTAAAGGTTTTTCTGTCGGTTCAGTTGACGGAACGATTGAGTTGCTCGAAGTGCAACCAGAAGGCAGAAAGAAAATGTCGGCTGAAGATTGGATCAACGGCCTGACAGAAAAGACAACCGGATACCTCGGTAATGGATAAACCTTCAGCTTCCTCTCAAGACGGTGTTGAGGCTCGGAAAGTAGCGATTGATTGTATTCGTCGAATTGATGAATATGAAAGTTATGCAAATATTGTCCTAGTAAATGCGTTTAAGAAATCGAATTTTGAGCAACGTGACAAAAACTTAATCACAGAAATCGTCTATGGAGCTACGAGAATGCAGCGTGCCTTGGATTGGGCTGTTGATCGATATCTGATGAAGTCTCCGCCAACCGCCTTACGAGCGTCTCTTAGAATTGGAGCATATCAGTTGCTTTATACTCGCATTCCACCACATGCGGCTGTGAGTACAACGGTTGAAGCCAGTTCGAGAAAAAACAGGGGTGTTGTAAATGCTGTTCTCAGAAGAGTGGCGGAAAGTGTTCCTATCGAGTGGCCCAATGAAAGCATTCGACTTAGTTATCCCGATTGGCTTATTGAACTTGTAGAGTCCGAACAAGGGGTGCGTGAAGGGCAAGAGATGCTTGAGTATATGAATATTTCTCCTCCGGTAACTGAACGCGATGACGGGTATATCCAAGATCTTTCCTCCCAATGGGTAGTGGAGAACATTGATATTCAGCCAAATGAGATGATCCTAGACCTCTGTGCTGCCCCAGGGGGGAAAGCAACGGCAATGGCGTCTAACGGGGCGTACGTCGTTGCTTCAGATCTACACCATTCGCGAAGCCGTCGTATGGCACAGAATGTAAAACGTTTAAGAACGGATCAGGTTTTTCAAGTCACAACAGATGGGGTTGAGCCTTGTTTTGCTGAGTCCATGTTCGATAAAGTTTTGGTAGATGCTCCTTGTTCAGGCTTAGGTGTTCTTCATCGCCGAGCTGATGCACGATGGAGAATAAAGCGGTCTGACATCGATAATCTAGCTACCCTACAACTTAAGCTTTTGCGTTCAGCTAAAAACTTGATTAAGCCAGGCGGCGAATTAATTTACAGTGTTTGCACAATAACAAAAGCTGAGACTTCAAACGTAGTAGAAACTTTTACTAAATCCGTTGACGGACTCTCACCTCTAGCTATAAATGACCCTCGTTGGCGAAAGAAAGACGGTGGGGCGTTCTTGCTTCCCCAAGATCATGGGACCGATGGAATGTGTATGTTCAAATGGATAGTTGAATAAGGAGTTTCAGATCTTATAGGAGATTTATCTAAACCCAGTAGAATTTGGTTATGGAAAACTCAATAGCACTTGAAGCAAAAATACTGACTGTGTCTGATGGGGTAGTTGTAGGTGAACGCGAAGATATTTCTGGAGGGAACCTACAAAAACTTCTTGAGGAGTCTGGGTGGATGATAAAGAAACGGGCCGTAGTTAAAGACGGTTCGGAGTCTGTGGCTTCTGCCATTATTGAGCTTGCTGAGGGTTTTCATGGTTTAATAGTCACCACTGGTGGGACAGGGTTTGGCCCACGAGATCAGACTCCGGAGGGAACTCGCAAAGTCCTCGAACGTGAAGCTCCCGGCCTTGCAGAAGCTATGCGGTTAACAAATCCGCTGGGAAGACTGTCTCGAGCTGTTGCAGGGACTTTGGGTTCAAGTCTTATTCTTAATGTTCCAGGTTCGGCTAAAGGAAGCGTCGAGTGTTTAGGGGCCGTTCTCGATATTGTTGATCACGCTGTCCGTCTTCTTGAAGATAATAAAGATCCACACCCTACAGAACCTGCTAGCTGACTATGTCTTCCAAGGGCCTAAATGATGAGCTGATGATGGAAAGAGCTCTAGGAAATGCTGAAGCAGTTCGACTTACTGCCTCTCCAAATCCATGGGTGGGGTCAGTCTTGGTAACTCCTAGTGGCGAGGTATTCGATGGGTCAACAATGCCTGTAGGCGCTGAACATGCAGAAGTAAACTGTCTCCTTAAAGCAGATACCGAAACTAGTGGATCTACTTTGTATACAACCCTTGAGCCGTGCTGTCATTCTGGAAATACTCCACCCTGCACAGAAGCGTTGGTACAAGCTGGAATACATAGGGTTGTTGTTGGCATCATTGATCCCGATAAGAGAGTGAACGGACAAGGTGTGGCTTATCTTCGAGCTCATGGTGTTGAAGTCGAAGTGGGAATTAAAGAAGACGAAGTTCGGTCACAACTACTCCCATACATTCATCACCGAACTACCGGACGTCCATATGTTGTGGTCAAAGTTGCTTCGACTTTAGATGGAAGAATCGCTTCTTCGGATGGAACTAGTAAATGGATAACTGGTCCTCAAGCTCGAGAAGAAGCTCATAAGTTGCGTGCATACTCTGATGCAATTTGCGTTGGGGCAGAAACAGTTCGGCTAGATAATCCTCGGTTGACTGTGAGAGATTGGTCGCCCGCGTCCGGATCAACGAACGAACTTGATCCGATTCGAATAGTTCTCGGGCAAGCGCCTGAGAACTCCTTAATTCACCCCTGTATTGAAATGGTTGGAGAAATCGAAGACATCCTAGACGAATTGGGGGAAAAGGGAATCCTCCAGCTGCTTGTTGAAGGTGGCGGAAATACTATAAGTAGATTTCACGATTCTGGCTACGTAGACAGATATGAAATTTTCTTTGCCGCAGCGTTCTTTGGGAGAGAAGATTCAGTTTCAATGCTTTCTGGATCTGGGGCATCAGATGTGAAGGACCTATGGAGAGGCCGGATAGTTAGCCTCTCCCAGCGTGGCGATGATTTTCAAGTAACGGTCGAACCAAAGTTAATTAAATAGACCAACTCATGATCATAATGGCGCTACGGTTAGATGCATGCTTCGTCTCGTCTTGCCGAAAGGCTCTTTAGAAAAATCTACACTCGAACTCTTCGATTCTGCTGGCCTATCTGTTAGCAGTGGATCGAATGTTGACTACAAAGGAACTATCGATGATCCCAGGGTGGAATCAGTCAGAATCCTTCGCCCGCAGGAAATTGGTCGGTATATAACTGATGGACTTTTTGACCTTGGAATCACTGGGCGTGATTGGATTGAAGAAACCGGAAGCAATGTCGAATCTCTTAGTCAGCTACGATATAGCAAGAATACTGAACGGCCAGTCCGAATCGTTGTCGCAGTTCCACAAGAAAGCCCTTGGAACTCAGTAAGTGATCTCCCTCAAGGAGTAAAGGTAAGTACCGAATACCCTTCACTTACATCTGATTACTTTTTGGCTAAGGGTGTTACTGCAGACATCCAACTCTCTTATGGGGCTACTGAAGCAAAGGCGCCTGAGATCGTTGATGCCGTTGTTGATATAACAGAAACAGGAAGAGCACTTAAGGCAGCTGGTCTAAAGATTCTCGATACTATATTGACAAGCCACACAGAGCTGATCGCTAATCACGGATCTTTCGAAGATCCAGACAAGCGTCAAGCAATGGAGCAAATACGGACTTTGTTACAAGGGGTTCTTGATGCTCGAGGAAAGGTGATGGTTAAAATGAATGTCCTTTCTGAAAACCTAAACGAAGTTATAAGCCAGCTTCCATCCATGAAATCGCCAACAGTAAATGAACTATCTACTGGAGATGGTTTCGCAGTAGAAACGGTTGTTGAAAAAGATCAAATAAATATACTGATTCCAGACTTACGAGGTGCTGGAGCAACTGATATTATCGAACTGCCAATTTCAAAAATCGTTCCTTAGTCCCATCGAACAGGAAGTGACTTTTTGCCCCAAAGAAGGAAAGGCTCAATTCTTTGTGGCTCCCCATCAAGTCTCAGATTCGGGAATCGTTCCACTACGGCACGAAGAGCAATCTTAGCTTCCAGTCTTGACAGCTGAGCACCGGGGCAGAAGTGATGGCCGAGGCCGAATGCGACGTGCTTTCTAAGTTCATCAGGGTTTCTGTCAAGTCTGAAAGTATTTGGATCTTCGAATATTTGTGGGTCGCGGTTTGCCGCTCCGAATGTGGCCATAACCTTTGAGCGTTCAGGAATTTTGACTCCATCGAAAACAGTCTCCTCTGTGTTTGTCCTGTAAAGACCAAGAACAGGGGCATCCATTCGTAAGCTTTCCTCTACGGCTACCGTGTCAAGAGTCGGATCGTCTCTAACTTGGCTATATAGCTCTGGATTCTCCAAAAGCCTCCAGAAAATATTTGTAAGGAGTGAAGTTGTCGTTTCATTACCGCCGACAAGAAGTTGGTTCAACATAACTAGGCGTTCACCGTCACCTAGTTTTCTTCCATCTACTTCCGCTAGAAGAATTCCAGTTATCACATCATCTGGGAGCACAGTTCCGGCCGTACTTTGATCGGCAGTTTCTGGGGGGTAACCATTATCGATGAGGATCTCTCTTCTATTGTCAATCTGTTGCAGAAGATACTCTTCCATAGCTTTTCGTGCTGCTTTTGGTGCTTCCATATCTGGAGCGCTTGCCTCCGCAAGTTGCTGGTCACTCCAAGCTTTAAATTGGTCAATATCATCAGTTGGGACGCCTAAAATCTTTGCAATAACTAGTACTGGTAATGGGCAAGCCAACGCGTCATGAAGGTCGGACCTATTTCTACTTTCCATTTCATCCAGCAGCTCATCAACGAGAGAAGATATTTCACTTTCCATCGCAGCCACATGTCGGGGCGCAAAGCTTTTCTGAATAAGTTTTCTGTACCACGTATGCTGTGGAGGGTCGCTAAATAAACACCCTTGCACTGAATAGCGAGGCATTTGACCATAGTGGCTAGACCACATGTCAATATTTGTTAAAAGATGGACGACGTCCTCGTAGCGGGTAACGGTGAAAAGAGGATGAGAAAATTCATCAAACTTGTGAACTGGACACTTTTCTCGAAGCTTATCGTATTCCGAAAACGGATCTTTGAGAGTTTTCGACGCAAAAGGGTTGTAACCGATTTCAGAAGGCATATCTAGATCGTAGGAAACACTTTCACCATATGCACGTCTGAAGATCCCAAAACCTAAAAGTTGGTTTCTTTATTAGGAGTGGTTTGCCAGTTTTCTGATCTTCTGAGCAATCTCAGGCCAGTAAATTGAAGGTAGATCATGTCCCATGTCATCATATACAACCAATTCGGATTCTGGGATCGCTTTAGCCGTCGCAAGTCCACAATGGAGGGGGAGTAGGGGATCAACAGCACCATGAATTATCAATACAGGTAGTAGCAATTCTGTGAGTCGACTGGTCCTATCTCCGCTCATAGCGATAGCGGCTATCTGAAATCCAACTCCGTCTGGGCAATAACTACGGTCATAGTTCGCCTCGGCTTGTAAGGTCGCATACTGTTCATCCCAAAGGGGGCCGGCTAGTGAACGAGAGCCGATCACATTGGCTTTAAGTATTTCCTCCCTGCTCTCTGGTGTGTCTCCGACAATAGCTTCCAACGCTTCTTCAGTTGGGGTAAAGAGTTCGGGGGCGCCAGTCGTCGAACAGATACTAGTAAGAGACAGAACGCATGTCGGATGATCGATTGCTAAGGTTTGGGCGATCATTCCACCCATTGATGCGCCCACAATATGCGCCGATTGATAGCCCAAAAAATCTAGAAGAGCGACGGCGTCATCAGCCATTGTTGATAATGAATAGGGGGATTCAATACTTTCGCCATTCAACGCTTTTGCTAGTAGGTCCATAGCAGCTGGTGGGTCTCCAACAGACTTAGTGGATAGTCCACTGTCACGATTGTCGAAGCGGATGACTCTAAAACCTTGAGAAGCTAAATGGTCGACAAACTCGATAGGCCATCCAATTAACTGTGCACCGAGACCCATTATGAGGAGAAGTGGGTCTCCGTCCGTTGGCCCATTCAACGCATAACACAATTCGATTCCGTTTACTTTGGTAGTTAGCTCTTCTGTCTCCATAATTCTTTCTCTTGCCTTGATCCTTTGTTTCCTTTGGGTCTTGGGCGCTTATTCAGTTTTGACTATCTTCTTTAGGTTCTTCCCGAAGTGTCTGCTGTTCTGATATTTGGACAAAAGCGACTTGTATTTGTTGAAGGGCTTCTCGGAGTACATTTTCATTTTGTCCGAGTCTTCCCTGTAGTCCTGTCAAGATGGCACTCATAGCATCAATAGCAATTTTCGCAGCGTCTATAGAAGGCGGTTCATTTGATAAGTGGATTGCCGCTAATTCGTAAATGCCCATTACATGATTGGCTATGACATCTTCGGCAGGAGTTTCGGACAGCCGTTTTCGAACCTCGGCTAGTTCTGCAGCCATCATGCGAGCTTGCTCCTGCTCCTCCGGAGTTAAATCATCAAATCCAGGAGGGTTAGCTGAAACTTCAGCAGGGTCATTCCCATCATTTCTCTCTTCGGGTATGTCGTGTTCACCATGTGGCGTCCAAATACTCATCAATTCTCCTTCTATATCTCTATATGAACTCTATATAGATAGTTGCCTAATCGGAAAGTTTCGCTGATACTCTAGTTATTGTCTCAGAAGTAGTTATTGGGATCAAGAAAGTGCTGTCGAGAGGCAGTCACCTAGCTGCTCCATCAAAAGGTGGAATCGCAAGAGCATTCTTCGGTTAACGCAGTATAGGTGCAACACAAGTCGTGGTCTTATGGCCCACATCGGCGGGTGCTGATTTTCTTCGGCCCCGCCGTTTAATATATAGGAACCGCAATGAGACGGCGGTTTAGAAAAATTTGTACAAAGGAGATTTAACTTGATCAGGAGCTTGACATAGCTGGGAATACAGAGCCTCGAATTAATGAGTCGATACGTGCCGAAGAAGTCCGGCTTGTTTCTCCAGAGGGAGAACAGATAGGTATCACGCCAATTAATGAGGCTCTAGAAAAAGCCCGAGACCTCGAACTCGATTTGGTAGAAGTAGCTGAGAATGCAAACCCACCGGTTTGTAGGATCATGGACTATGGCAAATATAAGTATGAAGCAGCTCAAAGGGCGAAGGATTCCCGAAAGAAAAGCACAAATATCGTAGTAAAAGAGCTTAAATATAGACCCAAGATTGCCAAAGGTGATTTTGATACGAAAACAAACAAAGTTCGGAAATTTCTCGAAGGTGGCCACAAGGTGAAATTGACGATTATGTTTCGTGGTCGTGAAGTTCAACATCCGGAATTGGGAAGAAAGATTCTTGATGATGTCGCAGAGCTTATGGAAGATATTGCAATTCTTGAGGCTTACCCGCAGCTCGATGGGAGAAATATGACCATGGTCCTTGGCCCAGACAAAAAAGCAATCGCCAATCTTCGCAAGGAAAAAGAAAAACAACAAGAAGATGAGCAAGGCTAAGGACAGGAAATAGCTTCAAGCCAGTGTCAGGTTGTTAGACGTAATTGACTGGTCAGATTACAAAAAATTTGAAGATCATTCAGAAGTGGATCGAATCTACTGAAAAGTTAAATGGAGAAAAAAATGTCAAAAATGAAAACGCATAAGAGTTCAGCAAAAAGATTCAAGAAAACGTCAAAGGGTAAGCTCAAGCGGGGCAGGATGCACCGTAACCATCTAGCAGAAGCAAAATCCCCGAAGCGTAAGCGAAAGGCGCGAAGGCCGGCAGAAGTAAGTAAAGCCGATACTTCAGCTGTACGGCGAAATCTAGGAATTTAAATATCAAATTAGATCAGGTTCCATTAATAGGGGTATAGGAGAAGAGAAATGGCAAGAACAAAAACTGCGGTAAACAGAAAGAAGCGTCGTCGCCAAGTATTGGGGAAGGCTAAAGGGTACTACGGAAACAAAAGTAGGACGTTCCGTGCTGCAAACGAACAGGTTATGCATAGCGGAAATTATGCATATCGTGATCGGCGTGCCAGAAAAGGTGAATTTCGCAAATTGTGGATCCAGCGTATCAATGCGGCGTGCCGTCAGCATGGGACCACTTACAGCCGCTTTATTAGCGGTCTGAAAAATGCTGAAGTGGAAGTAGATCGAAAAAATCTCTCGGATCTAGCTATTCATGAGCCAGCTGCTTTCGCTGAATTAGTTGAAATCGCGAATAAGGCAAACGCTGACCAAGCAGGCTAGCCAAAGGAATGGTCGCTGTATCCAAGAGCAACCGAAGAGTTAGAGAGCTGCGGAAACTCCTGAGAAAAAGCTCGTATCGTGACACTACGAAAACATTTGTCATTGAGGGCCTGAATCTTTTGCGCGAGGCAGGGACAACTGGGAACATGCCGATTGATATCTTCGTTGCCGAAGGTGACAGGGATATAACTGCAGAAATCGAAACTCTTGGATTTGATCACCCAAGAATCT
>PYIK01372350.1_pt1 | contig 13147 bp, 14 predicted proteins | sample 3578011 | NCBI WGS metagenome assembly PYIK01 (sample SAMN08408022, study PRJNA431606) | Marine metagenome isolate SA_KN192-05_S13_70m, whole genome shotgun... | biome: marine; feature: oceanic pelagic zone; material: water; isolation source: 70 m water sample, 0.2-0.8 um fraction ... | reverse complement strand
TACTTTCCAAATTTGACGTCAAGAATTGCAACCCCAGAAGATATTGGAAGGGTAGTTTCCTTTCTAGCAAGCGAGCATTCTTGGTATATCAATGGAGCGAGTATTGCAGTAGATGGAGGTAGCGTAGATGCCTAAGAAATCATATGAGGTTAACGGCTATGAGTACTGAATTGCGATGGTTAGAAGGCGTCAAAGTCCTTGACATGACTCGATATTTAGCTGGCCCATCATGCACTCGCTTGCTGACTGAATTAGGGGCAGATGTTATCAAGGTTGAAACTCCACCGTATGGAGATCCAAACCGGTCGACGCGACCGCGAATAAATAAGAGAGCGGGTACTCATATACAGCAAAACAGAGGCAAGCGAAGCTTCTGCGTAGACATGAACCATCCAGAAGGCGCCGAACTCATACGAGAGTTAGCAACAAAAGTAGACATAGTCGTGGAGAATTTCAGTCCGGGAGTGCTGAAAAGACGTAATCTAGATTACGAAACGCTCAGTGAGGCTAATCCGTCCTTGATCATGGCATCAGTATCGGGTTTTGGCCAAACCGGCCCGCTATCCGAACAGCCATGCTTCGATCTGATTGCCCAAGGCTACGCAGGTCTAATGCACATGACAGGGGAGCCGGACAGGCCGCCGATGTTTGTCGGATTTGGATTAGCGGATACGAATGCAGGTGCTCATGCGTTCGCTGCAATCGGACATGCACTGTTTAACAGGGAACGAACAGGTAGAGGTACGCATTTAGACATTTCTATGGTTGATGCTCTCTTCCATATGCAGGACCTTCCCGTTCACGCTGAATCAATGACTAACGGAGAGTATGGTGCAATAAGACAAGGCACAAATTTCCAAATGCTGTCCCCAGCTGGATCATTTCAGGGGCCACAAGGCTGGATCGTGATCTTATGCGCTGAAGCTCAAATTGGTAACCTGTACGAAGCTATGGGAAAGAGTGAATTAAGTGAAGATCCAAGATTCCAAGGAAATCCAGCTCGCCTAGAAAACCGAACCGAGCTTACTTCAATCATTGAAGAATGGATGTCCTCATTCTCTAGCGACGAAGAAGTTTTAGAGGCCCTACAAAAGCATCGAGTCCCCTGTGGGCCAGTACTGACCCCTAACGAGACCCTAACCCACCCGCATTTTGTTGAGCGCGGGACAATCAGAACTGTCCATGATCCTTTACTAGGCGAAGTGCAGATCCCCGGGTTCCCATTTAAAAGCAGTGACCCGCTCCCAGAGGACTCATATCTGGCGGCTGCATTGGGAGAGCATAATCGTGAAGTCTTAGTGGAAGAACTGGGAAAGAGTGAAGAAGAAATTACGGACTTAGAGAGTTCTGGCGTGATTGCCTCAAAACCCCACTGATTATGGCATCAACTACTGACGTATCAGACGCTATGGAAAAGAGATACTTTGATGATCTCGTTCTCGGAGAGAAATCTGAGTCTCGTTGGTTCTCTGCAGATGAAAGTGAAATGATTGAATTTGCCCGCCAATTTGACCCCCAATACTTTCATATAGATCCTGATAAGGCGAAGAACTCACCATTTGGGCAAATAGTGGCTTCAGGCACGTACACCTTCGCAATCTGGAACAAGTTAAATATGGAAGTTAATGGTGATATCGCCTGGATCGCAGGATTGGGTTTTAACGACTTCAAATTCCCCAACCCTTTTCTTCCTAACACGCCAATCCAATCAACCAGTCATCTCATTTCCAAACGTGAATCCAAGAAAAACCCAAAGAGAGGGCTAGTGATCCACGAATACAAGGTCACGGATAAGAATGGCGGGACTATCTTCGAATGCACCTGCCCGGCATTAGTTGCACGAGTCACAGAATGAAGTTAGATGTAAAGTAGTTAATGAAGGAAGGAATACCGTGTCTGAATTGAATGAAGTGGTGATAGTCGATGCTGTACGTTCAGCGACGGCGAAGCGCAATGGGAGACTATCAAGTTTTCACGTAACAAAACTCCTAGGTGATGTTCTAGTTTCCCTAATCGAACGAAATAACCTCGATCCAAACACTGTCGATCATGTTGCAGGAGGGTGTATCGCCCAAGTAGGCATGCAAGCAAATAACGTAACTCGGACATCTTGGCTTGCCGCTGGCCTTCCAGTCCATGTTGGAGCTTCCACTACCACTACGCAATGTGGTTCAGGTCAGCATGCAAATACATGGGCGCATTCGCTAATTTCATCGGGAATGGCTGAAATAGTCATCGTTTGCGGTGTCGAATCAATGTCACACGTGCCAATGGCATCCCAAATCCCCGTAGATGAAAATGGGGAGGCATATCTTGGAGAACGTTATACCGACGAATACAAAGAACTGTATGACCCAACGAACCAGCTTGAAGGGGCAGAACGTATAGCTGAAAAATGGGGGCTAACTCGTGAAGGGTTAGATCATTATGGGGCTAGGTCACAGCAGCTAGCAGCCCAAGCTTGGAAAGAAGGAAGGTTCGATGGTCAAATAGTTCCGTTTGTCATCTCAGAAGATGGTTCTGAAATTCACGACCGCGATGAAGGTCTTCGGGAGACCACTTTCGAAGGCCTCTCGGGACTTTCAACAATCTCTGGGGCTAGTTACTTTGATGAAGCTGCGAAGTACCATACGGCGGGTACCGCATCGCAACTAGCTGATGCCGCTTCAGCACTTTTAGTGATGAGTGCATCAAAAGCGGATGAATTGGGTCTATCACCAATGGCTCGAGTAGTAAGTTCCTGCTTGGTGGGAAGTGATCCAGAATTGATGCTTACAGGACCTATCGCAGCGACCCAAAAATTACTTCAAGATAGCGGATACACCAAAGATGACATAGACATATTCGAAATTAACGAAGCTTTCGCATCTGTAGTTCTTGCCTGGGCTAAAGAGTTGGGAATAGAAATTGATGAGAAAGTCAATCCAAATGGGGGAGCGATCGCTATAGGACACGCTCTAGGATCAACTGGCCCGCTTCTAATCACGAAAACCGTTCACGAACTTCAACGAACAGGCGGGCGACTGGGGCTGATAAGCATGTGCTGTGGCGGAGGACTAGGAACCGGGACCCTAGTAGAGCGCCTATAGACTAGCTATCTAGCTATTAGTTAAGGCAACGACAGCTTCCCCTTCAAGAAGGCGGTCGCCGTCGCGCTCTAACCAAATCTCACATGTAGCAAGAAGTTCATCAGTGGTGGTATCGAGCGAGACTACTTTTCCGTGGGCAGAAAGAACATCTCCGCCTAGAACCCAGCCGGTAAATCTAACTTGAAGTCTTCGGATGCACTCCTGGCCTTGCCAATTCATTAGCATATTTACGATATAGGACAAATTTAGTGGGCCTTGATTGACGACCTTTCCTTTTATACCCATCTTTTCATTGCCATCGGCATCCCAGTGAATGGGGTATGGGTCCCTTAGTAGGGCAGCCATAGTTTTCATCTTTTCAGTATCTACAGATGAGATATTGAAAGGGGGGATCTTACTACCTACATCAATGTTCAACTTTCCCCCTTCGAAGCCTCCAATAGCTTGTTGCTTTGGCAACTGGCTCGCCATCTTCATCAAATAGCTCAATTGCGAAAACGAAACGGTCGTATATTTTTCCAGAATCTGTCAAGCGCCGTTCCACTTCGACAATTTCTCCTTCGCAACGATACTCGATCCCTTCACGAAGTGATTTAAAAAATTCCCAATCGTAGCCATCTAGACCGACAGAGCCCGTTTCCTTCACTCGTCCTAAATCAAATAATTCTGCAATGGAGGTTTGGACACCTTGAATCGGTATATGGAAAAGCGCAATTGGATGGGCTAGTCCATCTTCTAACTGAGGTGAAGTGGTGCAATCAGTGAGAAGGTAGTTTTCCCAGCGGTCAATAGTTCTGTTACCGCCAGGAAATTTATGTCCAACTAAGCCAAGCATGTATTCTTCGGAAGGAATCATCGAAGTACTCTACCTCATTGCCTTCTCCGCCGATAATAGGGCAGGGAGGTCGTGGCTTACTGTTGATTCAACGTGTAGCTGCATCATATGCCTGTCAGGAGCTTGAAACGTTTCTAGTTCCCGTTTTATTCGTTCTTCTGTGGGTCGAGTTCCGCCGAAAGCTCGTGTAAGAAAGGCTTCAGTGTATCGTTCGAGTAATTCGTCACTTTTAAAGATCTCAATATTCCCCCGTAAAGTGACCTGTCGTCCTATATTTTTAGGATCCCATATACAGAAAGAAGCTGCAGGGTTTCTGATCCACGCATGGTACTTCGCTCTGTTGGTAGTTGAAGTTACAGTAATTTTTCCGTCGAGCACCGTATAGAGCATGACTGCGGTGACAGGTTCATTGGATTTCGTAACCCAGGAGACAACTGTGTGGCTTGCAGAGTGGATGATCTCTTCTATTTCTTCTTCGGTAAGTGAAAACGACTTAATCTCACGACGTAATTCCCATGGTTCTTGTGATTCGGAATCTGAAATAACCATAGGTTCTTGGAGGCCTTTCATCTATGACGTACCGTATTGATACCAAATGAAGATTCATTAAGCGAATCTAGTGTAAAACTATATGTATGCAATCCGAGGAGTTCCAGACACTCACACGTCTCCTAGCAAAAGAATCGATACGTGATTTAGTGTTTGACTATTCAACGGCAGTTGCTGATAAGGATATGGAGCTTATGTCATCGTTATTTGTTGATGATGCAGATTTCGGATCATATGGAAAAGGCCCAGATGCCCTAAAGGGCCTGATGAAAAAAACAATGGGCAACTTAGAGATGGGGATAATTCTTATTACCAACCACAGAATTAAATTTGTTGATGACGTTAGAGCCGAAGGAGAAGTCTGGGCGAGATGTTTCGCTCAAAATACGAACGAAGGCTATTACGAACAGGTAATCAAATACGTTGATACGTATCGGAGAACCTCTGTTGACAATTCCGGCGTAGGGATCTGGAAATTTGAAACGCGAAAACACCTTCTTTGGTTTGGTGAAGGCAAAGAATCTCCTCTGCTTCAGAATGAAGCCAACTGGCCTTCTAAAAATATAGGAGTTGGACGTATTCCTCTTGCAGATCCCGACGTCCAAGAATTTAGGGATAATATCTAACTAAGAAAACCCCTTTTATCTGATAACGCCTTCTTTCCTTAAACCTTCTATTTCATCAAGAGGCATCCGAAGCTCAGAAGCAAGGATTTCATTTGTGTGTTCCCCAAGTGAAGGCGGGGGAGTATCAGTACCCTCTCGAACGCCAGCCATCTTTATTGGGTTCCCAGCGGCAAGCGCTGCTTCTCCAGAATCAGTGGCAATTTCGACAAGCATATTTCGTGATTTAATGTGGGGGTCATTGACAATGTCCTCAGCTGTGAATACGGGAGCTGCAGCAATTCCAGCATCTGCAAGAAGACTGCACACTTCGATTGGTTCATTGTCACCTGCCCATTGATGCACTGTCTTACGAAGTACATCTATGTTCTGCACCCAACCATCTCGACTAGCGAAACGGGGGTCATCAAGCCATTCTCCCTCCCCGAGCAGCTCAGCGAATTGAATGAATTGATGCTCTCTGCCAATTTGTATGACAATCTCACCCTTCATAATTTTAAACCCGTGATTGATGAGTGAACTCGGGGTACGAGGGTCGTGTCCCATTGAAAAGTAGTTCGGAACTATGTCAGCGAAAGCAACCATTGAATCCAGCATCGAAAGATCAATATATTGACCCTTACCTGTAGTTTCGCGGTACCGAAGAGCGGCAAGGATAGCGATAACTGCGAAAAGTCCCGTTCCAGTGTCACCAAGTGCACCAGCGGGGGAAACTTTAAGCTCTTCTTCAGGGGGACGATTGAAGGTGTATAGACCCGACATCGCTTCGGCAATGGGGGCAAATGCAGGCCAATCTGTGTAGGGGCTGTTTGAATCGTGCCCGAATCCGGAGATCGAAAGATAAATAATCGACTTATCAAGCGATTGCAACGAGGGGTAATCAAGGCCAAAGTTCTCCATTGTTCCTGCTTTAAAATTTTCAGCTACAACATCAAACTTTGGAAGAAGTTCTTTGAAGATCTTCTGACCCAAATCATGCTTAAGATCTATCCCGATACTTTTCTTTGAGAGATTGTTTCGAATAAAAGTAGCTCCTATTTGATTGCCAGATACGTCGTTGACTGCAGGAAGAGAACTCCTGCCTAAGTCGCCGCGAATAGGATGTTCAACCTTTACGACCTCAGCACCTAATCGTGCCAAGAGCTGAGTTGCAAATGGCAGCGACTGCATTTGCTCAACTGCTAGAACTCTTACTCCACTCAAAGGACCACTGGCGGAATCTTCGTCTGTATCAGATGTAGTAACCATCGGATCAAACTCCTCCTTGAATCCGTTATTGATCTTTAGCGGCTCTGTTGATAGCGCTAATAATAGCTCGCATAGATGCAGTAGTTATGTCTGTATGCAGACCACATCCCCACAGCTCCGTTCCGTCGATCGCCATTTCAATATATGCAACCGCAGTTGCATCTGCTCCAGTTCCTTTAGAATGCTCATGGTAATCAAGTACTCTAAGGTCTAAATCAAGAGCACTCCTTAGGCCTGTAACAAATGCGTCCAGAGAGCCACTTCCTTCTCCTTGCACGACAAACTGCTCACCTTCTTTTGAAATGCGGGCAGTTAACAAGGTTCTATCTTTGCCTGCTGCGTTTTGTGCTGATTCGTACCCATGTAAAACATGAGGGTAGTCAAGGTCGAGGTATTCTCCGGCGAACTCATTATAGATCTGTTGCGATGTGATCTCTTTGCCAGTTGCATCAGTAATTCTTTGAATTTTTCGAGTGAATTCGATCTGCATACGTCGGGGTAAATCAAATTGATTCTCTGTCTTAAGAAGATAGGAAACCCCACCTTTTCCAGACTGGCTGTTCACCCTAACAACGTCCTCGTATGTTCGGCCGACGTCTTTTGGATCAATTGGAATATATGGAACTTCGAAAGTAGTGGCCCCAGTTTTCTCTAGCGCCTCAAAGCCTTTCTTAATTGCGTCCTGATGCGATCCAGAAAACGCTGTATAAACCAAATCTCCAACATACGGGTGGCGGGGATGGACAGGAAGTTGATTGCAGTATTCAGTTACTCTTCGCAATTCATTAATATCGCTAATATCGAGCATTGGATCTACACCCTGGCTGAACATGTTCATTGCAATGTTGACTAAGTCGACGTTTCCAGTACGTTCGCCATTACCAAATAGCGTTCCTTCCACGCGATCGGCTCCGGCCATTAGTCCAAACTCTGCTGCTGCTACTCCAGTACCTCTGTCGTTATGTGGATGAAGGCTAAGGATAATATCCTCACGCCTGTTCAAGTTTCTGTGCATCCATTCGATCATGTCGCCGTAAGTATTGGCTGTCGCCATCTCTACCGTGGCTGGCAAATTGATAATGAGTTTATTGTCAGGACCGGGATCGATCACTTCAGTAACCGCATCACAGACCTCCTTGGCGTATACGAGTTCGGTACCAGTGAACGATTCAGGGGAATATTCGTAGCGTATGTTCGTATCAGGCGCTGTTGATTCAAGATTTTTGCAAATTTCGGCAGCATCAGTTGCAATTTTCGTTATACCAACGGTGTCCATTCCAAACACAACCTGTCGCTGTAGTGTCGACGTCGAATTGTAGAAATGTATTATCGCTTGTTTGCTTCCGGCTATAGATTCAAATGTTCGATTAATCAATTCTTCGCGGCTTTGCACCAAGACCTGAATTGTCACGTCATCAGGTATAGCATTTGCCTCGATTATCTCACGTACGAATTGAAAGTCAGCTTCTGATGCTGATGGAAACCCTACTTCGATTTCCTTGAAGCCGATCGAAACGAGCGTTTCAAACATCCTCCACTTTCTGTCAGGATCCATGGGTTCAATTAGAGCTTGATTTCCGTCACGTAGATCTACTGAGCACCACAATGGGGCTTTAGAAATAACGGTTGATGGCCAAGATCTGTCCTCAAGATCAATGGGGGCAAATGGTTTATACTTTGAATAAGGCATCTGACTTGGCTGTTGGATGCTATGAAGATGGTTGTGTGTGCTCATATTTTCCTCTCGACTCGATTACGACTGCAGTAAGCCCCGATGGCCGTACTGGTTAGGCCACCGGGCGTATAAGTCGAAGGTCAAGGAGTAGGCTATGCACACTTAAAGGGTAGCTAGAAACTTTGCTTATCCCACGGTTAATTTTGATTGGTCATCGAGTTTGATGGTTAATTCGGTCTCCGGACTCAAATAATGCTTGACCTTCAGCCATCGCTTTCTTTGACATTCCCGTAGTCAAAAGGGAAGGTGCGAGCGATAGGGCATTTAGCCTACCAAGATCGCTTGCGGCCCAAATTGATCGAAGGCTTGCTTGAACAGCGACTGTTGGTTGGCTAGCAATCGTAGATGAAATCCAAGATGCACGCTCATGGAGAGTTTCAATCGGGACAACTTCGCTGACCAGTCCTATTTGTTTGGCTGTGGTAGCGGAAAGCCTTTCATGGTTTCCCAAAAGTGTCATTCTTAGTATCTCGCCAAGCGGCATACGTTGCGCCATCTTCATGGGTTCGTAGACTGCTGGCATTCCGTATGTGACGTGAGGATCAAAAAAAGTAGCATGATCGGCTGCAATGATAATGTCGCATTCCGCAAGAAAGTAAAAGGCTCCGCCACAACACATTCCATTTACAGCGCAAATGACAGGTTTCCATAAGTCACAGGATTTAGGGCCTAGGTCGTCTCCTGGATCGTCGTACATGTAGTTATTAGATGTCCCGTACAGATTCTCTTTGTCGTCTAGGGCGGACATATCGTCGCCACGGTCAATTCCTACAGAAAATGATTTTTCCCCTGCTCCAGTAAGAACAATGGCATGGACATCGTCCATTTCTCTAAATGCTCGCCAAGTTGCTCGAATCTCTTCTTGCATTGTCTGGTTGAATGCATTGAGAACTTCTGGACGGTCAAGAGTTACCCAAGCGACATTTGCATCAAAAGTTATAGAAATTGTGTCAAATTTATCCGGGTCGAAGTTAGTTGCCATGTGTCTAGTTTGGCATGTAAATAGAAGAACACCACCGAACAACCACAATTTGCATTGCCATTTGTCTACACAAAACTAGAAAAGGCTCGCTAACGGGGCTTGCTTTGGCGAATGAGAGGATTGCCCTTTGACCACTTGATCTCTATTTTTCTTTCAGTTATGCGCCATCCATCATCAGTAAGGACCAGATGGTCATTATAGACTCCTCCCATTTCATGAAAATCTCCGCCCGGAGTGTCTAATAAATGTTGGGTGACGTGAAGATAGCATCCGGCAGTTGCTGTATTACCGCGAATTTGAGCCCAATGATTTCCATTGAGATGCTGGACTGCGGTTAAATACTCACAACCATCAAACATTGCTTTTTTAATCTCTTCAATGCCGTTATAAGGCCGACCATAAATACCTACAGCGTTAGGGATAAAGACGTTATCGAGGATGTCGTAGTCACCAGAATCAATAGCGAGTGAATATAGAACTTGAAGTTCCTGTATAGCGGCTTTATGCGCATAATCATTTTCGAGGCTTGTCATACTGTCTCCGATAGGTGCGATTTGTACCTATTTAACTACCAAGCCGCATGTTTCATGTCAATATGGATATATGAATTGGAATTTTGATGGCAAAGTAGCGGTTGTGACGGGGGCTAGCAGAGGAATAGGAGAAGCAACTGTCAGGAGTTTGGACGCTGGGGGAGCGAGAGTCGTCCTCGTCTCCAGAAGCAAGGCCAAGCTAAACGAGATCTCATCTGGGTTATCAAACGACTCTCTAGTTATAGATTGTGACCTGAGTAGTGATGAAGCTGTATACGAAATTAGAGAGCGAACGTTAGAGAAATTTGAGCGTATTGATGTCCTTGTGAACAATGCAGCCGTTGAACGAAATGAACCAGCGCATCGTGCCACTGCGGAAGCGATTGATGAAACTCTTCTTGTCAATCTTCGACAGGTATTCATGCTCTGCTCAATCTTTGCTAAAGATCTATTCGCCACGCAAGGGAATGTTGTGAATGTAACCTCAACTGCTGCTGCGGGTGCAGGTGGAACACAAGGAGCATACGCTGCCTCTAAGGGTGGTCTCAACACGTTAACGAAGAATCTCAGTAATGAATGGGCGAACAAGGGAGTGCGTGTCAACGCATGCGCGCCGGGCCTTGTTTTGACTGAGATGTGGGAACCGACATTTGAAAAGTTAGGCCAAGAGAGTGTGATAGAGAACTTCGTCAAGCGTGTGCCATTAGGAAAATGGGGGACGCCGCAGGAGATCGCCAATGTTGTCTGTTTCTTAGCATCAGATCTGGCATCCTATGTAACGGGGCAAGTGATCAGGGTCGATGGCGGTATGCTAAACCTCTAAATGAAAGAATTGTAGAATTAAATATTTGAACCGCATACACAAACAGATTTAGACTGGTCCGATTATGGCTACAAAAGAAACAGAACAGCGACTAACGGCTCTTATCGACCGTGAGCAGGATGCAATAGGGTGCCCCTATCCTATTTTCTCAGCATTGCGAGATGAAAGCCCGATTCATTTCAGTGACAAACTCGGGACATGGGTCTGTACAAAATATGAAGACATTATGGAAATCTTGCATGATACTGACCGATTCTCTTCGCTTATGCCTACTGGTCCACGAGATGGACGATCAGGGTTTGCCACAGCGATGGAAGAGTTAGCCGCTGATCCAAGCATGGCGGAGTATTTTCAAACGTTTTTAGCTAACGCAGCGAATGCAGCAGTTCTTCTTAATGCAGACCCGCCGGAACACCGTCGACAACGTAAAGCTGTCAATAGAGCATTTCGCCCAACGAGGCTGCGGGGCATGGAACCTATGATCGAAAAAGTAACTAGCGAGCTAATTGATGAAATTATAGATAAGGGGGAGTCTGAATTTGTCGCAGAATTCGCGGTCGGTCTCCCTATGACAATCATCGCTGTAGCCCTTGGAGTTGAGACGGACGATCTTGCAACATTCAAGAGATGGTCCGATGATTTAGTGATGCCAGTAGGTAATCCAGATCCTACGACTGAAAAAGTCCGCGACTACCTGATATCTTTGTCCGAATTTAACAAATTTTTCGGAAACCTTCTTCAATTGAGAAGGGAATCTCCTCAGGAAGACATTATTTCTGATGTAGCTACTGCAGAAGTCAACGACGAAATGTTGAACGAAGCAGAAATGTTATCGATGCTTCAACAATTTCTCGTAGCTGGAAATGAAACGACAACAAAATTATTGACAAACCTTATGCATCACTTAGCTGAAGAAGATGGCCTAGAAGAACGACTTAGGAATGATCCAACATTAATCGACAATTTTATTGAAGAGGGCCTGAGGTTTGAAGCTCCGGTTGGGGGCCTTTTCCGTATGGCGAAAGAAGATACAACGGTCGGTGAAACTCAGCTACGTGAAGGTGATCACATTTGGCTGATCTTTGCAGCAGCCAACAGAGACCCTGAGATGTTTAGCCAGCCTGATACGTTCTCTGTTGATCGAGAAAATGCTCGTGATCATTTGGCTTTCGGACACGGTGAACACTTCTGCATCGGCGCTATGCTCGCAAGAATTGAAGCTAAAATTGCAGTCGAGCAAATACTCGAGCGTCTGGAAAATATCAGGCTTATTGATGGAAGAAATACCTTTGAATATGAAGACACATTTGTCCTTCGAGGTTTGAAGGAACTCCACGTTGCCTTTGACGCCCGATAACGAAGTAGACCTAAATTTAAGAGGGGAGATCTGTGTCTGAATGTCCTGGTAATCCTCAAAATCTTAGTGATGTCGATGTTTTTTCGCCTGAGGCAATAGAGAACTGGTACCCGACTTATGACCTCCTTCGCAAAGAAGCCCCGATCTATCATGTCCCGGACACTAAGACATATTTTCTCACACGTTACGAAGATATTTCTCATGTGCTTAGGAAAAATGACATCTTCCTCAGGGGCCCAGGCAAAGCTAGGCCTTTAATATCTGACCCTGAAGCATTAGAAACCTTTAAAGAAGGGTGGCCAAAAAAGACTGTGCTCGGCTCAAATCCCCCTGACCACCGACGTTATCGGGATATGGTTGACCATTTCTTTTCAGTAATTGGAGCTGAAAAGCAAACGGATCTAATTACGGGGATTGTCAATGACCTCATTGATAAGTGGATAGACGATGGTGAAGTAGAGTATGTAAAAAGTTTCGCAGAACCGTTACCTTCGATGATTATTACAATCATGATGGGGTTCCCACTAGAAGATCTTCAAAGATTAAAAGTGTGGAGTGAAGCTTGGGTCGCTCCATTCTCTTTGCAGCTGACTCCTGAGCAAGAACGCCAGGCAGCTCGTCATATGGTTGAATTTCAGCACTATATACACGAGCACATCCAGCAAAGAAGAGAAAATCCCGGAGACGATGTCATTTCATATCTAGTGCAAAATCCGGTAAAACTTCATTCTGAAACACGAATGCTGACCGATGCAGAGATTATCAATATGGTTGATCACCTTTACATTGGAGGAAATGAGACCACCACATTTGCTCTAACCTCTGGCATGTGGTTGCTGATTCAAAATCCAACTTTGCAAAAAGAGTTACGAGATACTCCTAAAAAAGCTAGATCTTTCGTAGATGAAGTTCTTCGACTTGAATCTCCAACTCAGGGGATGGATAGGCATGCAGCTGAAGATACGGAAATTGCTGGGGTGGCGATCCCTAAAGGGTCTCATATACATATAAGGTATGCGGCGGCGAACCGTGATGAACGGCAATTCAGTTGTCCAGTCGACATTGATATCAACCGTGTAAACGGCCATCGGCACCTTGCTTTCTCACTTGGTGAAACACATTGTCCAGGTGCAGGCCTATCTCGGCTTGAGCAGACAATTGCTGTTCAAACTATTTTAGAAAGAATGAAGAATTTCTCATTTTCACCAGATAAAAACAGTTTTCAACATCATCTAAATTTCACTCTTCGATCCTTTACGGACCTTCATTTCACCTTCGACAAAATCTAGTTAGAAATGGTATGGGAACTTATTCCAATTCGGTTTGCGCTTTTCTAGAAACGCATCCCTTCCTTCTTCTGCCTCGTCAGTCAT
>PYIK01368708.1_pt1 | contig 13222 bp, 17 predicted proteins | sample 3578011 | NCBI WGS metagenome assembly PYIK01 (sample SAMN08408022, study PRJNA431606) | Marine metagenome isolate SA_KN192-05_S13_70m, whole genome shotgun... | biome: marine; feature: oceanic pelagic zone; material: water; isolation source: 70 m water sample, 0.2-0.8 um fraction ... | reverse complement strand
TATTTTTATATTATTTTTATTTATATCTTGATTTAATAATTTTTTATTTATTGGCATAATTATTACCTTGTAAAAGTTTTATACATAGCTTCTAAATCAAGCAAATGTTCTAGTTGATCTTTTAATTCTTTATTTTTAGATTTTAAAAGCAAAATATCTGATTGTTTTTGAACGCATATAACACAAGGTGCTTTGCTTCTGTTTAAATTTTCAAATAGTTCTTTTTGATTACCCATAAAATTAATAATACATAAAATTTTAAAAATCGCCAAATATAAAAAAAGAAATAATTAATCTTTTTTCTTTAAATTCTTAAATAAAAGTTCTCTAAAGTTTTTTAATTTTCTTTTCTTATTCTATCTTTGCCCTGAAGATTATCTTGTTAAGGTGGGGATTAAAGGGTATTCCCTAACCGCAAAATGCGGTTCTATGTGCGGGATTATATATTATTTTTTATTTATATTCAAATTTAATTTTTTTGATGTTATTTGAATTTAAATGTTTTATGCAATTATCTATGTTTTCATACATATTTTTTAAATACTTTTTATCTATGTAATCTTTTGATATAAAGGTGTTTTGCACTAAATTGCTGTCATACATTCTTTTTGTTTTTTCATGTAGTAATTTGTTTAATAAAAGGTCTTTACTTACTTTTTTAATATTGCTTGTAATTACAGGATTAATATCTTTTCTTACAGGAAAAATAAAAAAAGCAGAAGAAGAACCATTTGATATTTTATTGCCAAGTGAAGTTGTTTTTTTGTGTTGTGTTGTAAGTCTTAATAAATAACCATTATCTTTTAAAGCATTAATTCTTCTTTGAAATGTTGAGGTTTCTATATTAATTAATTTTGATAAAGATATATCTGTTCCAATAAAAAAAGTGTATTTGCCAATAAATTTAATTGAGTTTCTATCTTTTAAAATTTGATATACATCTTGAAATGCACTTTTTAATTGTGAGCCTTTTAAATGTTTATAGTGCAAATTGCATAAATCTAGTATATTTTTCATAATAACTTCTCCAATTACTTAATATATATATTAAATTTTAGTTTTACAAGGTTTTAATGTTTCATATAACGCTTTTTATAATAAAAAAGGTACTTTACCATTACTTTGCTTTAAAAGTATCGTCTATTAATCAACAATTGAATCAGAATCTAAAATATTTGCTGAAACGCTTGTTTGGTGTCCTGTTGCATATATATAAATATATTTATTAGCGGGAATTGTTAAAACAGTATTAAAGTTTTCAACCGCTTGATTGTTGTTTGTGTGTAGTGATTGTTTTTTTAATACAACACTATTAACTAAACCTGATGAAGAACAAGCAATTGGAGAATCTGTATACCCAACTTCAAAATATGAAATTTGTGTTGATATTTTTAAATTAAATAATTTTGATTTATTTGATGTTTTATAATCTCCTGTTCCATTTTTAAAAGTGTTGTAGTTGTTTTGACTGCATTCATCTGTGTATAAAGAATGTATATCCTTGGTTTGATATACAGGAACATTTGCACCGCCAACTGTTAATGAAAAATTAGAAGCAGAATAATCAATAACAAAATAGCCAACTATTAATAATGTAATTACAAATCCAATTAATTTCAAAATCTTCTTTTTCCGCTTGTTGTTTTTCTTTTATAAATATCTATCCTTCTACCATTGTCTTTAATTTCTCCCGCAATAAAACCAACTGTAAAATTTTTCATTTTTGGTTTTACTTTAGATTCTTTTAATACTTTAAAACTTTTTAAAGGATCGGTTTCTGTGTTTGATATTCTAGCAGATACATCTTTTCCAATAACTTGTTTTTTTGTTACAAGATCAAGAACAGTTTCAACTTTACCAACACGCAGCCCAATCTGTTTTACTTTTTGCCCTTTTTTAGCAGTTATTGTTTTTTTTAGTGTTCCTTTTGGAAGTCTAAATGTTTTTTGCTTTTTTACTGTTTTAGTTTTTTTTGAAGGTGTGATTTTTACCTTTGTAACAATTTCTTCTTTTTTCTTATCAGGTGTTGGATCAACAATTTTATCATCTTTTTTTGTATCTTCTTTTTTTTCTAATCTCCACCATGGCACTTGTTCATCAACAAATTCATATTCCTGAACAGTTATTTTATTTTTTCTTTTCCAAGGCACTTGTTCATCAACAAATTCATATTCTTGTACAGTTATTTTTTTTGTTTTATCTTTTTTCTTTAGTTCTTCTTTTAATAAACCACCTCCAAAATCTTCTTTAATTTTTGGTGTTGTAACAATTTCAACATTTCTAAATAACTTTTGTCCGCCACCTTCTTCAACTGTTCCTTCAAACTCTTTAGGTGCTTTATCCTTAAATAAACCAAATTTATTTGAACCTTCAATTGTTTCGCCTGTAAATTCACGCACTTTATTTTGTGTTTCTGTTTCAATTTGTTGTTTTGTTTTTGTAGTAGGTTTATCAGGTTTTATTGGTTTTCCAGTAATTTTTGTTCCTGTATCTGTTTTTTTATTTGTATCAACTTTATTATCTGTTTCTTTATTTGTATCAACTTTATTATCTGTTTTTTTATTTGTATCAACTTTATTATCTGTTTTTTTATTTGTATCAACTTTATTATCTGTTTTTGTTTCTGTTGCAGTTCCGCCACCTTTGTTATCTTTTGGTTTTGTAGACCTGTTAAAAACATTATCAATATATTCATCTTTAAATTTTTGGCTACTTTTGCCACCGCCTAAATCATCAACACCAATTTTATCAAGTAAATCTTCAACATCTTTTTTTAATGCGTCTTGCTTTGCGTTTTGTTCTGCTTCTTCTATTAATTTTTCTTTTGTTTTTTTATCAATGCTTTTAAATTTTTTTAACTCTTGATTTATTTCATTAATTAATTGTTCTTCTGTTTTATATGCTTCATAACTTTTTGCTTTTTTAAATTCTTTTTTTGCAAATTCATCTAAACCATATAATTGAAATTCAATCGCCCTATCAATTGCTTCACGCTTTTTTGTTTTTATTAATTCTTCTTGTTGCTTTACAGTTAAATCATCAAATTTTTTTGCTTTTACTTTTTTTAATTTATTAAAATCATCAACTGTTTTTATTGATTTTAAATTTGTTGGTGTTCTAAAAGATTTATTGTTTACAATTTTTGCAACTTCATTTTCAATATATGTTGCTTGTTTATTGTAGCCTTTTCCTTTTGGTGCTTTTATAGGTATTCCAAGAAATGCAGTATCTAGCAAAACAATTGCTTTATCTTCAATTGATCCTTTGCCCTTTACAACCCTAGATAATGCATTTGTATCAAATATAAAATTATCAAATTCACGTTTAACACCTTTGCTTACTCCGCCAACTGTAAATTTTACTTCTCCACCAAATTTGCTTGGTGCGGATATTTTTATTTCAGATTTACCAATTGCAGAAGGAGAAAATTTTGATGTTCCAAATTTTTTTAAATTTTGATTTGTTTTACTTGCAATATTTTTTAAATAAGATTTTGTATTTTTAAAACTATCAAATCTATTTAAAAACTTATTTGATACTTTTACAGGTGTTATAACTTTTTTTTCAATTTGTGCAACACCTTTTTTTGCTATTCCTAAAGCTAAATCAGAAGGTTTTTTTGTTGTTAAAAAATTTCTAATTTGCTTTGTTGCTTTTGATTCTTCTTTAGGTTTTTGTGTTCTTCTTTGCCTTAATTTTTGTGCTTCTGATAAAGGTTGTTTTCTTGGATCTGCAACAGGAATTTGTGAAGAAATTGTTTGTTGTCTAACCGCTTTTTTACGTCTAGCAATTTCTTCACGCCTTCTTTGTTCTGTTGGATTATAGTTCATCATTAGTTAATACTTCCATTTGTACAACTTTGTGATGTACCAAAAACAAGTTTTTCAATCATTTGTACATTAGAATAATGCGGATATGTACTTGAACCATATACTGTTCCACTATTTGTATTGCCACCAAAATATAAAACATCATTTTGGTTTAAACATATTGCACCCGTAAAAACGCTTGAAGCTTGATCTACTGTACTTCCCCTAGGTTGGCTAATTGTTCCACCCATAAATGTACTATTTACATAAACATCAATAATTGTTCTTGCGTTTCCATTTCCTTGTACCTCAACTCTTGTAAAAACTGTAAAAACTCTAGTATCAGCACAGGTATAAGTAATTGTATAATTTGGAGTTCCGCTTAAAGTAAAACAGTTAGATGTATCATAGTATTCGGTATCAAAATGATATAAATTATTTGTATTTGTATAACTTGCGTTTATATATGCAAAAAACTCCATAGCCGTGCCACCACTTGCACCACTTGATTGTATTTCTAGTTTATCCCCACTTGCAACAACTGTTAAACCACTATCCGCACTTGCTTCAAGTTTAATTGATGTTGTAGTTGTTGACGCAGTTAAAGATCCTGAGTTTCCGCTTATTGTAGTAAATACATTTTGAGGTGTTGAAGCGCCAACATCTTGCCAACCCGCAGAACCATACAATTGCAAAACGGGAAGTGATGATGTTTGAACTCTTAACGCACCAACTGTTGTTGTTTGGCTTTGCCCAACAATAATTGATCCATTTTGAAGATCAAGAATATTTAATTGATCTGATCCCTTTTTTAAAACTGCAACAGATGATGTTCTTGAATAATTTGATTCAGGAAAAAAATATTGATTATCTCCATTTAAATTATTATGCGTTATTGTTGCCTTGTTAGTTGTTCCCGCTTTTACACTTAAATTATTTGTGTATTCAGGATCAACACCACTACTGCAAACACTATCCGCACTTAAACAAGGTGTGTTTCCGCTTGATACTGCTACAAACAACGCTAATATGCTAATAACAACCGCCATTGAATTTACAGGAATTAAATTTTTTAAATTATTAAAATTATATCTATTCATATTTTTACCTCCTTTTTATGTTAGCGGGCAAAATAATTGCCCGATATAATAACCAATTATTGCGGTTGTTATATATATGTTTATTTTAATTAATTTTATTGTCATATTATCTTGCCCTTGTTACAAGCCTTGTAAATACATCATAGCCTGTAAATAGTATAAACGCACCATAATAAGCCAAATATAAATATCTAAAAAAGTTTAATGGTGCTTGTGTAAACCAATCATATTCAAGCAAAATTGCCTGTTTAATTGCCCCTAAATCAGAAAATACATTTAATCCAATATCAACATTTATTGGTGCTTCTTCAAATTCAACATTATCAAGTGTTAAGGTTTGCCCATTTAACATTGTATTAAATTGCGTTTCTGTTGCTACATTTGGAATTTGTCCTGTATCTTGTGCGAAACCATTTACAATTGTTCCAAACGCTACTATTAAACTAAATATTAACCAACTTGCAAACTGCATTATCTATTCCTACTCCAATTTGTAAAACCCCAACCGCCTAAGCCTATTAACAAGAATAACCAAAAAATTGCCATTGGTAAAAATCCTGATATTGCACCAATTGATATTGGTATTAAAAACCCTATTATTGAAAAAAGTGGATTTGGGTTTGCTATATTTAAACCAATAGCCAAAACTAAACCAATAAAACCAAATATAATTGTGTATGTTACTCCCGAAGGAAGCCTAAAACCTTGTGCAACAGGTTCAACAACTGAATTTAATGGATTAAATGAATTTGTGCTTGTTGCAACTTTTACATCTTTTAATGCACTTCCTGAAACGTCTTGAACCCTTGAAACAAATTCCACAAGGTTAGAATCAGGATTTGAAAACAAAAATGTTATTCCTGAACTATCATAATTTTTAACAAATATACCATTATTAGAACCTATTGAATCATAAAAATTATATGTATATGAATTTGATCCTGAACTTGTTTCTTGCAGTCTATCAAAAGTGTATGTAACCTTTTGTAAATTATTTGCATTATCTTCTAAAAATACATTTCTAATAACAGTTCCTTTTAAACTTGTACCGCCAATTAATAATGGTTCTGTATTTGTTGTTATAGAAAATGTAGCGGGATCAGAAGCAACTTTTATTCCCGCAATATACATATTAACTTCACTTGCAGTTTTTTCAATTTCTATACTTATATTTTGCCCTTCATAACTTGTTCCAAGTTGTTGAGAAATTAAAGAACTATTACCAACACCGCCACGCAATTCAGACTGAACATATATTATTCCGCCCGAACAATATAAATTAATTTTATAGCCATTTAAACCTGATAATTTATTTAAAAGTATTGGTGAATCAGAAGATGTTGTTGGGCAAATTGTTGCAAAGTTTAAAGGATTAATATCAACAATAATATTAAAATTATTTGTTAATTGTAAATCTGTTGAATCTCCTACTGTTGCAGTTGATTCTCCTTCAAAATAAATTCCCGAATCTCTATAATGGTTATTAGTTCCATAATACAAAGAATATATATTTGAATTATTAGAATTTAGGTTTGTTGGTACAATCCATAGCGGAGAAGCAACATCATTAAAATTTGCAAATGCAAATTCTATATTTGATAAACTTGGATTTGCTAAAGAAAAAGTGTTTTGCGTGTTATCAATTATATTGCTATTAATTAAAGTTTGTGTATCTTTTGTTAGTCTAATGCTTTTATAACTCATATCAGTAGCTTTATTATTTGTTATTGTTATATTTTGCCTGTAACAATAATCAGAAGGTAATGTTGAATCTGCACTTGCACAATCTGTTTCATATACAAAAAAAGTAAAAAATAAAAACATAATTCCAAAAATTGTAAATAATGATCCGCCTATGTTTTTTATATAAATCAATTAGACCACCTTCTACCAAATACAATTGCAGTTGCAATTAACATTATTAACAATGCACCTAAGACGTAAGAAGAAATTGGACTGCTAAATTGCATACCAATTACTAAAGGAAGAAAACCACCTATTGTAGTAAGTACAATTTCTTTTGTTTTAATAAATACAAATGCACCTAAAACAACAGAAATAAAAACAAATAAAAGTGTTATTGTAAGTGTTCCTTGTAAACCAAAATATTGTTGTGATAAATATTCAATGTTACTAAAATTTTGTGTTGCAGAAGATTCAGCTTTATATCTATTATCTAAAGCACTTGGATTTGTTCCAACTTCTTCAAAAGTTTTAATGTCAAACTGAACACCATTTGCAAAAATTTGCGGAACTACATTAAATAAATTTGGAAAAGCGGGATCAAGAATATTTACTTGCCCGTTTGCCGTGATTAATTGATTTTCAACAAAAGTATTTGTTTCAAGTGATTCTTCACGTTCTATGTTAATTACCTGATCTAATATTGCATTTCCAAATCCTGTATTTTGATCTGTTAATGCAGACAATTGAGTATTTAAACAATTAGAAGCAATATTTATATTTTTAATATTCGGTTGCGGAGATTCAATGCAAACTTTATAACCTGTAAAATCTGTTATTGTATGCCCTTGATTAATTTTTAGTATTGCTAAACTTGAAGTAATTCTTAAAATTTCTTTTTCTGCTTTTACATTATTTGCACTATCTTTTAAGCGTATAAACAAAGCACCATATTGTAATGTTTCAGGAAAAAATGGAACAACAGGAAGTGTTGACGTTTGAGTAACGCAACCGCTTGGATCAGTTAAATAAAAACACCAATCATTAATGGTTCTTGCAAGATTTGTTGGTTCTGTTGCGTTTGGATCTTGTGCGGGTAAAGTGTACCTAACAAGAACAAATATATCTCCCTGATCTTGTACGTTTTGATAAATCTCCGCACTATTAACAACAGTTCCTTTTGGTGTATCTGCTAACACTAAAGAAGTTGAAAACGTAAATATTATTATTGCTATTAAAAATTTTTTCAATCAATTTGTTTCCGCTAAGAATAAAATTCCATAAATAAATATTAAAAAAGATAATAACGCTACGCATATTTGCAAAACAGGATTTGAACCAAATTTATCAAAAGATAAAAAAAGGAAGCTAAACCCAAGAATCCCACCTAAGATGAATGATAATCCTGTTAACAATTTAACTTCCTTTTTCTTTTTAGTTTCTAACTACCCTTGTTTTTTGATTTGGAGATATGAGAAACCCAATATTCCCGCCACAAAAATTAATGGTACAAGTTGCAATAGAGAACTTACACCCGCATAAGTGTTTGATGATCCTGTAATTGCAGTAATTGTTGTGTCAATGCTAGAAATTATTGTTGGCATAAGAATTAAAGATATTACTATCGCAATTACTGAACCAACAATTATTTTAACTGTTCCACTCGTCATGTTAATTTTCCTTTGTACTAATTTCTTCTAAGCGTTGCAATTACTAAACTTCCAACGATTCCAAGAATAACCATAAGGGGAAAAAATCTTAATACGCCATTCAAAGTATCTGCAATATCGGTTTTCTTTTCGTAATAATCAATAAGAAAATTGTATTGAGTATTAGCTTGATCCAATCCAGAAATGCTTAATGTTTGCCTATTAGTTGCAACTGTTGAAGAACTTGTTACGTTTCTAACAACAGGAGAAGTTTCATCAACCTCAAGTGCAGTATTGCCAACGTATTCATGGGGGGTTGGTAATGTAAATGTACAAGTTGCAGGAACTTCTGTTCCTGTTGTACATGTTTTACTTAAATTCAATACTTGTTGCACTCTTGAATCTTCTGCTTGTTGTATTAAATTAGGTGCTAATACTATAAAAAATATTACCCCAAGCAACATCATCATAATACTAGAACCCATATTTGTTAACATAACTTATTCCTTTTTATTGTAAAGTTTTAACTTTGTTTAATACTTATATAAAACAATATTATGATTTAAAAGTGTAAGCAAGTAAAGATAATAATTCAATATTATATAACGTAGTTATATACATAAAAAAAATTTAATATAGCTTTTTATTAGTATTGTTTTTATATATATATTTTGATATTGTTATTGTGTTCATAAATAAAACCTAATAGATAGGTAGTAAAAAAATCCTTAAATTCCTAGACAATCAAAAGAAGTTACACCAAATTGCCTTTACTTTTTTTTATTGCCTATCTAAAAAATAATAAATGGTATCTGAATTAAACAATTTAATTAACTCACAAGCACACTCAGATTTTTTAAACAATGAAAATAATCTTGTTGATCATAAAATTCTTTTAGAGTTAAAAGAACAAGTAGATGACATATTTACTAAATCAAATATCAGTAGCATAGAACAAGTATCAATTGTTAGTTTGCAATCTAAGAAAAAATTAATTAATAATATTGTTAATCGTTCAAATAAAAACCCTAAGAAAAAAAGACGTAATGCAAAAGTAATTGTTCCTTATGAATCACTAGATACAATAGACGATTTTACGCACAAGTATTTAAGCACAAAATTATCTGTTGAAGGTAAAGCAAGAAATGATTATGTTAGCGTTAATACAATGGGAATGATTAACAATAAAAAATCAAGATTTAGCAAAAATAGAAAAACTGATACTTTATAATTGAAAGCATTATATTTAGACAATACAAGAAATATTGAGTTTGTTGAATTATCAAAAAAAATTTCTGATACTTATCAAATTAAAAACACAACATTATCTTACAAAATAAATCCTGAATCAGTTACATATATATCAAAAGAATTATTGTATGGATTAATAAAACCCAAGTTTAACCAAAAGGAACCAATATTTTTTTTATATAGCAATGAGCCTTCACCTATAAATATAAATTTAATGGAAGAAGGATTTAAAACTGATAATGATATTGTTGATGAAAATTATCTTGCAGAAAAGTTTGATTTAGTTTTACAAGAATCTTTAAACAAAAATTCACAAAAATTAAATTCTAATTCTAATGAAATATTTAAAACTTTGCGTGTTGTTTTAATTATAGAATGGTTAATTGTTTTTCTTTTAGCATTACCAATTTTATTTAATTACATAACTTCTAATATGTCTGTAATATGGTAAAAAATTTAAAAAACATTTTTTTATATGATGATTTTAATAAGTTAGTTTCTTTAGTTGGAATTTTATTTATTTTATTATTTTCTTTTATTTTATATTTTATAATTCCTGTAAATTTTTATTTGCCTTTTATGGTGCTTATTGCAATAGGTTTATTTATATTTTTAAAGAAAAATACAGTTAGGCAAGTATTAATTCAAAAACCTAATAATTCAGGAGTTTATGAATTTTATCTTGAATATTGGGATCGTAAAGAAGTAGAAAAAATAAACAGTAAGCATTTTTATAGAAGCAGAAAAGGTTTTCAATCAAGATATGTTCCATTATTAAGGCTGCATGACAATAAGTTTATTTTTATTGAATGGGAAAACCTAGATAGAAGCAATTATTTTGCAGAAACTTTAGATTCTCTTACAGGTGCGGAAGAATTAAACACAATGTATGAATCTGCAAAAGGTATGACTAAAAGAGAAATTATAAATTATTCTTTTTATACAGGAATTATTATTGCAGGTGCATTATTAATATTTGTTATTTTTAGTGAGTATAGAGAAATTTTATATCCTAAACAATTAATACCCGATAACGTAATAATTGAAGAAACAATAATCAATGAATAGAAAAGTTAATTTAAATGAACCTATAAATATTTGCATTTTTGGTGCCAGAGGTCAAGGAAAAAGTTTATTAGCAACTCATTTAATTGTTGATCATGTAAAAAGAAATAAAGATGTAAAAATATTTCATAACAACGTATTAAAAAATTTTCCTAATTCTTACAATTTTAATTTAGAAGATTTTACAGGAGAATTTCCTGATGAAGCAAAAAATTCTATCTTCTTTATTGATGAAGTTAATTATATGGCAGATCCTAGAAGGACAATGACAACATTTCAACAGATGTTTGATAATACTGTAATCATGCAAAGAAAATTAGGAATAAGTTTAATTATGACAACGCAAAAACCTAAAGATTTATCAGGAAGATTATTACAACAATTAGACTATGAAATTATCGTTGAAAAAAAATTTATTGATCCCGAAGATTACAGTAAATTTAATATTCATTATGAAGTTACTATTGGAGAAAATAACCCTAAAATGATAAAAAGATTTGGTAAATATAATAGATTTTATAGAGCAAGATTAATTAAACCATATTCTTTATTTAAATATTACGATACTGCACAAGCACAAGACTTTAGAGAACTTAGAAAATATGATTCTGCTTTTATTAAATCAAAAAATACTTCTTCACAAAGAAATGCAGTTGATGAATTTTTATACAATTATCTTTATCCAATATTGCAAGAAAAACAAGGTGATAATTTTTCATTAAAAGGTTATGTTGATGAATGGTGCGATTGGTTTGAAGAAGCAACAAATACATCTATTGAAGAAAAAGAAATGAATCGTGCTTTACGTTCTTGCGGTTTATCTATACGTTCTGTAAATGGTGCTAGAAGATTTACACTTGATAAAAAAGTTGTAGATAAAAGAATTGCAAAAGAAAATTTATTATCTTCTTAAATAAGTTCTATTACAAATTTTTTTATATAAAAATCTAAACTTTATTTCATTTATAATTTTTTTAATCATAATTTATTTTTGCAAAATGTTCTGTATTTGCGTTTTTAGTTGTCGCATAATATTGCGTTATTTGTAAGCTAGAATGTCCCATAAAAGCTTGAACCTGATTAATTGGTACATTGTTATCAATTAAGAAATGGCACGCAGAATGTCTAAATGTGTGTGCAGATATTGAAAAACCTATATCTTGATACCATTCTTGTTTTTTAGATTTTCTTTTTATGTGGTTTGTAACTGCTTGACGTGATAAGTTTATTTTTTTTGGTTTTGGCTTCAAATATGGGATTAAAGGTTTTGCAATTTGCAACGTTCTTGTTTTACCGCCTTTTCCTTTTAAAGTAATGGTAGGATACCCCAAATCCCATTTAAGCGTGTGTTTGTGTACGTCTAACGCTTCTGAAACCCTTAAACCCGCATAAAACATTAAATGCAATACAGTTTTCATTTCAGGATTTATTGTTACATTTAATAAATCTTTAATCTGTTTATGTGTTAAATAATTATCTACTTTAATCTTCATTGTTTAAACTACCTAACATTAATTTTCTAACATCTAATCTGCCTTTGCGTAAATTTTTATTATATGCGTTTACAATTAATACGCACCCACTAAAATTTTTAATTTCATCAAGAGAATATTGTCTGTTATATTCCATATTAAAATTATTTACACTGCTTTTTGATAAAACATTTACTAATCTTTCAAAATTTATTTCTTTTGAATATACATTAATAATTGTTGCTATATTTTGTAAAAACCTAGATTCAAATTTTCCCTTTGCTAAATTTTCATTATTATTGTGATTATATGCAGACTGTATAACTAATAAAACATCTTCCAATAAATTTCTTTTATACAAATTTTGCAACAAAGCAATGCTTCTGCAAGTGTTTATATTATTTTTTGAATTAGTATCTATTGTTAAAATGTTGCATTCATATTCTTTGCAAATTTCATGTAGGTTAAGTGAATCTTTATCCCCTGAAACCAATTTTGCTTTAAACAAATCCATAGATGATAATGATTTTCTATTTTTATTTAATTCATAAAAATATTTAGCTTTTTCTTCTTCATTTAAATTATAAATACAATTAACTTGAATTGTTGCATTACTTCCTAACACGTTTTTTATCGCTTTTACCCTGTTTTGCCCGTCTATAATTTCATAAAAACGAACTTCTGGTAATTCTTCGTCTGTTGTAACTGTAATTGTCCCAATCATTGAAGAATCATAATTTTTTGTAATATTATTAACAAGCCTATTATCTATGTTTCTTTGATAATTTTTGTTAACAATTAGTTTGTTTATTGGAACCCATATTGTTTGGTTATGTATATTTCTGTTTCCCATTTATTCTTCTCCTTTTTCTAGCACAATTGTTAGTGTTAATTTGTAATCTGTTGGATCAACAGAAAACGCCATTTTATTTAATATTTCTGTATATGTTGCAGTTAATAAAGCACTTGAAATTTCATCTTGCTTCATAACTTTTGTTATTTTTGTGTAATCGCTAACGTAATCCATTTTTTAAAATCTCCTTTTTTAATAATCGTGTTCATAGTTTTCAATTGTTCCGCCATTTTTGAAATGCGATTCAATAGAATAATTTTTCTGATAAACTCTTAAATCAATTGTTTGATCAAAAGATAATAATTCCATAGCTTTGCCCGAAGGAATTAACTGATATTCC
>PYIK01115069.1_pt1 | contig 13370 bp, 19 predicted proteins | sample 3578011 | NCBI WGS metagenome assembly PYIK01 (sample SAMN08408022, study PRJNA431606) | Marine metagenome isolate SA_KN192-05_S13_70m, whole genome shotgun... | biome: marine; feature: oceanic pelagic zone; material: water; isolation source: 70 m water sample, 0.2-0.8 um fraction ... | reverse complement strand
CCCACTTTCAATAAAAGTTTGCTCATCCCGAGCAGACTTTTCAAAGTTATGAAGGGAGTGATTTTTCAAGAAGGGACGACTAACTTTGTAGGAAGCAGTCATGGGAGTTGTTTTTGTATACACGTATCATAGCAAAAAAAGACCTCCCCGTCAAGGGAGGTCTTTGGGTGTTCCGATTGTAGAGTGTGCCGCACGAAAGACACAACTTATTTAGTGTTCGTGCTCGTCAAATGTATCATCTAATTGTTTAGATGGTGGTCCAAACGATATGTAAATACCGTATGAAGTCATCACCACCATTGCTAGAAAAATAATAACAATTATACTCATTCAGTCTCTTGCTGCTTACTTTTCTTTCCGATGTTGTACTTCTGCTCAAGAACCCAGTCTGATTTATCCTTATATGCCAGGACTTTAATTTGGTTCAGGGGCGCAATGTCAGTTACAGAGTCTGGTTTGACCACAGAGATCAATCCCCAGTCTGCTAGAAGGCGGACAATACGGTTACGTCTTTGGACATCATTTGTAGTTAGATTGGCATGCTTGCCATCCAGGGCAAACAGTTCCTTAAAATGAACAATAAAATATCTACCCTGTTTGTGCAGGATATGACAGGACTGATAGAGTTTCTTCTCCTTGCGGGATGCAACTCCAATGCGTGTCAGCGTCTCACGAACTTTCAGAAAATCATCTGGTTCATTAAGGACGACTTCTACCATTTGGTCTTGAGACCAATGAACTTCTGGTTCCATGGTTGTAGTCATTACATTCCTCCAGTATCAAGTCGTTGTTTAATAAAATTAATCTGTTCTTTAGTCAGGATTTTCAGAGCTTGAGACGCTTTTTCATTACTATAACCATAGTATTTTTTGATGCTTTCTAGATCCGTGACTTTATCCTTTCGGAGCCAGGGAGAAAATCTCTTTCTTTTCCTCAAAGTATTTAGATAAAATGAATATTGCATATCTTTATCTAAGAAATGATGCTTATTCATCTCATTAGCAAACATCACACAATCTAGATGTCCTGATAGACAACGATTAATGATATATGGAGGGTATGTCTTGATATCTTCTGAGAGATCTTCTTTGGTAAAATTAATTGAGTTCAACCAATCCTTTAATTCCATAGTTGTATAGCAATAATTCTTTTCTATCTTTTTGTTCACGCATGTATTCACCAACTGAACGCATGGTATAAGTCAGATCAAACTCACCTGCTTGGTATTCTTTAAATCGATCTTTAATAAGTTGAGATGAGTTGTAAGATATGAGTTGAGGTCCAATAAACCTATCACAGATGGTAGCAAAACCATCATGATCAAAACCCTTATGCATATTTCCCTTCTTACCATAAAGGTTAGAACCAATTTCATATGGGGGATCTAGATATGTAAATGTGGTTTTATCGTCTGTAAGAAGTTGTTGATAGCGACCGTTAGTGATTTTCCAGTTCTCAATTAGTTTAGTGTATCCAGGGAGTTTATGAATTCCACGCATCGAGAAATTGCTATCTGACGCTTGCTTTGAGAAGGAGCTTGATTCAGTGAGACCAGAAAAAGAGCACTTGTTAATAATGTAGAAACTACAAGCACGAGATAGATTGGATTGATCACTTTCATTTATAGTGTCCTTTGATTTTAAAAATAAATCTTTTGCTGATTCTGGGTCAGGATGTTTAGACTTCAGTTCTTGAAGTTGTTCGTAAAGAGCATCACCATCATCCTGTAAGGTCTTCCAAAAATTAACTAGTGGTTCATACAGGTCATTGACCCATACATCTAGATGTGGGTATTTTTTTGTAATATGAATCGCTACAGATCCACCACCCAGAAAAGGTTCACGATACTCTTTGTAATCCCTTAAGTCGGGGATATACATATCCATTTTGACACAAGCACGGGACTTGCCGCCAGGATAACGAAGTGGTGTTTTGTAAGACTTCATAGAAAGTTTGGTTTATTATCAGGGGATGCGTGAAGAAGCACTCCATCAACTTTACCAAGCAGTTCTTGCACACTTTCATGAAGAACTCGATATCCAGTTCCAACATAAAGTTGTCCCAGGAAAACACTAATAGTCATGGCACTCCAGAAATAATAATACATTCTGGATTTATTTTGTCTAGATTTTTTCATTTGAATTTACACTCCATTCATAGTCTTCAATAACAGCATTAGCAAATAATCGATCACTTAGCATTTCAATTTCTTTTTCGGCATACTCCTTATCAGGTGCCTCAAAATCAATCTCAATCAGTTTTCCCAGTCTCAACTTTTCCATTTTTAAATCAGAAAGTCTTCCACAAGCTTGACGAACTGCATTACCTGCTGAATCATCAACTGCTGCTCTCAGTCTAACATAAATTTTTGCTTTAAACTTCATTTTACTTCTCCGATAATCCAAGAATTCATATTCGGTTCAATTAACTTTTGAGTATCTTCCACAACATCAAGAGGTACAACTAAACAGAATCCAATACCAAGATTGAATACATTACGCATCTCATCTTCAGTAATGTCTCCTTCCCTTTGAATCTTATTGAAGATTTCTGGTCGTTCCCAAGCAGAGTAATCAACATCAACCGTAAGACCTTTTGGAAGACAACGCGGAAGGTTCTCAGGAATACCACCACCAGTGATATGTGCCATACCTAGAATAGGAACTTCATCTAACAAGTGTTGGATTAAAGGAGCATAGATGGTGGTTGGTGTTAACAACTCTGGCATCTCTTTATACTCAATATAATTCCTCCACAACATATCGTTGACAAGAGTGTATCCATTACTATGAAGTCCGCTACTTTCAATACCAATGACTACATCACCTACTCTAATGTTACTACCATCAACAATCTCATTCTTTTCCACAATACCAGTACAAAAACCAGCAAGATCATAATCAGTTGCTCTGAAATGTTCGGCAGTTTCTCCACCTAACAATTCCATACCAGCAATCTTACAACCCTCAGCAATACCATATACAATCTCACTTACATTGCCATCAAGGGTTTTGGTAGAGATATAATCTAAAAAATATAGTGGTTTGGCACCACTACAGATTACATCATTGACGCACATAGCAACGAGATCTTGACCAATAGTGGTGTAATCATCAGCAATCCTACAGATATTGATTTTAGTTCCGACACCATCAGCACCAGATACTAATACAGGTTTCTCATATCCTGATGGGATCTCCATCATTCCATTAAATCCACCAATGTTAGGTGATAATGTTTTGATATACTCGACAAAAGATCGTCCCTTTTGAATGTCAACACCAGAAGTTTTGTAGTCCATCACCCAATAATTTCTCCACTAACAATTTTCTGAAGTCTTTCAAGTTTCCATACAATATAATCCATAGTAGGAATACAAATAGTATTCCAACCTACAAATCCATATGTTTCACCAGACTGCATTTTCCAGCAGGGAGCATCATCATTCTCAAGATCTAATGATTCTCTATATGCATCCTCACCCATCATTACAACTGCTCGTTCTGCCTGATTTAAACTACCAAAGCAAACAAATCCGTTCTTTCTAATTTCATCAGGAATATGATGCTTCACTTGAACTCACACTCCACCATAATTTCAGTTAGGCATGCAAGCATATTTATTTCTTGGTCAGCAACGAAAGCAGATTGGTACTGATACTTAGCAAGAACAAGCACAGCAGCAGGAATGCTAGAGTTGCTAAGGGCATCATATAGAGCATCATAGATGCGGCGAAGGAGTACAGAAGTATCGTTATCCAGATTAGAAACGACCCATTTGCGTACCTCAGAAAAGTCTTTTTCCTTGAGTTTTTTGATGAGGTCATTTACTTTTACATCGGAAAAATGGGCGAGAATACCTGTGTCGATTTGTCCTCCTGACGAGTATCTTTGACATTCATTGAGGACACGTCGCCAATCAGGGAAGTGTTTGTTGATAAGTTCGACAAGTACCTTTGACTCATATCTAACACTCTCTTGATCCAGGATGGTTTGTAGTCGCTTGAAGAACTGGGCGGCAAGTTCTTGTCGTTCTTTTCCTCTGATTGAAAATTCAACGACGGCACAACGGGAGTGGAGGGGGTCAATGATTTTGTTTTTGTAGTTGCAGGTGAAGATAAACCTGCAGTTCCCATGAAACTCCTCACAAAACGCCCTAAGTAGGAGCTGTACGTCGTTTGTTGTGTTATCAGCCTCATCGATGATGATGACTTTGGGTTTGCCAGTTGCTTGAAGTGATACGGTCGAAGCGAAATTCTTTGCAGTATTTCTGACCGTATCAAGGAAGCGTCCTTCATCGGATCCATTAATGACATAAACATCTACTCCCAGTTCGTTACATAGTGCTTTTGCTACTGTAGTTTTACCACAACCTGCAGGACCTGCCAATAACAGATTGGGAACCTCTCCCTTATCTAGGAAGTCTTGGAAAGTCTTCTTAATACTTGTTGGTAAAATACAGTCTTCAATTGTTTTGGGTCGATACTTTTCAACCCAGAGAAATTCATCTCGCATAATCATTCCAAAGGACGAACAAATTCATTAGAAACAATGTCAGTTGCTTTCAACTGCTGTTTCATATATTCTACACCAATTTCTGGCATAGCGGTATCCCCACAGGTAAAGACATCACACACTGCCATACCATTCTCAGGCCAAGTGTGAATACTAATGTGGGACTCAGCAAGCAATACAAATCCAGTTACACCTTGAGGTTCAAATTTATGAGCAGCGAGATGTAATAAAGTTGCTTTACATTCTTTTGTTGCTTTATACAAAAGCATCCGAATAAACTGTTTGTCATCAAGCAATTCAAATGGGCAACCTTTCAATGTGAAAAGGATATGTTTCATTTATACCCAATCCGGTTTTCTGGATTCGTCACGAAGATAATTAGATGCAACCCAAGGTTTGGACGAAATATACATTTTGTAAGCAGTAAAAGTATCGATGCTTGTGTCAAATTTAAACTCATCAGGCATAGCGCGGGCAAAGTTATCTGCCATAGAATGGCAAGTTATTGCTTGACCAGAAACATTTTGGAACATCTTCTTTGCTTCAAACAATGTTTTAGAACATGAATGAATTTTTCCATATCGATGCCAGTACTCATAAGCAAGGGCACATCCATGTTGAATCAACCAAGCAGTATTAAATACTGAGTCTGCTGCCCACTTAGTGCAGGGATGATTGCGAAAGGCACCTTTCTTCGTAGCGTATGGTTCACCATTCTTTTTATGAATAGGACCCCAGTCATAATACCAAGAAGAATATATGATAGAGAGCATCTGACATGTCTCTAAAGGCATCTTGACCACATGTTTGTCAGGAAGAACCTGAGCAGACATATGGGGATCAGGAGTTGTGACGAAGATGTTCATGAGTTCTCACTCAAATGTTGAGTCTGGTTCCAGAGCAATATAATAAGTCAGATCGTGGTTCTTAGCAGTAAAACGAGACAAAAGTTTTTGTGACACAACAACTTCATAGGTTCCAGGGAGAACCTTGATGTTCTCTACTTTGAAGTTGAACATGAACTCTTTATCAGTTTCACCAACAACCACAGCATAGTCATTAGAAGTGTCGTTCTTCTTGTCACGAACAACCAATTTAACCACACCATTCTCACCTACGGCAGAAAGGTCAGGCAGTTGATAAACACCTGCTGCTTTCAGCAATTTGTCTAGTTGCTCAGTGCTAAGTTCAAAGCAAACATCTTCACTAGGAAGTTCAATACTCTTTTCTGGAGGGGTCACAATGACGCTAGGGTCAGCAAAGAAATACTTTGACCTAGACCTACCTTCACGAATAACAACATAACCATCGTTACCAAAGTCAAGTTCAGGACTGGAGTGAAGACCAAGACCATTTAGAAACTGGTTAAGATCATAAACACCAAAGTCTTTGGCAAAGTCTTCTGTGACTGTTGCCTCTGCCAGAATGTTCTTCATCACACTAATGGTGCGAAGAGTATTCCCTTTCTTGAACAGGATAGACTGATTGATAGAAGAAAAGTTCTTGAGCAGGGAAAGAGTATTATCGGAGAGTTTCATACGAGTTCGGATTTTCATCACTGAGGGTAGATTTCACGTTTTGCATTTTTGTCGTTGAAATGCATCAGAAGCACAGCATAATGCAAAATCTTCATAATGTCACGACGTGCAGTGCCTTTCTTATCATAACGAGAGGCATACTTGAGAATGTTAGAGCGGCAAAATGACTCACCGTCTCCACATGCTTCAATTAGATCCAGAGTTTGAATCTTATCGTCACCAGCAGAATAGTGCTGATTGTATGTGCCAGTAATATAATCTTTCAGTTCTTTGAGAATAACATTCTCACTATACTTGTAACGATTAGAATTCATGTCAAGGTTGAAAGATTCCATACCATCATCCTCCCCATAATAAAACATAACATCCTTCTCTTCTGCAATCCTCTCTTCACGAGTTAGTGCAACATCTTCTTGAAAAAAGTCTTGATTAGTCATTGTCAATTCATCAAACATAAAGGACCAAGAGTTTGTCATTATTATATCAGGATGCTACCTCCTCGTCAATGGGCATCACAAAGTCTGCATCCACCTTGTCATACAGTTCTAGGAATGCTTGCTTTGTTTCATCATCAAAACGATTGATGCAAACTTGGATTGCTTTTGCTTTATCACCAAAGATTGAATAAGCACGAACAATGTGAACTAGACGGCGAGTGCTAATGATTTCCTCAATACCACCATCGTAGAAGGTCTTGCGGATGATGTCAGCCCAATCGACTAAACGAGAGACAAACTCATCATTACTACAGATCTTACTCAGAATTTTTGCTTCAATAGCAGGACTAGGATACTCTTGTTCAAAAGTTACTGGGAATCTCTCAAGGAATGCTTCGTTAAGCACATTGGTTCCAATAAATCGTCCGTCGTCGCTGCCTTTACCTTTGGTATTGGCAGTTGCAAATACTTGGAACCCAGCAGCAGGAGCAACCCATCTGCCAATCTTCTTTAGAAACACGCCCTTACCCTCAAGAATGGACTGTAGGCAGAGGATTTTGTTGCTAGCCAAGTCAACCTCATCGAGGAGCAGGACTGCGCCACGTTCGAGTGCTTCAATGACAGGTCCGTTATGCCAAACAGTTGCCCCATCGACAAGGCGAAAACCACCAATAAGATCGTCTTCATCAGTTTCAATAGTAATGTTTACACGGATTAGTTCTCGTCCAAGTTGGGAACACGCTTGTTCGACAGTGAGTGTTTTACCGTTGCCAGACAATCCTGTAATGAACGTTGGATAGAATACACGGGATTGAATAATTTTTTTAACATCACTGAAATTGCCAAACTTGACGAAGGTATCATCTTTCTGGGGGATAAGGTTTTGTTCGGTAGCAGGAAGTGCTGCAGGAGCACTATACGATACTTCTAATTCCTTTACTGCCTCTTTTGTTACTTCCAGATTCCACTTACCACGACCAACTTTATACTCCTCAAGACGGCGAGTAACTGTAGGATAAGATACGCTGTGAGATGCACAGTAACCACGAACATCAGCAGCAGTGAACTCGGTGCCGAATGTGTTTTTAAGATCGTTGATAATTTGATCGTCTGTCATTCTCGTGCGAGACATTTGTTTTTTTTAACTGCTGTTATTATAGAAGCAAAAGGGGGCGGTTTCGCCCCCAGTGTGACACTTCTTATTGTGTCTTTCCGTATTTGTATCTCATCGCTCCGAGTAGGTATGCCTGACTGAGTGATCTGGGACCATTCTCAAGGATTTCAAGTACCTTAGGATCTTTTTCCGATGCCTTAGCAATCTCTCTCCAATTTTCTTTTGTCATGCTACTAGAGAAATAAATTCGCCAAGGACCTTCTTATTTAGTTTCTTAGTTTTGAGAGACTTGACAAATGCGGATTTGATCTTTGCTTTGCTAGCACCATCATCAACTTCAAACTCACATTCTTGTGCGAGAGCAGTGGAGGATAATCCAAAGTAAATATCATATCCAGAATTTTTGATAGAGAAACTTTTACTCTTCTTCCATTCTTTTTGAATCTTGATGAATTCATCAGTTCCCTGTTCATAATAACGACGAATGAAAGAGTTTGCATCTCTGGGTGCAAGAACACGAATACCAATGAAATTTACAGAGGGAAAGTTCTGCTTAAGATTATTAAGCATCAAATCACCAAACTCTGCAAATCCACGCGGAACACGAGCGGTAGTACCCAACTTACGATCACGGATGAAACAATTTACATTCAGTTGACGGTGACCAATGTAAGGTTCAGATTCCCAGTAACGTTTGACTTCAACGTGACGAGAAAGATGATTTGCTTCACCATCCGTTAGAACAACACACTGAACTTTCTGAACTTTGTTTTCTTTCTGAAACTTAGGAAGAATTTGGCACAAGCAAACAAATGCTTCATTCAAAGGAGTTCCTGAAAGAGACAACCTCAAAGGATTGGTATAATCCAACTTGTACTGACGAGTATAGTAGTAAGCAATTCTCCAAAGGTTTAACATCTGACGATCTGTTTCGGGAGCAGATACTTTGCTGGTCATGACATTCATCATATTGAAGTCAGCATCAACTGCTAGTAATCCAACTTCTCTTTCATAGTGTGGAGTGGTATCTGGAAAAATAGTATTTCCGTTCTCATAATTGATGCTGCGCCGACGCCACTCATTCGTGAAAGCATAAACATCAAATGGGATACCAACTTTCTTACAGAACCAGACGAGGTTGAAGAGTTGCTTCAGAGTATCCTCTAGGAGGTACTGCATTGAGCCACTCCAGTCCAAGACAAATACCAGACCATGGTTCTTGCCCTCAGGGATAACAGTCACTTTCTTGAAGATGTCCTCATTGAACTTGTAAGTGTGAAGTGACGACATGTCAAGCATACCTGTACGAGCAGTAGATGCCCGAGCATAAGAGTCTGCTGCTTTCTTGCATTCAAACTCTTTTACCAGATAGTTGACCTCCTTCTGAGCAGATTTTTTAAACTTAGCAAATTCATCGTCTGCTGCTTTATAAATTTCAGGTCCCTTTGCAAGAGACTGATACTTCCAGCAGGAATCAATTTCCTCATGGACTTCTTTATTAGAAGCAATGACAGTTTCAAGATTTACAACAGGAAATTCTAGATAATCATTTTCCCAAGTATCTTCTTCAATTAAGTCTTGAAGATTATCTTCAAAGGACTCCATTGTATTAACCGTGGGTTCATCATCACTATCAATAGCGTTGTCACTTCCATTAGGAGTTTTATCTTTTTGCTCCTCCTCACCATCTTCTGTCTGTGATTCGCTCTGAGTTTCCTCATTATTTGATTGACCATTAGAACTGGATTGAGGAGGAACGGGGGTAGGTGACTCTTGATCTTTCTTAGGTTTCTTACAGTAATCATAGAGGACCTTGGCTGCAGCACAAGCATCAGCAAAGGTTTCTGCATCACGAATTTGATTAATGATTTCTTGTTCTTCCTCAGTAAAAGAGATATCAACAAAGTTACCTACTTTAAAATAAAGGTTTGCACGATCCGCAAGATTCATTTCATCAATATCACATTCCTCAATTTGAAAGAAATCGTCGTCATTAAGTTCCCGATATCCTTTGAAGAATGTTTTTGCCAGACCCAAATACTTACGCTTAATTAGTTTCTCAATGCGAGCATCTTCAGTGACATTAATGAACTGATGTGGGATGCCCTTTGGTGGATCCTCATCAGGCGTGAAGAGTGCGTGACCAACCTCATGTCCAACCAATAGGTCATATACATTATCACTTGCTTTCTCCCACATTGGAAGAATCAGCAAACGACGGGATACATCAAAGGATGCTGTTTTAACTTTCTTATGCTCTACAATCAAATCTTCAGTGGCAAGCAGTCGTGCGAGTTGTGATTTAATCTCGTTCCGTACAGCCATGTGTTTTGTCTCGTATGAACCCATACTAAAAGAAAACCCCCCGTTTTTGGGAGGTGGTGTGCCTCTTCTTAAAGTGTCTTAACTTTCCATACTACTCTGTTTTAACTAAAAGCAATGTCAAGAGTACGAAGATATGTATGTAGTCCAGCATCTTGAATGGGTAAAACATAAGCATCAGCACCCGATTCATTATGATGTGAGTGCCAGTATCCAGGTGGTGTTACAAACGCAGCACCCTTTACCCAGTCTTCTCTGTGACCGTTGACAATCATTCCATTCTCATCCAATCGTTTTCCGATCATTGTATAGCATCCTGGTTGGCAGTCAGCAGCAAAGTCCAGAGCGATTGATTGGTGGCGGTGAGGACGCTGTATCTTACCCGCAGGAAGAATACCATACATTGCCCAAAGTGTATGGGTTACAGTGCGAGTCTGAGGGAACATTGTATTTCCCAGTAAGATGCTAACTCGATTAGCATTAGCACTACGAGGATCTCTAGCAATTACTTCTAGTTCTTCCTTGATACTGTAATTACTATAGAAACACGGTTCAAATGTAGGTTCAACTTTACTTACTCCCAGATAATTTAGAAGCGGTTCGTCATGTACCCAATATATTCCAGACTTTTCATAACTGGTGTGAATAATTGAATCTCCTGCTGGAACTACAAAGATATCACCTTCACTCCATTCAAAAGTATGACTGCGTGGAATGAAACTAGTGCCTGCTCCATGTGCCACATAAAACAATTGACTGGTAGCATTAGCATCAGTCTTAAGTTTTCCATTTAGTCGAATAAAATTAGCACAGAGAGATGGTCCCGTTGCAGGACCAATACAACCCAGTTCAGAACTCAGGTCTAACGGTTGGACAGCAGACCCAGGATTATCAAAAAAATCTGCAGAAAAAGAACGGTATGGAATTTTAGGAATAAATCCTTTCTGGAGGGGATTCACCGATGACCCATACTCAAAAAATTGTGCCTGAGAACTGGTATATGTCATTTACATCTCTAACGAGTTAATCATTCCACTAAAACCTTTGACCTTTTCAAATCTAATGACGTTTGCAAAACGATCATGTAGAGATTCTTTGTGAGATATTACAAAGACATTTGCATCTTGAATTACAAATCTGATAATTTTTAAGAACTCTTCCGTTCCTAGTCCATCTAATGAACTATCAAACACCTCATCCATAATGAGTAGATTTGTGTTGACCGAGTTCTTTGCCCTTGCTACTTCACGCCATGTGAATAGAAGTGCTAAATCGATTCTCATCTTCTCTCCCTCGCTGAAAGAAGAGTAAGAGAAATTGTCATGTATTGGGGACTGGACGGTTTCGTTAAATTCCTCATCAAGTGTGAAGTTTATATAAAAGTCCATCATTTGTAGATAACGATTGACTTGCTGATTTATCAGCGGTAGATACTTCTTAATGATTTTGGATTTAACTCCACCGTCTTTTAGTAAACTAAACGAAAAGTCGTAGTAGTTAATCGTCTCCTTTTTGTTAAGTAAATTGTCGTATGTAGTTTTTAAATTGTCCTTGAAGGTTTCTAACTTCTCATGTTCAGTATTTCTGTTTGCAAGTTGATCGGTAGTTCTTTGAACTTCCGATTCCAGATTACTGATTTGTCGTTGACATCCAGCAATCCGAACATTGTTTTGAGAAATGTCATTATTGAGTTTTGAAATCTCCTTTGATAGGGCAGTAAATTGACGCTCTCGCTCTTCTTCCTTATTAATCGCCTGTTCCAGTTCTTTATAACCGGATTGCAACTCCTTTGCTTTATTTTGAGCGTCTTCAATTCTATTTATTCTAAAGGTTTCTTCTATTGCCTGATCACAGGTGGGACATACCGTATTCTCTGTAAAAAATTTATGTTCCTTAGTAATCGTTGATACTTTGTTAGAAATCTTACCCTTAAGGTTGCCAAGTTTACGGAGTTTGTCAGTTGCTCCCACATATGAATTCAACACTTTATTAAAATCATCAAGTTCTTCTATGATTTTAATATTATCATTCATAAATTTATTTTCTTCAACTAAAAGTTCCTCAATCTCACTCTCTTTCTTTTTAATATTTTCCGAAGCACGATTTTCAAGTTCTTCAATAAAGTTTTTTTGCATTTTAACTTTATCATCTAGAGACTCTTTCTTCAGTTGAAGAACTTTAAGTTCCTCCTTTACCTGACGGATCTTATCTTTAATAATTACATTCATTGATGAGAAGATCTTGATATCTAACAAGTCTTCAATTACTTCTCTCCTACTATTGGTAGGAAGTTGCATAAAGGGTACGAAGTTACTACTACCCAAAATCACAATCTGAGTAAAAGATTTATAATTCATCTTGAGCACATTTTGCTCAAACCATTTCTGTTGATCAACTGCTGATGCAGATTGATCAAGAACAGAACCGTTTCTCCAGATCTCAAATTTATTTGGTTTGATACCACGAACAACTTTCCAGTTAGTGCCTGAAATAGTAAACTCAACTTCTACCTGACAGTCCTTCTCATTGACAGAGTTGACTAGTTGTGGTTTATTAATTTTACGAAATGGTTTACCAAACAACGAAAAAGTCAGAGCATCTAGAACAGTTGACTTACCTGTACCATTTGTTCCAATGATGAGTGTTGTAGGATATTCTGTAAATGATAATTCGGTGAATTGATTTCCTGTTGAAAGAAAATTCTTCCACCTAATTTTTTCAAATAAAATCATGCTCTATTTCGGGCGGTATCACAAAATCATCGGAGCCAATAACAGTATACCTGTAATCGTGGAATTCGCAAGTCTTTATCATTACTTCATCTTCCACTTCAATAACATGGAGGTCTGGGCTTCCATCATCCTCCATCATCATCGCATATCTTATTGCATCATCCTGCTCTTCAAACAGATAGAGAATTTGATCACCATCATCGTCTGTTACTGAATATGCTCCCTCTTTTTCCTGACCATGAACAGTGATGATGTACATTAGACTAGTTCACAAGCTTCTTGATACACTTCTTGAATAGTTTTCTTAAGGATAGACTTGTCCAGGGAAACTTCTGCCTCTTCAATATATCTATTCAGAATTGTAAGAGTATCTTCAGACTCAAATGTTTCGTCAATCTTTTTATCATACCAACCACCAAAATCGTAATTTTCTACAATCTTCATATCGGCAACACCACTAGACTGAAGTTTATCTACAAACTTCTCAAAATTCTTGGTGTTGGTTTTCTTGCGAACAATGACCTTGACAATTTTATTGACATACTCACGGGTGTCAAATGTCTGATGAGGAGTATCCTCATAATAGATATTATAAAACAACTTATATGGGTTGTTTACTGGAGTATGTTCTAGTGTTTCAGTATCAAAGATATGGAAACCGCGAGTATCATTTACATCCGTCCAGAACATCTCATAAGGATTACCAAGATAAT
>PYIK01283787.1_pt1 | contig 13437 bp, 12 predicted proteins | sample 3578011 | NCBI WGS metagenome assembly PYIK01 (sample SAMN08408022, study PRJNA431606) | Marine metagenome isolate SA_KN192-05_S13_70m, whole genome shotgun... | biome: marine; feature: oceanic pelagic zone; material: water; isolation source: 70 m water sample, 0.2-0.8 um fraction ... | reverse complement strand
CGATAACAGTCACGTCGATGTGGGAGTCAACGGACGCTTGTTTCGCAGGTCGTGCAGCAATATTCAGCGACCCAGAGATTCAGGCATACATAGCGGCCAACAATCAGGTCGGTGTCCAGTTCGGTATGTCTAAGGTCCGAAATGAAGTGGGGAGCTGCGAAGGTTCCTTTGCCGTTGCGGTCATCGCAACCGTTACCGATAACTCAGATGAAGCATTGGCAGAGATCGCCCAACACTTTGAACGCATCTATCTACCAGCGGGTGTCAACGGTGCCCGAACGGTTCAAATGATTGCAGCCGGGGAAAACACGGGCGCATATGCCAACCTCTTTTATTGCGATGCTGTTGATTCTTATTTCGCTGCTTCGGAAGCAGCGTGGTCTGATTCTGGCTTCGTCTCAACATCACAAAGAATAGGTACAACCATTGCGGACCGAATGATTAGCCGTATGGTCTAAATAGCTAGCCAAGAGGGCCGCCCCTCGGGGCGGCCTTCTATCTGCTCACTTAGACAAAACATTTACGGGGACAACAAACTCAATGATGTCCAATCTGAGTTACCACCGAAATCCAAGACTTCTATATCGATATTGACGAGAGTTCCAGAGGGCAACGCTGAGAACTGATACTGCAAGACGGCAGGATCTGCCCATAGCCAGGTGTCCTCACTTGAGTCGACCCAGTAGACATCTTGATCTTCCTCATCCCACATTTGAACTAGAGGATTGATGTACCCGTCTGGGTCAAGCGTCGCCTCACTCCATTGCCCGTATTCATCGACCTCGTAAAAGATTTCGCTAAAGATTTCACCTTCTCCTGCACCAAAGCTGACACCTAGCGACAGAAGTACTTCATGGGGTGGGTCGTCGGTGTCTACTTCTTCAGGTGGGACGTACGTTAGAGGCACGTCAATGAAAAGCAGCTCCTCATTTGTTTCTTCATCATATTCCCACCACAGATCAACGTAAGCGAAAATTTCGTCTTCGCCATCGCTGATTGAAAGAATCGAAAAGTCATATACAGCCCAGAATTCGCCAGTTTCTGCATCAAAGTCGCCGTATTCTTCACCGATGTAATAGACGGTGTCATCCGCTGGGTCTACTACTCCGTAATACATTACGACTTCGGCTACGTTGCCATAGGTGCCTGGTTCCAGAAACCCACTGATCATGATGTCTTCGGAAGTTTCGCTATCGAAATCATCTTCGACCGAATCTTGATCAATCGCCGGATAGCTCGCCATTTGAATCTGCTTGCCGGCTGTCAGGTACCCATCAAGAAAGCTGAACCACTCCGTAGGACCAACGTCAGTTGCCCCGGTTAAATTGAAATAGTTCGGATCTACGTAGGACGATTCAGCCGGGAAGTAGATCGAAAGGCCGGTGCTTCTCTGGTTCGATGGCCCCGCAATTTCATAGGCCACTAACTTCTCTAAAGATTCTTCGAATTGAGCCAGGAGCTCAGGGTTCCAGTCATACCACTCGGCTACGAATGCCCCTAAGTCAATATGATGCGTCGACTTTTTTGGGTCAGGCATTTTCCCGTATGCCGGAACTTTCGTGCTTGCATTTCGGACTTCTGCACCAATCAGATCAATTTCACCATTTGCATCATCCAAAATGTCTCTGAAAACATCCGTGAAGTCAGCGAAATGGGCCATATCTAGCAGTGACAGGGTGATGTTCGAAGCTGTTCCCCATTCTTTGGCCTGACTTTCGAAACCATCTGCGATTGCCATACCGAGCTCCAGCGGCTCTACCTCCGCTTGAGCAGACAATATTGAGAGAGATCGGTAATCCCAGCCGTGGCCTGGCTCAAGTTCTTCGGAGGCCAACAGGTAATCGGCCAGTCCGTCGACAGCGTGAGCTACTTCATAGGAGGCCATCAAACAGGCATCCATTCCGATCAGGTCGAACTTTCCGACGCCAGCTGCTTCAAGACCGACTTCAATCCCGTCACGCATTTCACGCAACGTCAAGATGTCGTACCCATCGGTTTCATCGGGACCCATGCCTGGCCAGCCAGCTCCATGGTCCCAAAGGAAAAGAGCTGTTTTATCCGCCGGAAATGTTTCAAGGCCTGTCTTTATGAAACTTGCGAGCACCGAAGGGTCGCCGAAATTCAACTCCCCCGTTTCCGCTACGAAGTCCAACCCGTCGCCGGTAAACGTCAGCAGCCTTGAGTCCGAAAAGTTTCCTAGGCCTAAGACGTCGCCTCCGGAGTAACCACCTTCTTCATCGGTGCGGTCCGATCGATCAACTGCTACGACAACGTTTGTGTTTTCGCCGAGCGCAGCATCTTCTAATTCTAAAAGGTCATAAAGGGCTGCGGCTTCTAGGTCTGTGTCACCCATGATGTAAATCAAGACGGTCCACGAATCACCCTCAGCGTTACCGCCGCCGGCCCGCGATGGGAGACTCAGTTTAAGTTCAGATGAACTTTCATCATCTGTGTTTTGATCCGAAGCCTCTTCTTCTGGGGCTGTTTCTGAGGAGTCCGGAGTTTCTTCAGACGAAGCCGAGGTTTTATCGTTTAGATCGTTTGATTCTGATGTCGATGATCCGCCGCCACATGCAGCGGATACGAACAACAGCAGAATGAGCACCGACGACGCCACTAGCGTGAACGGGCTTTTGTGGCCAGGCGACAAGGATCTGAAGCTTTTTGGAATATGCACATCGAGAGAATCCCCTCTAACCGGCATCGGTGTCAACTCTCTGAAACAAAAGCGCTATCTACCTCTAATACCATCGTTTTCGTGGGTCAACAGAGTCGGCTTCGGTGGCTAATCTTGCTAACTGCGTTAGCGATTTTCGGCTCTGGTTGTCAGGCATCTGTTGAGGGTCCAGTAGCTCAAAGCGAAACCGCGCCAGCAACCACTACGACGCTGCGTCAACCGGCTCCGGGCAAGATAACAATCACCACCACGACCAGCACGACAACAACTGTCGTTTCATCCAATGACGGTTGGGATAAAGAACTTCTCGAAGGGTTGATTGTCAGTAATAGTTCAGCGCCAGTTTCTTATGATCGCGACGATTGGGGTTCAGGTTGGTCCGACGCTGATGGCGACTGCGTGAACGCCCGCCACGAAGTCCTCAAAACAGAATCGGTCAACCAAACACAAGTCAGTTCGTCTGGCTGCACCGTAACTGGAGGTCGCTGGTACGGAGCATTCACTGGCACATGGGTAACCAATCCCAGCAGTCTCGACATTGACCACTTCGTGCCCTTAGCAAACGCGCACGCCTCCGGTGGCTGGGCCTGGTCGTCGGCTACTAAACGGAACTATTACAACGACCTGTCTGACCCGAAACACCTCATAGCGGTCACTGCATCAGCGAACCGATCAAAAGGCTCGCGCGGCCCCGAAAGTTGGAAACCAAGTGACACCAGCTACTGGTGTGTATACGCCCACACGTGGGCAACCATCAAAACCCGATGGGAGCTCACCATCACCACATCGGAACTCGCAGCGCTCACCTCCATGTTGAGCACCTGTGACTCAGAACCAGCTTCAACATGGACTCCCCCAGCAGCAGCAGCCACTACCAGCAGCACAACAACTACTAACACCAGCACAACGACAACTGTGCCAACGACAACAACAACTATTCCGGCAAATCCGGGTAATACTCGCAACTGTTCAGGTGCGACCGGGTTCTCTACCTATGCCGAAGCTAAAGCATGGTTCGACACCTACTTCCCCTACTACGGAGACGTAGCAAAGCTTGACGGCGACGGCGATGGCGAACCATGCGAATCGTTGCCCGGCGGGCCTTAGCCACATAGGTCCTAAGTTTCGGACCCTGTCCCCACAACACTTTCAAAGAACCACTTACTTCATTGAGTTTCAACCAACGTGCCAGACTTACATAGTGAACGACCAAGCACGTATCTCTGACATCCGGAGTCGACTCTTCGTGTTGCCGTTAAATGAGCCACTTGTCGACGCCATGCACGGCGAACACACCCACTTTGAACTGATCACCGCAACCGTCACCCTTGATGATGGTTCCCAAGGCACCGGCTACACCTACACCGGTGGTCGCGGAGGAAGGGCCATCCGCGCCCTGATACAGCATGACCTTGCACCTGTGCTTGTTGGTTCAGATAGCACCGAGGTTGAAGCTTTGAACCAGTTCATGGAAGAGCACCTCCACTACGTAGGACGAGGCGGAATCGCCGCATTCGCGATTTCAGCTATCGACATTGCCCTGTGGGACCTCCGATGCAAAAGCCTCGGTCAACCATTGTGGCAAGTCGCAGGCGGCTCAACATCACACGCTCACGCCTACCACGGTGGCATCGACTTGGGATTCAGCCTCGACCGACTCCTAGACAACATCAACAGTTACCTGGAAACTGGACTCTCGTCAGTGAAGATAAAAGTTGGCCGTCCCCATCTCGACGATGATGTCTCTCGGGTCCGAGCTGTCCGTGATCTAATCGGATCATCAGCAGCTTTGATGGTCGATGCGAACTACTCGATGAACGTCGACGAAGCGATCGAAGCAGCGCAACGATTCACCCCCTACGACCTCACCTGGTTCGAGGAACCGATTATCCCCGACGACTTCGACGGATACGCCACCATCGCCGACCGCACCGGCATGCCACTAGCGATGGGTGAGAACCTGCACACCATTCATGAGTTCACCGCCGCTTGTCAGCGAGCCAACCTGTCTTATCTACAACCCGACGCGTCCAACTGTGGGGGAATAACCGGATGGCTCCGAGCATCCACCCAAGCAACGAAACACGGCATACCGATCTGCAGCCACGGTATGCACGAATTACATGTCAGCCTCGTCGCATCCCAAACCCATGCCGGCTGGGTAGAGGTCCACAGCTTCCCGATCGACACATACACTGCCAGGCCTTTGCGAATCGAACAGGACCGGGTGGTCGCTCCCGATGATCCGGGAATTGGCGTCGACTTCGATTGGGAACGACTCGAACCGCATGAAGTCGATCCGAACTGAAACTGACCCGCACCAACTCCGAGAACGTCCTGTCTGAATATCATTGAGGTATGGCCGATTTTCATGTTGACGGAACGAGACTTTGGAAGACCCTTCATCAGCTCGCAGAAATCGGAGCAACAGAAGCGGGAGGCGTGGCAAGAGTCGCGTTGACCGACGTTGACAAAGCTGGTCGAGATCAGTTCGTTGAATGGGTCACCGAACTTGAATGTTCTGTGCATATCGATCGGATGGGCAACCTGTTCGCTCGCCGAGAAGGCTCCGACCCAAACCGCGACCCGGTCGTTATAGGCAGTCATTTAGATAGCCAACCAACCGGAGGCAAATTCGATGGTGCCTACGGAGTAATGGTCGGACTGGAGATCCTGCGTGTCCTCACCGACCACGGACACCTCACAGCCGCACCCATCGAAGTGGTTTCTTGGACCAACGAAGAAGGGGCGCGGTTCCCCCCAGCGATGCTTGGTTCCGGTGTATTTGGTGGCGAATTCTCATTAGAAGAAGGCCTAGGCGCTACTGCCCAAGATGGGACGGTACTCGTAGACGAATTAACCAGGATCGGGTATTCGGGAAGTGACCCGTGCGGAGATCGACCTGTGGGTTACTACCTAGAACCTCACATCGAGCAAGGACCCATTCTTGAGGCCAGCGGCACCTCGGTCGGCATCGTGACAGGGGTTCAAGGGATCCGCTGGTACGACGTATCTATCAAGGGAGTCGAATCACACGCGGGGACAACACCGATGGACCGCCGCTCTGACGCGATGCTCAGCGCAGCTCAACTGATTACAACCGTTGACGAAATAGCAAACAGCCGACCCGACGGCCGCTCCACTGTCGGAGTCATTACGTCCACACCAAGTTCTAGAAATACTGTGGCTGGCACTGTTGATCTAACTATTGACCTCCGGCATCCAGATGCCGACGAACTTTCGCTCATGAACGATGAACTAGTTCAATTCGCGAATTCTTTGAACCCTTCAGCATCCGTTAACCAAATTTGGTATTCGCCGCCAGTGAAATTCGACTCAGACGTTGTGGACGCAATACGCGACAGCGCCACCCACAGTGGCTTCGAATCTGCCGACATTGTGTCGGGTGCCGGTCATGACGCTGTGTACATCAACCGTGTTGCGCCAGCTGGAATGCTGTTCATCCCATGCGAAGATGGGTTGTCGCACAACGAAGCGGAAAACATCACGCAAGAACATTCAACGGTCGGCGCCGAGGTGACTCTTCAAGCAGTACTTAGTCTTGCAGGCTGACGAGCAACCACTGGTAACTGCTGTCCGAGAAACATGTTCCAAAACGTAGGTTCACTGCCGTTTCTTGCACTCTTACGCCTTAACTGTGTCGAGGTCCAAAGAGGACAGCAAGGTTCGTCAAAAACCAGAGAAGCCCCTACCTTGCGGCCCAATCCTGCAATGGTTAAGTAAGTGTGGGCCCGTTGGTAGACGCTTCTCTTCGCATCTGGACTGTTAGTTACTACAAGTCTCTTGTTTGTGACGCATAGCGTGCCCTTTCGGCTGGCTTGTTCCGTCACCACTAAACCTATCGGCAGGTAACGAACTGGCCCCAAATATTTCGGCTACTAAGCGATTTCTTTCTCTCCAATAGCGGTCGAAGCGCTCCACTGGGATGTCGCAAAGGGCCCGGTCACTAAAGTTGGAAAAGCTTTTGTGAACTATGACGAGGAAAGGGCCGCGTTGATCCTCTCCGCAGCCGCAAGACCAGACCGAAATGCACCCTCAACTTTCGGACCGGCGAAAGCTTCCCCGGCCAAAGCGATCGTCGGTTCAGTTCCCCACACAAGCGTCGGCTCAGCCCAGAGTTCTGCAGGCCCAGCATAACGCCAGCGTTGAATCTGGTAATCAGCAATCGTTCCGCCGCTCAAATGTTCTTCAATCAGAGCTTTTGTCGCAGTGAGAACTTCTTGGTCGGAATGTTCCCACAAAGATCCACTCAAGGAATTAGACAAATGAATGGTGAGGGCAGGCTCGTCACTGACCCCTTTTCTTTGATTATCACTTATGAAAGCTAAATCTGGGTGATCTAAGAATTGAAGGCCCCCATGTTCGGGAAACAACGACGGTGACTGGGTGAGCCGAAGGAGAACAGCGATAGTCGGCTTGTAGCTAATCGACGATAACTGAATGTGCGTTTCTGGGTTTGGCAACATTTGGCTAAAGGAAAGAATGGCTAAGGATTGAGGAACTGGAGCTGTGAGGATGTAGGCATTCGCAGGCATGTCACGCAAATCATTAACTGTCGTTGCGGTGTGAACCGTGATGTTCGCTTCGGCAACCATCCATTTCACTAAAGAAGTCATTCCAGAGGAGCCGCACCATCGCGCGTAGCCATCAGGGCTCTCAGAGAAACCATCAGTCCATTTCTTTACGGCACCCTGTTGGCTCGCAGCTTCGATCAATTTCTCAAAATCCGAACCCCGAGAAGTGAAGAACTGTGCACCGTGATCAAATGTTGCCCCAGCGAATCGCCTCGTTGCCATTCGACCGCCAACTCCACGGCCTTTCTCAATTACCGTTACAACATGTCCGTAAGACTGAAGCTTGCGGGCTGCTGTGATTCCAGAGATTCCGGCACCAACGACAATCACATCAGGGTGACTTCTGTCCATGTAACACGAAGATACTTGTGTGAACGCTGTCTTCCATGCGGGAATCAGGGATGATTTTTATAGCAAGCGACCCTAAACGCCGCCCCGAGTGCAGGGGTAAGGCTGACACAATCAGAGGATGCGGTGCGCTGCTTATTCAATTGCTCTTTTCTTGGTTGCCTCGGCTTGCGGCGGCTCACCTGCCTCTCAAGTAGAAGCTTTGGAGGGCGTGAAAGATGCGCAGCGTCCGGCATCAACAGTGACGTCCTCTCCTTACACCCATAACAATTTCAGTTCCGACCTCAACTACCTCAGTTAAAGCGACTCCATCGACTACCTCGGCTCCTGGGCAAGGGCAGCGAAGATCAATGTCCGTTAGAGAAATCCTTTGAGACTTACGTCGTTGTGTCTTCGAAATGAGCTCAAATCGAACTGCTGTCTAACGTCAGCGCACAAATACTTGAGGTCAAGTTGCCCCCCGCCGATAGCTTTCCCAATGTCCATTGAAGACAGGAGTCCTAGGTGAACCCAATCGATTTACTAAGCCCAGATCAGTACACCCTTGTGTACAACGTACTTTCCTTCGGCACTGCAGTCATGTTCGGTGCTTTCGTGTATTTCCTGACCCAGATGAAGACAGTTAAGGACCAGTATCGTTCTGCTGTTTCGGTCTCTGCCGTCGTAGTCGGCATAGCCGGTTATCACTACTTCCGGATTTGGTCTGACTTCGGCGAAATGAAAATGAATGAGGGCTACCGCTATGCGGACTGGCTTATCACCGTTCCGTTGCTAATTATCGAACTTCTCATTGTCTTGGGCGTCAGCACAGAAATTCGCAAAAAACTGATGACTGGTTTATTGCCAGCAACAGTATTAATGATTGGTCTGGGATACCCAGGGGAAGTTTCGAGCAGCACAGGAACAAAATGGCTCTTCTGGATCTTGGCTATGGTTCCTTTTGTCTACATCTTGCGCACTCTGTATGGACAATTAAAGTCCGCAGCAGAGCGCGAAACTCCTGCGGTCTCATCTGCCATCCGAAACGCGACAATCGTGTTACTCGGAACCTGGATGGTCTACCCCCTTGCCTACCTGTTCCCCGTGTTCGACGGAGATTCCGGAACTTTGGAAACCCTGCGGCAGGTTGCATACACATTCGCTGACATCACGGCGAAGGGACTATACGGCCTCATGATCGTCGGCATCGCCAAAGCAAGGTCTGCGTCCGACGCTTAGACCTTCTAACGCGCAGAGGGCCAATGGTCAACCAAATCTCGCTATAAGCGAGCTGCAAAACGAGGCCCTGGACGTGCGTTAAGGCGTGGGCGCTACAGAACTCGCATCCAAATCTGTGACAAATCTGTCCCTCGTGAGATATCACGAGGGACAGCGTCCATTTTGGGAAGGTTTCAAATGCGTATGTGGTTTCCCAAAAGGTGCGCGAGTCACTGGGTACGAATTACTGCAATAAGTAATAGCTTCTAGCTTCTCCTGTAACGACAAAAGACCGCCCCGAAGGGCGGCCTAAATCAGTCTCTACAAGAAAGACTTCTAAACCATGCGACTCACAATTCGGTCGTGGATTTCTCCACCTACTTCAGCCCTAGCTGCCTGAAACTCTTGATCCGTCAGCGATGCCGCTGAGCCAGCCAAGAAACCATCAACCGAATCGCTGTAGAAGATGTTAAGAAAAGCGCCTGTCATCTCTCCGGCAGCAACCATTCGAACACTTCTAAATCCATTACAAGCACCATTACCCACTAACAACCTTTCCGTCACGTCGTAAAGCTTTTGCCGACCTTGGTCAGTCGGGTTCGAAGAACTTCCAACTACGGCCACCACATGGCTTCCTTCACAGTTGCCGCGTTCGCCAAAAACTGTTCCAATCGAAAAACCTAAAGGCTGAGCTTGAGCCGCGTTCATCGCCGCTTGCATCTCTGCTGACCCGAGAACTTTCTCCCGAGCTGCAAAGCACGCATCAGATGAATCCCACATTGTGCTCAGCGTAAAAGACCCAACGTTTGGGCCTGTCAATGCTACAGAACCCGCAACTCGGCTCGCTCCTTCCGCTCCGTAGAGACGGCTTGCAAGCTCCACATTTTCCGATACTGACGACATATCGCCACTCAGCTGCGAAAACGCCATAAAAGTCATAGATCCACCCTCGTTAATGAAATGACCGGCCCCCACGACCAACCAATTGCCACACCTTAGTCAACACCATTAAGGGTTTTCTCAACCGCCGACCCAGCGGTGTGTCCCTACTCCCCCACATACATTTAATGTCTATCGACAGAGGTTCGAGTTTGGTCCAGCGGCCTGATCACCAAAAAGCTCTTACCCTACTTGGGTGTCTAAAGGCCGATATTTTTGTTGTGGCTAAGTGTCCGCTCAATGTAAGGAAATTGTATGAATCGTTTTGAGAATCGAGTAGCCCTCGTGACTGGTGGAGCTTCAGGAATCGGCGCCGCTTCTGTGCGTCGTTTAGTTACTGAAGGAGCTCAGGTGATGATCGCTGATTTGGATGGTGAGGGCGCCGAGCAGCTAGCCAGCGAAATAGGATCCATGACTGACACTTTTCAAGTTGATGTCGCCGATTCGTCAGCTGTAGATGACATGGTCAAGGCGACTGTTGAACGTTTCGGTCGACTAGATGTCCTTTTCAATAATGCTGGGATCGTTTCCACTGGCACTGTAGACACGTTGAGCGATGAGGATTGGAAGCGAATCATGGACGTTGATTTGAGTTCTGTGATGTACGGGTGTCGCGCTGTTATTCCTGTAATGAGAGCTCAGGGTGGTGGAGCTATCGTGAACACTGCTTCAATTTCTGGATTGTTTGGGGACTGGGGAATTCCTGCCTACAACGCCGCTAAAGGGGCTGTGGTGAATTTGACTAAAGCTATGGCCGCTGACCACGCACGGGACAATATTCGTGTGAATGCAGTGTGCCCAGGAGGAGTTGAAACTCCGTTAGTCGCTGAAGTTGTTGCGAGCCAACGAGCCCAAGTTGAATATAAACGTCTCGTTCCCCAAGGCCGTATGGGTAAGCCTGAAGAAATTGCTGCTGCGGTCGCATTTTTGGCCAGCGATGATGCGAGTTATGTAACTGGCCACAACCTTGTTGTAGATGGTGGGGTGACTGTGACGACTGGTCAACCCAATTTCACGGCAATCGCTGAACGCTGGTGGGACCCACTAAAAAATTAATACGGTCAGCGCTTAGACCGCTTTTGTCAGGTTTTTGGTGCTGTGCCTAGCGTTTATTAACTGTTTCAGAAGTGTCGGACCTCTTCAGCTATGAGTTCAAACGAAGGGCTACCCCAATGCCGAGAGTTCTCTACTGAACGAGTACGTAAGTTAAACCTCAAGGGGCCGATTTGGGTCAAGGAGCCACTCACTCAGCGAACCGTCATAAACCGCTACATCGTCATGACCGAGCAACGCCTTGAGCACAAATGCATCTGAGGTGGCTGCTATTCCGCCACCGCAATAAGTAACGATCGGCTTATCTTCTGAAGTTATCTCATCAAAGAGCGCTCTCAGTTGGTCGAAAGGCAGGTAACACTGGGTGTTCCGGTCGAGGAGATGTAAGGCATAAATGTTCGAGGCGCCCGGCAGGTGTCCTGGGCGGCCGTAATCTGCTTCGCTGCCATCATGATTGCCGGGGGATAATGCGTTAATGACACAAGTTTCATCAGTTAAAGCTTCTTGCATTCTTGTGAGATCGGCGACATATCCAGCTCGGGGAGCACTTTGAAACTTGGTTTCAGGTCGAGAGGGCGCTGGACCAGTGTCAACGGGAAAGCCGCCTGACTCCCACGACTTCCAGCCTCCGTCGAGAACCGCGCAATCATCAAACCCAAAGGCCTTCAACATCCACCACACGCGGGTTGCCCACATGGTGAACCGTCGATCGTAAAGGACAACTCTTGTACCCTCTCCAACACCTAGGGACTCCATGGCTTTCGCGAAACGGTCTGGTGTCGGCATCGTGAAGCGCAGGTCGCTTTGAGGGTCGCTTAGATCCCCTATGAGGTCAACATAATCGGAATTCGGGATATGCCCCTCAGCCCACTGCTCGCGCATCGATGCAGGTGTGGTGCTTCCGGGAGTGAGAGCGACCGAGCACTCCAATATTCTTAGCGAGGGGTCCGACAAATTTTCCGAAACCCAGTCGGCGTCAACAAGTGGGTCCAATGTATCCCTCCAAGTGGTTCGCAAGTTGCTGGTTAGATCCACCAAATCTTATGCGAATCCTAGACCCTGGTGACATTCTGGGTTTGGCCTCTGGGCTGCAGTGCCCCTGACCGATATTCAGATTCTTGGCCTAAGCCTCTGATTTCCGAGTGTGAGTAGGCGCTACAGGGCCGATACCGACTTAGTAAATAAAAACCTCCCTGGTTCGTGAAACGAATCAGGGAGACTCGTCCATACGACAAGCGTGGGGCCATCACTACAAACGCAACTCAGAATCAGTCTCAGAGTTACTAGCCCTACTGAAACCGGCAATCGCTATGAGAAGAAAGAAATTCGCAGCGCTAAACCAACTCCTACGAAGAAGAGAAACACGGAAACGCCGGCCGCCGCCCCGTACTTGCGATAAAGCCATACCGTAAACGACCAATGATTAATATACGAAGGATCATGCAGGCGTTTCAGTCTTCCCGTGAGAGCCATGATCGGACAGCCCATCAACCCAATCTGCAAAATTACCGTCACAACGACGATTGACACATACATCTCACCCGGGAATCGCGCCGCTCCCCACAACACCAAAATAATGACAAACGGCATGTGGATCAGATCAAGAACGTGACCTAGCAACCAGTACACCTTTGTGTCGACTCGTTGCCTCACCTGTACACAAGCTATTGGCGATGCAATTGTCAACCTCTCTAAATCCTCTACACCGAGTGACTCCACCGACCAAAGGCATCCGCTACAGCCCGGTGACATGGGTATCAGGGCCGGCATTTAAGTGAAAACAAAGGCCTTCCCACTTCATGCTTGCCAAGCCTCATCGTGGCGAGCGATCATGGAGGCACGAACTTGGTTTTATTAAGTCGGTGTGAGCGCTACAGAGCAAACACCGATACCTACAGTGAAAAACTTCCGGACTTCCTGAAACAAATCAGGGAGACCCGTCCATGTCTAAGAGCGGCGACTTTCAAAGTCCGAAAAAATACCGAACAATGCCGTAAGAATAAATTAGGAGAAAAATTAAATTAACCCACTTCAATTGGGGCTCGGTGCGCAACCAAGCACAGTAAATCCAAATCAAACAAAATGGAAAAGACAAGAACATCGTCAGTGGGTACCAATCAAAAATGATTGCTGTAGCACTTAGTAAACCAAGCAGCAGAGTGACATTCTTTAAGAATTTTTCTGTCTTTGAAGAGATCTCAGAAGGCAGCAAAAACCTAAAAAACTGATTGAGTAAACCGTCCATCAGCGCCTAACTCTAAAGACAGAAAAGGAAACCCCACCTGCGAGACGGAGAGCTCCACGAAGGGGTCAGAGGTTCAAATCCTCTCAGCCCGATGTTTCTGGCCACTTAGTGTCCACAAACCCACCGAAAGCACCCCCTAAGTCTTTCAACTTTAGTGGAGCTTCGCGAAATGCTAAAGAACTAAGGCTCTCCCACTTCATGCTTGCTAAGCCCCATCGAGGCGAGCGATCATAGAGTCACGAAGTCCGGTTTGTAGGAATCGGGGTGGGCGCTACAGGACTCGCATCGAGAAATGTGAACGCAGCTCCTCGTCGAAATCGGTTGCAGCTTTCAGGTTTGTGAAAGAGCAGCGGTCCCTGTGGCGTTGGTGGATTTAGTACACT
>PYIK01366935.1_pt1 | contig 13460 bp, 15 predicted proteins | sample 3578011 | NCBI WGS metagenome assembly PYIK01 (sample SAMN08408022, study PRJNA431606) | Marine metagenome isolate SA_KN192-05_S13_70m, whole genome shotgun... | biome: marine; feature: oceanic pelagic zone; material: water; isolation source: 70 m water sample, 0.2-0.8 um fraction ... | reverse complement strand
TTTATGCGAAGTATCAAAATCAATTTAGCTACTGATAACTCAATAAATTAAAGTGAATTAAATTCGTTTTTACAAAAAACAAGCAGCCGAATATACGTTTATGGGATTTTTGATTATACCATATCAAAAGCCTATTAAAGAGTTTAAAGTATAAAAATTTTAGTTTTGACATAGTTGTTGTTGTTGTTTGCTTATGATAGAATCATTTATATATTTTAATGTTTAATACATGAATATAAATTCATGAGCAATTTTTCAATTATATTACTGAAGGAAAATGATTTTGGTGTAGGTCAGTATCATTTTGGGAAGAAATTACTGTATTTCTTGTTTATACTTTTAATACTTGGGGCTGCTGCACTAGGTTGGAAGTTTTTTGAACAATACCAAACTATTGGAAAGATGGGCCAGTTGATTGAAAAGCAAGAAAAAAATGAGATTGCCTTTCAACAGCGGATTGACCTTTATGACGGACGTGAATCAAGGATCCTATTTCTTGAAAATTATGTCAAAGAATTGAAGCAGTCAGAGCAAAACAGCAATGTAATGTATAAAAAACATACAGCCCTTTTCCGTTCTAACACTACCAAATTAGATGAACTACACAAGTTTATTTGTCAGATAATGGAAACTCAATGCACGCCTTCTCTGACAATTGAGGCAACTCCACAACAAACGATACAGTGGCTGGAACAGGTATCTCAAGATTTTATGATCTTTAATCAATCTATAAACAAATTTGATTCTCGTCGCAGAAGTTTCGAGGAACAGGCAAATATAATTGAGTATTTACAAGGACAACTGGTTGAGACTAAACAGAGTTTGTCTGAACATATGGAGTTCCTAAAAGTAAACAAAGAAACAGTTACTCGACTCACAAAAAAAATCAGTAAAGCAACCGGTATTAAACTTGTTACAAGAACAAAGAGCAAAAGGAAAAAAACTAAAACAGGTCGAGGTGGTCCAACAATTTTAGACAGTTTGTCACTTGATTCACCACAGGGTCTATTAAATTCTGCAAGTTTACGTCAGTTTTTATACAACAATTCTGACGATTACAACGATACAGTGGCTCAATTGGAGGACCTGAACCAGATAATTGAAAGAAATCTGAGCATCTGGAGACAAACTCCCACGATGATTCCAATTCGCAGCAGAGCCTTATCTGATCGTTATGGTATGAGAGTAGATCCGTTCACTAAAAAACGGGCATTCCATGCCGGGATTGATTTCAGAGCACGTAGAGGTACTCCTGTATATGCTCCTGCGGATGCTGTTGTAAGGATTGCAAGTCGCAAATCCGGTTTTGGCTTGCTGGTAGAACTTCGACACGGTAGAGGTTTTTACCCTGGGAGAAAAAAATCTGTCCGCTACAGAACTCGTTTTGCCCATCTTTCGAAAATAAAAGTAAAACCGGGCCAGCATGTGAAACGTGGAGATATAATAGGATTAGTAGGAAGTACAGGACGTAGTACAGGATCCCATTTACATTATGAAATGATTATCAATGGGCGTCGAAAAAATCCCTTGATACCACTAACCAGATATAATCCCGATCAACTTCTTTATAAGAATTGATTTTTTAGTAAACAAACCATAATGTCAAAACGTAACTCTGAAACAAACAAAGGACTCGGTTTCCTTGGCCAAGATTTATACGTGGAAGGTACAATCCACGCTGAAAAGAAAATGATTGTCAGCGGGACTGTCTATGGATCTGTTTTCGGAGATCAGGAAATTGTTGTAGGGACAACTGGAAATATAGATGGAAAACTAGAAGGAAGCTCCGTTTCTGTTGCCGGGAAAGTGGATGGAGATTTACTAGCACACAAACGCTTAGAGGTGATTGCTTCTGCTACTATTAAAGGAGAAGTGCAGGTTCTTTCAGGACAACTATTGATTCAGGAAGGGGCCCAATTAGAGGCGGAGTGTATGACTTTTAGCAAGGAGCTTCCTCAAAAATAATCAATTTTAATTTTCTTGTTTTCTTTTTGAAACGCCATATTTGTTTGAAATATTTATTTTTAAAATAAAAAATGCCTTATCCTATTAACAAAATTAGCCTAAAAAAACAAAAAAAGACTGTCGCACAATCTAAACGATTGAAGAATCACGACCGAATTCTATATATTAACGGTTTGTTTTCCCCTCCAAAATTACAAGAAAATTCCGTTGGTTTGGCAAAAGAATCTGAAGAATGGCGGTCATTATTTACTATGTTTTTAATTGCAGGATTTGGCGCGGTAATGCTTCTTATTTCTGTTATTGGCAATTACGGTATTTTAGCAACTAACAGGCTGGAAACACATGAGCAAACACTCATTCAAGCACTTGATTCAATGCAATTGGATAAGATTTTGATGAATGAAGAAATAGCTGCACTGAAAACAAATCCCGCCTATATTGAATTGATTGCCCGCAAACAATTGGGTTTGGTACGTAAAGGCGAGGTTGTTTTTTATCTACCCGAATCCTCAAAGAGCAACCCTTAAAAAGCAGACTCCTGCAGATAAATTATTTCTATATCAAAATTCTCTTCCTTCAAGTTTTTCTATTGCTTGATGAACAACTTCCGGAATTTGAGTAGTCTGATTATTTTGATAATTATAGCAAATAATAACACCAGTACCTTCTGCAGCCGTTTCCCGATAATGTTCACTGACAATCAGGTACTCCATTGTAAAACGTTTCTCATGCATTTCCGTAATTTTAGCGCCAGCATAAACAATATCTGGATAAGTGAGGGGAGTTCGATAGAAGCAGGAAGTTGACCCTAGAATAGGGCCTATTCCCAATTGTTCAACGATGTCCATAAAACCTATAGCCTCAAAATATTGTATACGAGCACTCTCAAAATAACGAAAATAGCTTACATTATTTACGTGCTGAAAAGAGTCCATATCTCCCCATCTAACTGGAATTTTCGCCACAACAGGAAAAGATTTTAATAGTTCTTGCATAAGTCGTTTAAATGAGTCAAATTGAAAAAAAAAAGGAAAGGAGCCTCAAAAAAGCCCTAATTATCTGTAACGGAAGCCCTCCTCCCCAGACACTGCTGAAGCATTTATGGCGTGATTCGGATTATCGGGTATCCGCTGATGGCGGTGCAAATCTGCTGCACGTTTTAAACCTGCTTCCTAATGCGGTGGTTGGAGATTTAGATTCTCTAAACCCAGATGTGCAAAAACAACTTCCTGAAAAAATCCTCTTTCGTGTCAAAGAGCAGAATACCAATGATGCAGACAAAGCCGTTCGACATTGCCTGAAACTTGGATTTAAAGAAATTAACCTGCTTGGCGCAGACGGTGGACGACAGGATCATTTTCTCTCCAATCTGGAAATTCTGCTTAAATATTCTCGCCATGCACGTCTTATCATTTGGACTCCGCTGGAACGTATGGAGTTTATTCTGGACTCATGGGAAGAGAATCTCGCTCCAGGAACAACTCTTTCACTGCTCCCTCTTTTCGGAGGAGCAAAGGGAGTTATTTCTCAGGGTTTAAAATTTGAATTGAATAATCTTGCTTTGCTACCCGGAATATCTCCTTCCGGTGTCTCAAATCAGGTGCTCTCCAATCCTGTCAAAGTAAGTGTCAAGGATGGCCAGCTTTTAATCGTTTTACAGCACGATACAGATTTCGCTTAAGTTGCCTAGTCAAATCAGAGTCAAAATTATAGTTACGCTTAGTATATTGTATAGCTTGGAAAAAAGCACTGTTGTTGTAATAAATTCCAGACAAAGCTTGTACTCCAGGGAATGATGGAAGCAAGTACAGCCGCAGACATTGACGCCTGAAGAATTCCGGTACTGCTTTCCATTCCTTCTAGGCCAAAAAACGGAACCAGAAGTATCGCCAGCACAGGCCCTCCAATAAAGCGCACCGTGCTCGCTGCAAAAACATTGAAGTTAATCTTCAATTTTTTCGATCTCGCTCATCTACACTCCAAGTGTAATGAGCATCGCCCGAATCATTGCCTGACCCAGCAAACCACTCATACGCGAAAGAAAAGCCGGTACTTCAACTTCTGACAAATTGAAAGTCAGTGCAGGAATCAAGGCCAACAATGCCGGAGTTTTAAAAACTGAAAAAATTGCTGTCATACCTCCCCTGCGAGCGCAACTTGCCACTCCTACACAAATCACAAAAGAAATAAAGACGATCGCCAAAAAATATATTTTAGCAGGAATACGCGAAGCTTCTCCCAACAGAAATTCAATCAACGGTAACTCAAAATTTCCAACATTGCCAAATATTGCAATCAGAACAAATGCTGCTGAAACTTATTTTGATTGACGAAGAGCTTTAGCCACCATAAAGCCCAGATTCGCGATCGCGAAATGAACAGCAAAAATATAAAATATCATCTGGGAAGCTAGTTCCGCTTCAATTTTAGTCTTGCTGATGATATTGAAAACAAGTGCGGGGAAAAAACAAAATAAGCTGGACGTGAAAATGACCGAGCTTCTATCTGCAAACGTGGTCCAATAAAATAACCAATTAATACTAGAAAAAAACCGGAGTAACAACATTGAGGAGTACAAAAAATATCCCTCCGATATTATCAAAAAAATCAAAATAGTTCATATTTAGGTTACAATAGTTGTAAAAAATAAAAAATTTTGTTAACAAATATTTATGGAACTGTTTAGTCAGTTTTTTTGCATTCTTTGAATATTACGCAACACTCACAGTCAGGGTTTCGTGATTTGCATACGTAACGTCCATGCAGAATCAACAAATGGTGCGCGTCTTTTTTCCATTTTTCAGGAACTGCCTTCATCAAATTTTCTTCAACCTGCAAAACTGTATTTCCTGGTGCAAGTCCCGTTCTGTTAGAAATGCGGAAAATATGAGTATCTACAGCAATTACAGGCTGCCCGAAAGCAGTGTTTAAAATAACATTTGCTGTTTTGCGTCCCACTCCAGCGAGCGCTTCCAATTGCTCTCTGCTTCCCGGGACCTTAGATGCGTGATTTTCTATAAGTTGAGCGCAGGCTGTTACAATATTTTTTGATTTGGTTGGCGCAAGTCCGATACTCCTGATGTATGACAATACTTTTTCTGCCCCTGCTTCATACATTTTTTCCGGTGTTGGAAATGCGGCAAACAATTTCGGAGTAACCTTGTTCACCGAAATATCGGTGGCTTGCGCACTGAGAATTACAGCGATCAGCAACTCAAACGTATTGCGGTAGAAAAGCTCAGTTTCCGCTTTTGGAATTGAATTGCTCAGTTTCCGGAATAAACTCTCAACCTTTGTGTTTTTCATCAACAGATTATTTTATGTAAGTTTAAATTTAAGTAGATTAAAATATGCCGCTCATGAGTTAAATTGACAAATAGAGCAAAAAAAATGACAATAGTCAGTAGTTTAATAAGGATTTCAAAAAAATAAAATTATCCACAATTTCTAACTTTAAACCCAGCAGCATCTGCCATTTATGAAAGAAACTGATTTTCTTCCTTTGAGAATATCGGTCCTCGTAGTCTCCGATACCCGTACAGCAGAGACTGACACATCTGGGAAAACTCTTGCGGAAAGACTCACTCAAGCAGGACACACTCTTTCAGAAAAGTGTTTTGTTCCGGATGATATTTACCAGATCCGCGCTGTGCTTTCACGCTGGATTGTGGATCCGGCAGTCGACATTGTCCTGACCACAGGAGGTACAGGTCTCACAGGACGCGACGGTACCCCTGAAGCAGCCAAACCTTTATTTGACAAACTAATTGAAGGGTTCGGGGAAATGTTCCGCAGAGTTTCTTATGAGGAAATTTCCACCTCTACTATCCAATCACGAGTCACAGCCGGAGTTGCGAACGGGACCTATATTTTTTGCCTACCGGGGTCTTCTGGAGCATGCAGAACCGGATGGGACAAAATACTCGCAGAACAACTAGATATCCGTAGTCTGCCCTGTAATTTCGCAGAAATTCTGCCTAGACTAAATGAGAATTAAACGCAGTTTAATAAGTCAAAAAACAATTGACCTTGATGCGGAAATATCTACTAAAAAAAAATTGAAATCATTAAGAGTTTTAGTTTTTTTCTGCCTCAAGCTTTAGGAATTCCAGCACCACAGGCACAAGCCTTTCCATACCTTCTTCTTTTGGGCAAACCACGGGTAATCCCAAGCTTTCTTCAAGATTTTTTTGTTCAGTCTGCAGTTCTGTTTTAGTTAGCCCTGAACTGTTCAGTGTCACAGCCAAAGTTTGAGCACCATAAAGACTAATCAATTCCAGTTCCTCTTCAATCGGAGGCATCGGCCAAAGTTTCCGATCTTCGTCTGCCAGATAATATTTCTGTTTCGGCGCATGTTGTAGGATCACGCCTTTCACTAATGCACTGCATAAGTATTCCGAACCGCATGGACCGGAAGGGTTCCGTAACGAGGACTGCCCTTCGAGTAAAATCAAATCTGGATTCTCCTTCTGGTCACAGCATATGATTGCATACTCAAGTTCACCGCTGACAAAATCATTGAGTGTAGAGTCGAGAATAAATCCATAGCGTCCTCCCTGCAGTTTCCCAGTCTGACCAGTGTAAATCATTTCGGTACGAATTCCATGCTCTCGACAGGCATCTCTCAACCAAATACTGGAAGTACGTTTCCCCAAAGCGCAATCTGTCCCAAACATGGCAATTCTTGGTGCACGCACATTTAAAATATCACCTGTCCAGAAAACATGATCCCTGGCGCTTTTAGGCTTTCGAATATCGAGGAGTTCAGCGCAATTTTGCTTTGCAGTCTTCACAATTTCAGCATCATCACTCAAATAGTGGTGTAGACCATTGACGATATGCATACCACAGGAAAGTGCTTCCAGCAATTCCAAACGTAAATCATCTGGAATAAAGCCACCTGCAGTGGCAATCCCGATAATTGCGTAAACTCCACGTCCGCATTCTTCAGGTGTTGCATTATGTTTTAAACTTTGTGAGCGGAGAAATTCTTTGATCGACGCATGAACAGGGATTTCAACCGCTTTCCCGTCAAGCAGTTCACCTGCATCTCTTCCTGCTGTATTTTGATCAATGACCGCAAGGATATCATAGTGCTCTGATTTCCGGACAAGTCCAAATGCTGTTTTTGCGTTATGGGAATCAAATTTTCCGCTGGTCAGTATGATTGCCTCTTCTTTCAATGGTGCTCCAAATTTAAATAATTTTGGTTGTTTCCTGCTTTTCAGGTCATTAAATCCATACCATTAATCAAGCATCGTGCTTCAGTATTTTTTTTAACAGAAGTGCGTCTCCTGGAGGATTCCAAAAATAATTATTTCGACTACCTATTTCTTTATAATTAAGTTTCCCATATAATGAAATAGCAGATTTGTTATCCTCATGGACTTCCAGCCAAATTGCCGCAATCTTTTCCGTCTTAGCATATATTTCTAAATGTGTCAGCAAAAATTCTGCAAGTCCTTGTTTTCTCCAGTTTGGATGAACTCCTAACCTGAGTATTTCCAGTTCAGGAGGGATAGATTGAAATGCCAACATACCTAAAGCACAGTCATCTGTATTTTTTAGTAGCCAATTGTTAAAAGATGGCTGATTTTGCATTTCTCGGTAATCTTTTTCATTCCAGGGAGAAATGAAACAGAGAAAATCCAATCCCATTATTTCCTTTGCTGAAGGGTACAAAGAAATACGAAAATCGCGGAGAGGATAATCTGATTGAGCAATCATTACTATTTCTGCTATATTTTTGAAAATAATCTTGTAAACTACCAGAAGATTGACTATAAATATAGGTTTAATTTCTTTATTCATTAAAGAGAAGTGGAGACTTGTTTGTCAAGGGATGAAGACAACAGACCCGTTTCTTTATGATTAACTCATAGCTAGTTAGTCCGATCTCATCCCGCGGGCACTTAATCAAGCCATTACAAGGAGATTTTATGGCTGTCATATCAATGAAGCAATTTTTAGAAGCTGGAGTCCATTTTGGACACCAGACAAAACGTTGGCATCCTAAGATGTCACCTTACATCTACGGTATAAAAAACGGAATTCACGTAATCGATCTGCGCCAGACTTTAACAAAACTTAAAGAGGCATATGAGTATGTGAAGACGTCAGCAGAAGAAGGCCGTGTCCCCCTTTTTGTCGGCACAAAGACTCAGATCCAACGCATTGTCAAAGAAGAAGCTGACCGTTGTGGTTGTCCCTACATCAATTTCCGCTGGCTTGGAGGTTTACTGACTAACTTTGGTACAGTCAAGCAGTCCATTGCTCGCATGAAATCTTTTGAAGAAATTGCTGGAGAGGACGGAAATTACGAAGGTATTATCAAAAAAGAAGCTTTGTTAATGGAACGTAAACGCGTGAAACTGACACGTTCACTCGGAGGAGTACGGAATATGAAAAGCATTCCGTCAATATTGTTTATTACAGATTGCCACAAAGAACAGCTTGCCCTGAAAGAAGCACAAAAATTGGGGATATCAGTTGTTGGTGTCTCTGATACAAATTGTGACCCAACCGGAATCGATTTCATGATTCCTGGCAATGATGATTCACCCCGTGCAGTAGCATTGTATGCCGGTGTGATTTCGAACGCAGTCATGGAAGGTTTAGCTCTTCGTAAGCATAACAGAATTGATCCTTCTCCGGCTGAAAAGGTCCCTTCTAAAAAAGCAAAAACTGCAACAATTGATTCTGCTGGAAAAAAAGAATTTAGTAAAGAGGGGAAAGCCGTACCTATAACCGTAAAAACTGAAAAGAAAGACTCTGAAAAGGTAGAATCTCCTACTGAAATAAAAGCTAAGCCTGTACCAGGAAAAGAAAAGCCTGTACCAGGAAAAGAAAAGCCTGTACCAGGAAAAGAAAAGCCTGTATCAGGAAAAGAAAAGCCTGTATCAGGAAAAGAAAAGCCTGCTGAAGTAAAAGCTGCAGTGAAAAAATCTCCGACTATAAAAAACAAAACTAAAGTAAAAGTAGCAGATAAGAAGGTAAACACAGCAAGTGAAAAAAAAGCTGTTGAAAAAAAGCCTACTGCAACAAAAACAAACAAAAAGTCAGAGACAGAAAAATAAGCACCCCACCCAGAGAAGACTTTCCGGATTTACATTTTGTATCTCCGGAATCTACATTAAAACAAATAAAGCAATTGGGAACAAATTAGATGGTAATGATCACAGCGTCCACAGTAAAAAATTTAAGAGAAATAACCGGGGTAGCAATGATGGATTGCAAGAAAGCCCTTGTAGAAACAAATGGAGATATCGAAGCCGCGCAGGATTACCTTCGCAAAAAGGGTCAGGCCAAAGCTTTAAAAAAATCCTCCCGAGAAACAAGTGAAGGTGCCGTCAGCTTTTCAACCAGTGTGGATAGCAAAAGCGCTGGTTTAGTAAAAGTAGCCTGTGAAACTGATTTTGTAGCAAGAAACGAAAAATTCCTGACGTTCACCAATCAACTTGCAAATCAAATCTGTGAGAAGGGTGTGAACAACCTGCTGGAACAGACATTAGTTAAAGGCGAAGGAGATGTGGAGGCTTTGCTGACAGGAATAATTGCTGAGTTAGGAGAGAATATGCAAATTCTAAACTGTAAAAAAATAGAAATCAGCAATGGTATCATCGGTGGATATATCCACAACAACGGAAAAATTGGGGTAGCGGTTCCTTTGGAAACTGATCAGCCTTGTGATGATATTCGCCTGGAAACATTGGCACGTGATATTTCCATGCATATTGCCGCCTTTCCTGCAGAAGCAGTGAAAGCTGATCAGGTTTCAAGCGAAGTGTTGGAAAAAGAAAAAGATATCTTTATCGCACAGGCACGTGAATCTGGGAAACCCGATAATATCATAGAAAAAATGATCGAAGGCCGTTTGAATAAGTTCCTCAAAGAAGTGTGTGTGGAAAGTCAACCCTTTGTAAAAGACCCTCAAATTTCAGTAAGTCATCTGGTTAATAAAACGGCAAAGGAACTTGGTGTGAATATAAATTTCAATACTTTTGAAAAATATCAGTTTTAAACCTAAGACTATGACCCCCAAATTCAAAAGGATTCTACTAAAATTAAGTGGGGAAACTCTCGGGGGAGAGCAAGGAACTGGATTTGAGTACAATACTATCCGAAATCTTGCCGAAAGTGTTGTAGCAGTTCACAATCTTGGAGTGGAAGTAGGGATTGTTGTTGGTGGAGGTAACATTTTCCGTGGATCAAAATCTGCAGAAGGTAACGTCGGCCGAGTAGCAGGAGATCACATGGGAATGTTGGCCACTGTGATCAACAGTATCTGCCTTCAGGAAATACTAGAACAGCGTGGAGTTTTAACCCGTGTCTTATCTGCAGTTGAACTAAATGCTATTGCAGAACCATATATTAAGCGCAGAGCAGATCGGCACCTAAAAAAAAAGAGGGTGGTGATATTTGCAGCAGGAACAGGAAATCCATTTTTTACTACTGATACAGCCGCAGTTTTACGTGCCTCGGAAGTTGGTGCTGAAATTGTGATCAAAGCCACCAAAACCAATGGAGTTTACGACAAAGACCCAATACTTAACTCTGATGCAGTAATTTATAAAGAATTAAATTATGACGAAGTGCTAAATAAAAATCTGAAGGTAATGGATTCAACCGCCATTGCTTTTTGCCGGGACAATCAACTCCCCATCCTCGTGCTTGACTATCGCGAAATTGACTCCATCCTCAAAGCAGTGTGTGGTGAAACAATTGGAACCCTGATCAGCTAAAAGAGAAATATGACACTGGAAGATACACAGGAAGTTGAAGAAATTGTTAATCACAAAATGGATCTCACCATTGAGAATCTGAAACAGGATCTCAGCGGCATCCATGCAGGGCGTGTATCTCATACAATGCTGGAAGCCGTCAAGGTAGATTATTACGGGAACCCAACTCCAATCAATCAGATAGCAAACATCTCAACACCTGAACCTCAGATGCTGGTGATCAGTCCCTGGGAAAAAAATATGCTTAAGGAAGTTGAACGCAGTTTACAAGCGGCAAATTTAGGTTTCAGTATCTCTAATGACGGTAATCTCATCCGTGCAGTTACTCCCCCTTTCACTGAAGAAAGACGAAAAGATTATGTCAAGCAGATTAAAAAAATTGGAGAAGACACTAAAATTGCTATACGTAATGTACGCAGAGACGGGAATGACAATCTGAAACAGATGGAAAAAGATAAGTTTATCTCTCAAGATGAAGAAAAAGTTGCTCAGGAACACGTCCAAAAAGTAACAGATCAGCATACAGATCTGGTGGATGAGTTAGTGGCCACGAAGGAAAAAGAACTTATGACACTTTAGGACTTAAATGCTGGCAGCACTACTGCACTCAATTTGGCAATATCAGGTTTTTAAATCTGTCGTTTTCCGAGGTGGAATGGCATTTTTAACAGCCTACCTTCTGATTTTATGGGTAATGCCGAAGGTCATTCGAGCATTCAGAAAAAAGGGAATTACATCAGACTTTATTACAGCTCCTGCTGAAACAAAGCCCTACACAGGAGCACCTCCCATAATGGGCGGTGGGGTCTTGATCGTTGGGATAGTTTTTGGTGCAGTACTCTGGTGTAATTTAAACCAATACGTTGTTGCACTTTTGGTGATACTGCTCTCGTTTGGAATTATCGGTGCACTTGACGATGTGGCAAAAGTCCTCAGCAAACGACGGGTGGAGTCTGGACATGAAGCCAGAAAACCATACAGTGAAAAAGCAGATGGAATAAGTGGACGCTGGAGACTTGTAGCTCAATTTGCCGTTTCTCTGCTGGTTGTAACGGGATTATATTTGTTTGTAGACATCGATGGACATTTGGTTGTACCGCTGGTGCCACTCAAAAGTGCGTATCCGTACTTACCAAAATATCTTTTTATTCCATTCATGACCCTCATCATTGTTGGTGGTGCAAATGCAGTCAACCTGACAGATGGTATGGACTCACTGGCGACTGTTCCTCTGATGACCTGTACCATGTTCGTCGGACTTGTTGCTTACATAAGTGGAGATCCGGAATTAGCGGTGAAGCTAAAAATCCCAAGTCTATCTCATGATATTAAAGAACTGGCAGTGATCTCGGCATTAGTTCTTAGCGCAGGTGTCGCTTTTCTCAAGTATAATTCCCCCCCGGCTTTGATTTACATGGGTGACCTAGGAGCACTTGCATTAGGTAGCATGGTTTCGGCCATGTTTATTTTTGTAAAAGCTGAATTATTTTTACCGATAGTTGGCGGAGTTTTTGTTTTTTCAGTACTTTCTTCTATCATTCAACGAACGTTTTTTAAGTTCATAATGTGGAAGGAAGGTCGCGACAAAGCAGAGCGCTACCGCTTTTTTTTACGTTCACCGTATCATCATCATCTGCAACGCCTCTGGACCTATTCTGAAAAGAAACAGGATATTGTTTCAGTTTGGGTAATTTTGCAAAATAAATTAGGAATTGACCCTGTTCCTGAAGAAAACAAGTTGTTAACTCCGCAGGAGGTTAACAGCCGAGTAATATGGCATATGCACCTTAAGTCTATTTGGCTGTTCGTGGTTACGTTAATTATTTTTTTCAAACTTCGCTGAACTATAACCCTGAAGAGAATAGGTAGTTGTTTTTTTGACAGATGCTGATTAGGATGGATGAATCAGAAAGAATGTAATTGAGAGAATTATGAATTTAGAAGGCCAAACTGCACTAATAACTGGATCCGGGAGAGGTATTGGTAAAACGATTGCCTTAAAATTAGCTGAGTCCGGAGCAGATATCGTACTCGCGGATATGAGCCCAGAAGTTACAGAAGTACGCACAGAAGTAGAAACATTGGGTCGTAAATGCCTGAATTTTAAAGCTGATGTAACCGATATAGGGACCATTGAAGCAATGGTGAAAACAATTATTGAAGAGCTCGGTAGCATTCACATTTTAGTCAATAATGCCGGAATTACGCAGGATAATCTCTTTATGCGCATGAAACCAGAACAGTGGTCAAAGGTCATCGACGTCAACCTTAATGGTGTTTTCAACGTGTCCAAAGCAGTTATCCGGCCAATGGTGAAGCAACGATCTGGTAAAATTATAAATATCTCTTCAGTGGTTGGTTTTTCCGGAAATCCTGGGCAAGTAAATTATAGTTCAACAAAATCCGCACTGGTTGGATTTACTAAATCTCTGGCACGTGAAGTTGGAGCACGCGGCATTACAGTCAATGCTGTTGCTCCAGGATTTATCGATACAGCAATGACACAAGCCCTCAATGAAAGCCAACAGGAAGTAATTCTGCAACAAATTCCTTTGGGTCGTATGGGTGATCCAACAGATATCGCTAACGCAGTTGCTTTTCTAGCGTCTGAAGAGGCTTCATACATAACCGGTACAATTCTTCATGTGAACGGCGGAATGTACTAAACATTTGTAATAATATTAATAAAGTTGACTTTTTTTCCATTTCTAAGGAAAAAATAAGCTGGTTTTAATATTTTTAACCCTTAATTAT
>PYIK01134847.1_pt1 | contig 13536 bp, 37 predicted proteins | sample 3578011 | NCBI WGS metagenome assembly PYIK01 (sample SAMN08408022, study PRJNA431606) | Marine metagenome isolate SA_KN192-05_S13_70m, whole genome shotgun... | biome: marine; feature: oceanic pelagic zone; material: water; isolation source: 70 m water sample, 0.2-0.8 um fraction ... | reverse complement strand
ATGGATTTTCTATCATTCAAATGGTCAAATAAAGCAAAAAGAATATTATACAGAAAACATAAAAAATGGCCATTGGGTAACCTATTATGACCATGGCCAAGTAATAATAGATGGTCATTACAAAGATGATAAAAAAGAAGGTCTTTTTATTGAATACTATGAAAATGGAAACATAAAAATTGAAAAAAGTTACATAAACGGTAAAAAAAATAAACCCGATTTATGGTATACTAAAGATGGTCTTACAAAATTTGAAGGTATGAATTAACACAAAAAGAAATAGATATAATTTATTTTACAGTTAAACAATATGTAAAAAACAATTGTAATGTTGATTATTTAAATGAATTGTCAAATGAACAAAATGATGATTGGAAAAATGAATTAGAATTAATAGAAAAATTTAGTAAATTATGATTATAATAAATAAAGTAACTGGTAGAGATGTTTCTCATTTAGTATTAGCAAAATGGGAAGGATTAATAACAACAGATGAGTTTGAACTATTAGCAATGGTAATAAAATGATGGAAAGAATAAAAGAATTAAATACAATTATTAAAGATTCAAATAATAAATTACAAAAAATTGAATTAATGGTAAATGTTGGAGGTTGGAATTTAGATAAACAACTTGACTTGATTATGAATTATAAAAAAAATCAAGATAGAAGATTATTAGCAATAAAAGAAATAAATAAATTAATTAACAATAAATAAAAATAAAAATTATGATAGGATTTATATTAGGAGTGATTATTAGTGGTATTACATTATTAATTCACCATTTTTCAAATTAAAAAAAATAAAAAATTATGAATAAAAATGATTTAGTATATGAATTTAACGACTGTATGTGGTATTTATGGCATGATGGCACAATTGACAATGAAGATGATTTCCAAACTCAATTGTACCAATGGCTTGAGGATAAAGTTACATATGAATATGATTGTAAACAATATTGTAACGAATTAGATTATGATATATTTGAAGAGCATCATGTTTATGGCAAAGCTGAAAACTGGTATCAAGCAGGATATAATGCTTTATATGATTTACTATCTGAGCATGATGATACATTAACTTATGATAAAATGCTAGAACAACATGAAGAAGCGTAAAGTAAAAAGAAATAAAATATTTAAACTTTCAAGTGCTCAAATCGAAGCATTTGAAAGAGAGTATTATCAAAGAATGAATTCTGAAATTACTCAATGGCAACAAGAGCAATATTTATAATTGCTATACACAAAAATACGTTACAAAATAACAAACTGTGTGATAATATATATGAATAAAATAAAAAAATAATAATATGTTAATAGAATATGTAATAGAATTAATAGATAAATGGCAAAAACAAGGTGTTTCTGAAGATGAAATGGTAAAAAGAATATTAAATAAATGGGACCTTGATGAAAAAGCATTAAGACATATTATAAATTATAAAGATTAAATTATGAATATAACTAAAAAAATGATGGATGCAAAGCTATTACAAATAGCTAAGTTTGAAAAAAAGTATGGCGAGTGTACTCAGTCAAGAGCAATGAAAAAATATTGCACAGATGAAAAGTACAGGCAAAGAGTACACGCTTTCAATAAAGCAAGCGTTGAAACAATTAAACATTATAATAGATATGGATATTAAAGAATTAGATAAAATAGCAACAGATGTTGCAGACGTAATAAATGAACATATTAATAATAGTATTTCTTGGGCTATTGATGGCACAATAGTTGAAGAATTAGAACACGATTATTTTTGTGAAGCAATAGAAGATATAAGAGCATTAGTAATAAAAAAATTAAAAGATTATTAAAATAGATGAATATGGCAATGATAAAAATATTAGATTATGTAAATACAAATAAAACAAAGCTTAATATAGACCAAAAAGTAAATTATGTTTATCAAAATTATGACATTGGTTTATCATTAATGAATGAAGTGCGTGAATATTTTAAACAAAATACGTTACAAAATTAATTAACACGTGATAATATATATGAATAACAAATAAAATAATAATAATTAAAAATAATGAAAAAAATGAATATACTAGATTACTTAACTTACAAAGCAAAATTTGATCGCATGGCTAATATACTTGGCAAATACACAATGGAATTAAATGCTGAACAAATGAGACCATTATTAGATGATGGTTTTGATTTATCTGATATAGTCGACTATTTCACAGTTGAGCTTAAAGCTTATGCTGAAAATAGATATACTAAACCAGAATTAACAAATGAAAATAAAGAATAATGGCAGGTAATAAATTTGATACACAATTTGCTATACACAAACCAAAGTTTTATCAATTAAAATTTGAAGATTTGTATAGCGAAGAGTCTACCGTAACAGGTACACCTTCTCAAATTATAAATTATATATTAAATCAACAATTATGAAATATTGTAGATGTGGCCAAGTAATGCCACAAGCAAGATTAGATTTAGGTTACAATAAATGTGTGCAATGCTCTGATACACAGCTATATAGCTACGTGCCAATCATTGCAAACAAACAAGTTATTGAAGTACAAATAGTTGACCAAGCTACAAGTGCAAATGTTCACAGAGCTTGGCGAAGAAAATAGGGCGTGATGGGTAAGTAGGCATTGTTGTCAAGCGAAAGCATTGTTGTCAAGCCTAAACGTAGGTTCGACTCCTACCACGTCCACAAACGGGACCAAAAAGCCAACGTACCTCTTGCAAGGGTAAAGGAAAACCGTTGGTGAGGTCCTAAATATATAGGGAAAAGTCAGGAAAGACTGTAGATAAGAGAACCAGATGGTGCAAGGTGCGTCCTACGCACTGGTAATCTAGTAGGTCAGAAAGATGATATAAACAGAAAGTAGTGATAGTCGCGACCACGAAATCATTCCTGTTTCATCCGTTCCCTAACTTTTAGCGCAGTAGAGCAGTGGCCAGCTCGCAGGGCTCATAACCCTGAGGTCGGAGGTTCGAATCCTCCCTGCGCAACTAAAATTTAAATTAAATAAATATGGATTATATAAATAAATTAGCAGAGCTACTAAATGTAGCAGAAATTACTGAAGATTGGAAAGGCAGTCCAGCTTTAGAAGTGGGCCCTTGGCATACAGCTGATGGTTATGAAATACACGTTGTAACAAATGATGCAATGCAACTTGATTGGGAAAATGATGTATATTATTATGAACCTAGATTTGAAGATATTATTGATAGAATAAAAGGTTGTGCAGACGATGAACCCGGCGAAGCTATAATACATATAAGTGATATTGATACTTATTTACCTGAGTATGAAGTAAAAGATTATATTGAAGAACATACAGAAGATGAAAATGAATAAAATAGAAATGCAAAAATATCTTAATGAAAGAATACATAATAAAATGTATGCTAAAAAACACCATTGTGAATATGAAGTTAATTATTATTTTAAAAGCAGGCACACTGGTTTAGCTAATATTGATAGTGAACAAGCTGTTGCTCTTGTTTATGGAGCAATAAGAAATTTAAGATTATGGCGTAAAATAGAAACGCTATGCACAACAAATAATTTTATAAAATAAATATGAAAAATACGTTACAAAAACAAACACAAAGTGATAATATAAGTGAAGAAATTAATAAAATGTTTAAAGATTTAGAATATGACCCAAGATCAAATGGAGCTATTATCAGATATGATAGCTGATAAAGTATTCGGTAGACTAAAAGATTATCTAGGCCCAAACAAAACAATAGTATCGTTTGACTCAATGGGGCCAAAAGAATTCTTCAGCAAAGATGTTGATGCATTTGGTAATGTAAAGTTTGCACAAGAATACACACAAAAAGAATTACTTGAAGAGCAAATGCTTCAATTAAAAGATACAGCTAAAAAATTATTAGCAGAAGAAAAATATGAATTATTACAAGAATTAAAAGAAATATATGACAAAATTAAAAAAGAATATGACAACCTTTAATGTAATGCTGGCACATTCAGCACCAAAAACAATTGACTTTAAAAATGGCAACGGATATTTTATACAACCAAAACTCGACGGCGTACGATGCTATATTACAAAAGATGGCGCCTTTAGCAGAAATCACAAACAATTACACAATTGTAAACATATACTCACTGAGCTTAAACCACTCTTTGCTGATAATCCTTCTGTTATTCTTGATGGCGAGCTTTATAATCATAAGTTTAAAAATAACTTCAACAAAATAATTTCACTTGTTCGTAAACAAAAACCTACACAACAAGATAAATTTGAAGCTGCAAGTTATCTGCAATTCCATTGCTACGATTTATTTTCTGATTATGATTCTTATAGCTATTTAAAGTTTATCGATCGTACACTTGCAATTACAAACTTACAAAGTAAATACAAATTACGATTTACAAAAACTGTTGATACCAAAGTATTATATAGCGAAACTGAACTAAATAAAATACATAATGAAAACAAACAAAACGGTTACGAAGGTTCAATCATCCGAGCAAACAAATTGTACGAACAAAAGCGTTCGCATAACCTTTGGAAAGTCAAAGACTTCAACGACACCGAAGCAACGATTATCGGGTGGGTGGAAGGTCAGGGCAAACGCACTGGCACAATCGGCAAATTTCTTGCACGAGACGCTAACGGTATAGAATTCGGTATGCCTGTAATGGATAAAATGCCTATACTTAAAAAAATGTATAATATAGCTGAATGGTATATTGGCAAGACTGCTACATTTACATACTTTCAACGTACACCATCTGGTTCTTATCGTCATCCACTATTTAAAACTGTTCGCAATTATGAATAAAGAAATTAAACAATATATAATAGATAAGTATTGTGGTGGTCGTGCAAATACACCACCTGCAAAAAATATACAAATTTGTTTACAACCCGGATATGAATTCGGTAAAACAAAAGTATTTGGTAAAGAAGGATTAACTATAAAAAAAGTAAATGAAAACAATTAAATTAAAAAATACCTTAACAGGTGCTACAGTAGAGTTTAAACCTTATGCAGTTGGCGAAATACCACCTAGCTTTGATAAACATAAAACTTTACATTTTAAGAAAAATGGTTTAACTTATATCGAAAAAATCGATTCATTCTGGAATTACATATGAGTGTATTAGAATATATGGTAATAAACGATAAAGGTACAATTCATAAATATATGATTAATACCCAAGTTGCTATACATGTACAAGAAAAAACCTGTCAGGATATTTTAAAATATTTTCCTGACGATGCTGAAATAAACTTTGAAAAAATCTGTTAAAAATATAATTAAGTGCAGTCAATGCGATGAAGAGTTCCCAAATGGTTATGAATATAGATTACACTGGGAAGAAAAACATTTTTATCCATATTTATTAAAAAATAGTTTTGATTTTGAACGCGCTAAATTAGATAAAAAAATAAATTATGAAAAGTTCATGGAGAATATGGGCAAAAGCTCTCGGAGAAAAAAGTGAGGAGCATGCAGACGCAGTTGCGTTTGTTCGAACATTATTAATTACACAAGCAATAATTACTAATGTTTTAATATCAATAAATATTATAATTAACTGGTTATGAGCGCAATAAAAACATATAAACATATAATAAAAACAAATGTGTTTGGTATATCTAAAAAAATAAAAGAATTTAGAAATGCAAATAAGAATAGGAAATATAAGAATAGACACTAAGTCTAGAGTACAAAGACACAGAGAACATCTTTGGAATGAAATATGGCAATTAAGAGAAGAAATTGTTGATATTGTATTACAAGGAGCGGCTAGAAATAGAATACCTATAAGAGAATTAAAACACAAAGCTATGCTTATAAAAAAATATAGTAGGAGATTAAGAGTTTTAAGTATATGAAAAATTTTAATAAAAAGATTTATGCTTTAAATAGATCTATGCTTAATAAGAAAACACTAGGTAGTATACCTATTGAATATTATAAAGCAGCTCACAACATTGCTAATAGCTTTTCTAAAGAATATGCAGCTATAGGTGTTATGAATATAAATGATCTATTTCAAGAAGCAAATTATGCTTTAATAAAATCATGGTCTAATATTGATTGGGATTATATTGGCACAATAGAAGATAAAATTGAACGTAAAAAAGCTATAAATAAATATCTTAATATATCAGTTAAAGGTTTATTGAATGATAAAATAAAGCAAAATGCTGATGGTATGGCTATGCCTATTAAAGGTATATGGAATAATAAAGATAAAAAAAGATATACAACAGGTTTTGGTTTTGTTTCAGTTTTATTTCCTCACTGGTTTGATACTAATATATTAGCTATAATAGAAGATGAAATATATGATTATAGTTATGAAAAGCTAGGTGAGTATTTAGAAGGTTGGTTAAAAAAATATATACCTAAGTATTATTTAATGATGCAAATGTTTTATGGTTTAGATGATATATATTCTAAACCTAAAAAAATATATGAAATTGCTAATTACTTTCACATGAAACCTGAAAGTGTTAAAAAACAAAAACAAAGATTATTAGCTAAATTAAAAGCTAATGAAGACGCACTCAAGGAGTTAGCATTTTTTGTAGCAACAAATGGCATCAAATCACAATCAAAGGTATATGATTATGCAGAAATTAATTTAAAAATATTTAAGGATTAAGGTCCCTTTAATAAAATATTGCACTATAATATTATGAGTTTATTTAAAACTAAATATAAAAGTTGTCTATCGACAACAGATGAACTACAGTATGTAAAGCGTGGTGATACACCGCTTAATGCTTATACTGATTCTATACCACAACAAAAGCATGCTAATTACAAAATAAGTAATACAGATGCTGTGTCTGGTAATAAACAAATATATATATCACAGTATCAATTAACAGGTGCAGGTGTTAACAATAAAGAAAGTATTTGGAATAGTTATGAATCAATTAATGATTTAGAAGATGGCCATACACAATATGGCATTATAAAAAAGTCTTGTAAGCGTAGACTTCTTAAAAAGAACGGAGTAATATATGACTTAACAAATTAATTATGGAAGGATTTATTACAGACGAGGTTACAAAAGTTATTGGTGATGGTATCATAACTTATTATAAAAATGGAATTTATATTAATCATGAAATACTTTAATTAAATGAAACTTAGAGAAAAATTAAGTTTAATTCAAAATGAATTTAAATCTAAAAAATCTAGATTTAATTCATTTGGTAAATACAACTTCAGATCTGCTGAAGATATATTAGAAGGATTAAAACCTTTTAATAAAAAATATAATGTGCACTTTACAGTTAAAGAAAATCTTACTGTTATGGGTGTTGACTTTCCTATTATACATTCAACTGCTACAATTCACGACAATGAGTCAGATGATTTTATTGAGGGTACCGCTATTGTTGGGGTAGATCTTAATGCTAAAGGTCAACAAATGCCACAAAGATTTGGGAGCGCTTCATCTTATGGTAAAAAATATGCATTAGGTAATTTATTATTAATCGACGATACAGCTGATTCGGATGCTGTTAATGATCACGGATTTGGTAATAAGGTAAATAACTTAGAGAAGAAAATTTTAGCTTCTAAAAAGCCAATTATTAATACCTCGAATATTGATCAAGCAAAAAAGTTTTTAGCCAACGGAGGATTACTTAAAACATTACAAGAAAAATATAATATAACTGAAGAAGTTTTATCTGAATTAAAGAATGAATAAAGAGGCTATTGAGCGATTACGTAATGATGAAGATTATTATGGTGACTTTGGTAAACAATATTTAAGTAATAGCGATATAGACGCTTTACTAAATAATCCATTAAACTTTAAAAAACAATCGCAACAAACGCCCGCTTTTTTAATCGGAGGATATTTTCATACATGTATATTAGAACCTCATAAACTTGATAAGTACAAAATAGTAAAGTCTTCAACAAGAAACACCAAGCTTTATAAAGAAATAGCTGGTGAAGATATATGCTTATTAGAGCATGAAGCTGATGCTATTGAGTTAATGAGAGAAAAGGTTTTAGATAATGATCTTTTTAAAGATATGATTCAGGACGGTAACATTGAGTATGAAACACCGGGTATTACTGAATTAGAAGGAATGAAATGGAAAGGTAAAGCTGATGTAATTAATCATTCCCATCAATTAATTGTTGATTTAAAAACAACAAATAATATTAATAGCTTTGCTAGTTCGGCTTATAAATATAATTATGATAGTCAAGCATATATTTATTCTAAGATGTTTGGTTATGAATTAATATTTATAGTTGTAGATAAAAAAACTCACCAATTAGGTTTGTTTGATTGTAGCGACGGATTTTTACAATCAGGTCAAAATAAAGTTGCGAAAGCAGTGCAAGCTTATAGTGAGTTCTTTGTAAATGGCGACGGAGATTTTAGCCAGTATTATATCTCCAAAACACTTTAATTTAAATTTAATTATTATGGCAAGAACAAGAAAAAGAACATGCGATGTCACAGGAATTACTACTAGTGAAAGAAATTTCTACAATAACCAGTCTCATGTAAAAGCTGTTGATAACATGCGCAGATTATCCGGCGCAAACAAACAACAGTTAAAAAGAATGTTTAACCAAATAGCTACGTACTAATGGCAAGTATTATTTCAGCAAATATTGACTTAACTAAAATTGATAAGTCAAAAATTTATGAAGGCAAAAAAGGTAAATATTATCCTGTTACTATTGTTTTAAATGATGAGCCGGGTCAATATGGTGATTCAGGTTATATACAAACTGAACAAACTAAAGAAGAAAGAGATGCAAAAGCACAAAAAACTTATTTAGGTAATGTTAAAGTTGTATGGACTAATGGTCAAAATGTTGATACTGCGGCTCGTGATGGTCAACCTCAACAATCTAATGTTGAAATGTTGAATTCAATAGCAGGTAATACAGAACCTGATTTACCATTTTAATGAACGAGGATTTTGATTTCGTAAGCGTTGAATACAACGAAGACGGAGAAGTAACGCTAATTGAAGATTAATATGAATACAACAGAGATCAATGGTTTTAAGATTGATACTTTCAATCAACATGATCTTGAAGTGGGAAAGAAAGAGGGTGTATGCCCTCTTTGTTCTCATAATAGAAAGCCTGAAAATCGTAAAGCCAAATGTGCTATGTACGATTGGGAACGCGGTCTTGGTACTTGTATGAATTGTGATCAAGTATTTCAATTGCATACCTTTCAACGCAAGGGTGAAACTAATAAAGATTATGTTAAACCTGAGTGGAAAAATGAGGTGATGCTTAGTGATAGAGCAGTTAAATGGTTTGAAAGCAGAGCAATATCTCAAAGTACTCTAATCAAAATGAAAATTACTGAAGGCAAAGAATGGATGCCTCAGACATCTAAAGAAGAGAATACTATTCAATTCAATTATTTTATTAATAATGAACTTATAAATATAAAATATAGAGATGGTAGAAAGAATTTTAAATTGGTTAAAGGAGCAGAAAAGATATTCTATAATATTGATAGCACTGTTGGTCATGATTATGTGGTTATTGTGGAAGGCGAAATGGATGCTCTTTCTTTTGTGGAAGATAAAGTTGAATCTGTTGTTAGTGTTCCAAACGGAGCTACTCTTAATCGTCTTAATCTTGATTACCTCGATAACTGCATTGAATATTTCGAAGATAAGAAAAAAATTATCATTGCGGTCGACCAAGATGAAGCCGGTCAAAACTTACAACAAGAACTTATCAGAAGGTTTGGAGCAGAAGTATGCTATACACTTAGCTTCGGAGATCTCAAAGATGCTAATGAATATCTCATGGGCTACGGCGGTGGCATGCTCAGGCGCCTTGTTGATGAAGCTGTTCCTGTTCCTCTTGAAAATGTAATTACTTTAAATGATGTAAATGATGAACTTAAAGAATTTATTGAAGAAGGTTTTAAACCTGGGTATCAAGTCGGCCTTGATAACTTTGATAGCATATTCTCTACTTACACAGGGCAATTCATCACCGTTACAGGCGTTCCTAGCAGTGGGAAGTCTGATTTTGTTGATAGAATGGTGGTGGGATACCAAATGAAATATGGTTGGAAAACAGCATTTGCTTCTCCTGAAAATAAACCAACGTTTCTTCACGCACATAAACTTATGCGTAAAATAGGTAATTGGATGCCTACGAAACAAGATATTGATTCAGATAAATGGAATGCTGTTACCTCTGTAGTAAATGACAATTTTTATTTTATTGAAAACGAAAGATATGACCTTGATGCGGTTTTATCAAAAGGAGCGGAACTTGTTAAAAGGAAAGGTATTAAATGTTTAGTTATTGATCCTTATAATAAAGTTAAAATGAATGGTGCTAGTGCAATGAGTATACCTGATGCAACTATGGAATATTTAACTCGTATTGAAGCATTTGCTAAAAAATACGATGTACTAGTCATTATTGTTGCCCATCCTACTAAAATGTATAAAAAAGATGATGGCACAATCGATGAACCGAATATGTATTCTATCAAAGGAGGTGGTGAGTGGTATGATGCTTCTTATCACGGTTTGCTTGTTCATAGGGACTACAATAATAAAACAGTTAAAGTTAAAGTTCTTAAGGTTAAGTTTCAAAATCTTGGCGAGAATCAAGCAGAAGCTCATTTCAAGTGGGATCATACAAGCGGTGATTACATACCATTTGAACAATTACAAATAGATAAAATGCCATGGGAAGTGGATTAAAAAAGAAAGCTAAATATAAAGGTTTAAATACAGGGTTTACACCTAGTGAGGAACAAAGAAAATGGTCTAGATATTGTATTAATAATAATATAAGAATAAGTCCAGCTCCTACACAAAGAGGAATGTATCCAGAAGAGTGGCGGATTGCTATTAATATTGGGCCTTATAAAAAAGGTGAAAAAACTTATTTATCTCCTAATGTATATACGGCAGATAACATATGGCAAGAGCTATATAATATGAAAAAATATTATTATGATAAAAAATGATTAATATAGAAGAAGACTATTTAGGTTTATTATCAGGTGTATTATATGGTGGTGCAGAAAAGCCTGATAGAACAGGTACAGGAACTAAATCTGTATTTGGTAGAATGATAAGACACGATATGCGTCTTGGATTTCCGTTATTAACAACTAAAAAAATATATTGGAAAAATGCTTTGGCAGAGATATTATGGATCGTCAACGGTCGTACCGATATTGCTTATTTGCATGATCACGGTGTTAAGTATTGGGATCCCGATTACAAAAGATCTGGAAGAAAAGATGGCACACTTGGACCTGTATATGGTGCTCAGTGGCGTAACTTTAATGGTTTTGATCAGTTTAGAACCCTTATTCGAGAACTCGAAAAAAATCCATCCTCTCGTAGACTTTTGTTATCGGCGTGGAACCCTACTGATTTGTCTGATATGGTACTTCCTCCTTGCCATCACGGTTTTCAATTATATAGTGATGGTACATACTTAGATCTTTTGTTATCACAAAGATCTGCAGATTTATTTTTAGGTTTACCATATGATATAGCTATGTATGGTTTTTTACTTACTATGATAGCTAAAGGTGCATTATTAAAACCTAGACATTTAACTATAAGTTTAGGTGATTGTCATATATATAACAATCATATTGAACAAGTAAAAACTCAATTATCTCGTGAAATAAAAACATTACCTGAATTACATTTACATACAGGAGTGTTTTTTGGAACAAGAGAATTGCCGGATTCAAACAGTGATTCATTAGTAATACCAAAGTTTGATGACTTTATTTTATTAAATTACAAACCACATAATCCTATTAAAGCTGAATTATCAGTAGGAACTTAAATTAAAATTATGAGATTACTTTTATTATTATTACCTTTTGTTTGTTTTTCGCAAATAGATTATTCAGGCATAAATCAAGTTGATATTACCGACGATTTGTTTTATGAAGAACCGCAAGTAGGAACGGTTATAAGAACATATAATCCTAATCCGTATAGTTCATTTATAAATCAAGGAAAAGTTATAACTTCTTTTGAAGCTGATTCAGACTTTGATGCTATTATTGAAGCACAATGGAAAACTGATTTTGTAATTAGGCCCGGAGAACAGGTTAAGGATGCTTTAGTTAGAGGACAAACTAAATATTATATTATTAGATGGGAGCAGTAGAGTTAAGCAAAGGCAAATATAAAATATATCATATTCTTGGCAAAAAAATTGGATGCACTAAAAATATACAAAAAAGAGTTGTAGAAGAACAAGGCTTTAAACCAGGTGAATATGAGATTCTATTTGAAACAGACAATATTAAACTAGCTGCAGAAGCTGAAAGACAGCTGCAAAAAGATTTAGGTTATAAGGTTGACATGAAACCTTACGATAAATTATTTAACAAACCTATGAACAAAAAAGTTAATGTAACAGAGCAAACAACAACATTCGCTATATCTAAAAAGGATATTGATGGTCGTTTCCTTGGTGATTTAGAATGGGAAACAATATATGGAAATATACATATAAATGCTACAGATAAAATAGAATGGATTTTAGATAATGTAAAAACCTCTATGTACAACAACAACCGCTGTTATGTTTACAACAAAGCGATGCATGAAGCAGGACCATTTCAAGTTTTTGGCAAAACTATCCCTAGAGAATTAGGCATAGGCATTATGGAGTTTGATTTAATAAGAGAATGGGCAGAAAAAAGAGGTATATATAATGAAGGTGATACTAAAACACAATATATAAAACTTCAAGAAGAAGCGGGTGAATTAGCTAAAGCTTTATTAAAAGATGATCAAGCGGAGGTAATAGATGCTATAGGTGATATGGTTGTTGTATTAACCAACTTAGCACATATGAGAGGAATATCTATAGAGCAATGTATAAGTGCTGCTTACGATATTATATCAAAAAGAACAGGTAAAATGATTAACGGAACATTTGTAAAAGATGCGTGATAAAATTATAAAAGATGTTATCGATAAGTTCAAGGAACGAAGCGATGTAGGTTATAAAAAATATGGTGTTACTTTACACGATGATGAACCTAGTTTACACAAGTGGCTTAATCATTTACAAGAAGAGCTTATGGATGCTATTAATTATATTCAAAAGCTTAAGATGGAAACAAGTGATGCACTTGAAGAAAAAATACTGAAAGACTACGAAGAAGAAGATAGCTTTAGTAAGTATTCAAATCCAGAAAGATGGACCGAAGATAAAACATGGTAAAACGAAGGAGCAAAAAACGAGGACCCGTTGTTGCTAAAAAAATATCTTATGATGGTATTAATTTTGCATCAGGGCTTGAACGCTATACTTATATGGCCCTTAAAAAAGAAAAGTTATTTGAAGGATATGAAAATGAAGTGTTTCAACTTATTGAAAGTTTTAATTTTCAAAATATATCTTTTGAAAAACAATCTAATGGTAAGGGAGAATATGTATACTAGAGCAATAAAATATAATTATAATGAAATACCAACTATACTAAATAGTCTTTCAAAGACTAATCCAAATAAAAAAGAAATAAATAAAGATT
>PYIK01070211.1_pt1 | contig 13555 bp, 11 predicted proteins | sample 3578011 | NCBI WGS metagenome assembly PYIK01 (sample SAMN08408022, study PRJNA431606) | Marine metagenome isolate SA_KN192-05_S13_70m, whole genome shotgun... | biome: marine; feature: oceanic pelagic zone; material: water; isolation source: 70 m water sample, 0.2-0.8 um fraction ... | reverse complement strand
TGATTACATAATACCTGTTCAGAGCATATTTTTTGCTATCTAGTCACAGGGTTGTCCCCAAGTTGGGGATAAAAAGCTCTGAACAACTCTAAACCCTAAACCCTAACTTGATAGTTTAGGGTTTAAGTATGGAAAAACCCTTTAAGTATATAGGGTCTACTCTTCTTTAATAACTGAGAAAATTCTGCCTAAATCATCCATATCAGCAAATTCGACGGATATTCTACCCCGCTTCCCGGAGGTAGAAACCGTTACTGTCGTATCGAGATAGTCGGACAGTTGTTGTTCCACTTCTAAGACAGCAGCTGATTTTGTTTTCTTTGCCTGCTTGCCCTTCTGAGTCGACAAACCTTCTCGAACAATTTTTTCTACGTCGCGAACTGAAAGAGCTTCTTTTACTATCCGTTGAGCTAGTTGGTCTTGGTCTTGGCGGGACGTTAAAGCTAATAGCGCTCTTGCATGCCCAGCTGAAATATCACCAGATAAAAGATAATTTTGTACGGACGATGGGAGATGTAGCAATCTTAGAGAGTTCGCTATCGAAGAACGGCTCTTTCCAACCCGTTGGCCTACTACTTCTTGGCTTAAACCGAAATCATCAATAAGTTGTTGAAAAGCTGCAGCCTCTTCTAAGGGCCCTAAATCCTGTCGATGTAAGTTTTCAACGAGAGCATGCTCAAGCGAAGTCAAGTCCTCTACATCTCGAATAATTGCAGGTATGTTCTTTAAACCCGCTCTTTTTGCGGCTCTCCAGCGTCTTTCACCAGCAATAAGTTCATAACTTTCAGAATCTCGAGTTCGCACAAGAATTGGCTGTAATACTCCTACTTCACGAATAGATGCAGTTAAGTTCGATAGCATTTCTTCATCAAAAATATCTCTAGGTTGATATGGGTTAACTTTTATCGCCCCTATAGGTAGTTCTCTGTAGCCTGGGCCTCCAAGTCGTATCCCTTTTTCTTCAGTGCTGCCCTCTGAAGGGATAAGAGCTCCTAAGCCTTTCCCTAAACCTTTTTTTTCACGCGCCACCAGTAATCTCCTTTGCAAGTGATCGATAGGCTATAGCCCCTCGTGATGTAGAGTCATAATAAATTATCGGCTGTCCATAAGAAGGAGCTTCAGAAAGCCGAACTGATCTGGGAACCGTTTGTTGACAAACCCGTTCTCCAAAATGTGAACGTATTTCTTCCACCACTTGCCCAGCGAGCTTTGTTCGAGCATCAAACATAACCAAGGCAATCGTAGATATATGCAACTCTTTGTTCAGGTGGGTTTTAACACGTTCTACATTGCTTAGAAGCTGTCCTAAGCCTTCTAAAGCAAGATATTCACACTGAATAGGCACAAGTACTTCAGAAGCTGCAGTAAGCGCATTAACGGTCAATAACCCTATAGAAGGAGGGCAATCAATAAGTACAAAATCGAATTCTGAAATTACTGAAGAAATTGCTCCATCTAATAACCGCTCTCGATTAAATGCTGAAACCAACTCTATTTCAGCCCCAGCTAAATCAAGATTGGATGGAGCGACTGAGAGGAATTCCCATTGAGATTTTATGATGCAGTCTCTCAAATTTACATCATTAAGAATGACGTCATACATTGATTTTTCAACAGAACGAGGATCAATGCCAAGGGCTGAAGTAGCATTTGCTTGAGGATCAAAATCAACAACCAAAACACGTTAACCTAGTTCAGCAATACAGGCAGCTAGATTAACCGTAGTAGTTGTTTTGCCCACCCCTCCTTTTTGATTAGCTATCGCCAAAATTCTCGGTAATTCATTAGTTGAGGAAGGATGTGGTTCAAACGGGAAAAAGTCGTCTAATTTACCTGATTCCTGTTGGTTCACACTTACTCCTTAAACTAACCCTTACTACAGTGTTTACACTACAACGCCTTGTCAACCCCTAACATCTCAACAAGATGTTTCACGTGAAACATCTTTATTGAAAACAGGGTTTCACGTGAAACGTTTTCACCATAAGGCTTTTTTATTGATAGTTCTAGGGCTTCGAGGATATATTTGATCAGGAAAATGAGTAAGTTCTAAAACCTGAAATGTGCCGTAATTTAGTTTTTTTACTTCTCTTGTTTCTAATCCCAATAAAGAAAGTTCTGCTGTAGGCCAACGTTTCTCTGCTTTTGGAGGTTCACTTACAACCATATGTCCTCCTTTTTTCAAAAACCGGCAACCACATTCAGCTGTTTTTGGTGGGGGTGCAAACGATCGAGCTGTAACAAAGTCTGCTTTTCCTTCGAATTCACTATCCCTTGCAGCTACCTCAGCTTCCCCGAGAAATACTTCTATATTTTCCCCAAATTCTGTATTTTCAACCGCCCAGGAAAGGAAACTGGCTCTCTTTGCCTTTCGTTCAACCAATAGAAAGTTCCAATGTGGGTATTTTTCTGCTATTACAAGAGCAGGGATACCTCCGCCTGACCCAATGTCGACCAACCTGATAGGTAAATTAACGTTTAAAGAAAGTCCAGTTAATACCTCTAGAAACCCTTGACCGTTCTTTATATGGTTTTCAATAGGGAGAGGCCCTAAAAACTTATACTTTTGTGCTTCTTCTAGTGTTTCAAATAGTGTTTTCACTCTGAAGCAGCAGGATGAATGATGACATACCTTCGAGGTTCATCTCCTTCACTGCTACTAGTCACAGAATCATTGTCAGCAACTGCATCATGGATGATTTTTCTATCAGCTGAACCCATAGGCTCTAGCACTAACGACTTTCCAGACTCATTGACAGTTTCGATCTGACGATGGGTAAATTCAATCAATGAAGCCTTTCTGCGTTCGCGGTAACCCCCGACATCTATTGAAAGTCTATTTGTTCGCCTTCCAGCTGCATGTCGTTGAACAGTGGTTCGAGCAAGGTCTTGGATCGAAAGAAGAGTGCCTGCTCTTGGCCCAATCAAAAGTCCAACATCATCACCATTAATTGATCCAATTATTCTTTCCTCCTCTAAATGAGTACTAGAAGAGGCTTCTACATCAAACCCTTTAATAATTCCATCCAAGAATTCAATAACAGCCTGCTCTTGCTCTGCTAGTGGCATAAGCTCTCTTTCTTCCATTTTCGCCGCCTTTACTTTCTTTTGGTTCGTATTCTTCCCATTGTTTTTTTTACGATTTTCTGTATTTTTTTCTTGATTTTTAGGGGTTTTTGATGAATTTCTTTGGTTTTTTTGATTGTTTGATTGTTGGTTTTTCGGATTTTGTGGTTTTTTTCGGTTCTTACTTCTTTTTTTGTTATTTTCCTTTGATCTTGGACCTGAAGGCTTTACACGTGCGCGTACGCGCGCTTCGGTCTTTTTTAATCCAAGCCATTTGTTCTCTGGAGCTGTAACTACTTCAAACTCTGCGTCTTCTCGAGCTACTCCGAGCTGATCTAGCGCTAATTCTTCTGCTGCGGCAACATCATCACCGCGAACTTCTACCCATTCCATATCTATTTTTCTTTTCTTTTCTTTTTACGACGTCGTGAACCTGGCGCGTCTTGGTCGGTTTCTTTCTTTGGCGTTACTCGCTTAGAGTGTGGCCTTGCTGATGGTTCTTTACGCTCTGCCACCTTACCTTTTTTAGGTGTTTCAGCTGGTAGTGGCTTTTTTTTGCGTTTCTTTGGTGGATTAGTGACTGGACGGCGTCCGTGATCACCAGCCCCTTTTTGTGCTGTTGAATTCCGTATATTTTCTTTTTCTCGTTCTTCCATTTCCTTTGCAGTTGGAACAACGACTTCTTTTTCTGCTTTGCTATCGCCATAAAAACGTTTAGTTATAAACATTTGTTGCCCGACTCGAAAAATGTTTGAAGTAAGAAAGTAGAAAATAAGAGCTGTTGGGAATGCGAATGAAAAGATAGGGAGCATAAATGGAATTATTTTCATAATCATGGCTTGCTGCGGGTTCATGGTATTTAAAGAGCGACCTTGTATTTGTTTCTGTTGCAACCAAGAAGAGACCCCAACAAGTATTACTAATAGTAAATAGGGGATTCCTGTTAAAAACCCCTCTCCGAGCGCTTGAGATGGGCTTTGAGAAAGATCGAGGGCAAATGATTTCATCTCTGAAGTGTTTGTAAGATTTTGGTAAAGATCAGAGCCCTTGTCTACCCATTCCGGGTTATATGTCCTATCTGTAAATGCAGTGATTTCCCCAGTGCCTCGTGTCACAGAATCACCAATTGCAAGGCCTAAGTCTCCAACTCTTCGGGTTAGACCACGAACTACATAAAAAAGCCCTAAAAATACAGGGGATTGGAATAAGATCGGGAGACATCCCCCTAGTGGATTAACGTTGTTTGCTTGATACAACGCCATCATTTCACGGTTCATTCGATCTCTGTCGTTTCCATACTTTTGTCTGAGTTTTTTTGTTTCAGGTGCAAGCCTCTGCATTGCCAACATAGATTTTGTTTGCCGGAGCGTAACTGGCGTCATAATCACCATAAAAATTAGGGTGAAAATAATTATTGACCCTCCATAACTTGGCCAAAAATTATAAATTTGGGTCAAAATATTTGCTAAAAAACTGAACATTCTAGACATTTTCAGGCCTTCCTGGAACAGGGTCATATCCGTAATTTCCCCAAGGGTGGCATCGGAGGAGTCGTTTTATAGAAATCCAGCTTCCTTTTGTGATTCCATGACGATCAATCGCTTCATCTGCATATTCAGAACAAGATGGGAAATAACGACACGTTGGTTCTTTAAAAGAAAAAAGTTGTTGGTAACCGCTTATTAAGAGTTTTGCTGTTTTTTTTCCGATATTCGGTGATTGTTTTATTATATTCATTAAATCTTTATAGGTTTTTTAAGGCTTTTTCTAGTATTTTTTGTGGATTTTTCGTTATCCAAGGTTCAGGTTTTATTCTGATCAAATAGCTTCCCGGTGGAATGCTTTCCGGATCTAATAAATGAAGTTTTCGAAATTCTTCTCGTAATTGGCGACGTATTTTATTTCGGATAACTGCTGATCCAACTTTTCGCGTTATGGAGAAAGCCAAACATGGGATATCACTACCATCAGATAGAAATACCACACTGATCGGGCCATAATGCGCTCGTTTCCCATATTTGAGGAGAGCGCTATGACGTTCTCGTCCGCTTACACGACCAATTACGCTGACAGTTTTTGCCTTCCACGCCGCCGTCGCGAATTAATTATCGCCCGGCCTCCTCTGGTTGACATTCGTTGACGAAACCCATGTTTTTTTGCTCTTTTACGAACATTGGGTTGGTATGTTCTTTTCACTAACAATCCTTTGTTTCGTGATCCATTAATTTCAATATTTTGGTCACATTCATCTGTATAAACAACTATATAGATTTCATACACCCTGATTCACAAGCCCAACTCTGTGTTGACTTTTTACCTGCAGGCAGCACTTTAACCTATTATGTTCTCTTCTACAGTAGAGGCACACAAAGAGACATAACAACCTCTAATTCCCACATTGTGTTTCTACTCAAATAAAGTTATCCACAGGTAAGTATAGTTTTTGTTAAATTATGTTCCACAAGCTGTGGATAACTTCGGAAAACTATGTCTGAGCAGGGAAAACAAATCCACTTAACTTCCACTAGCATCATGTGGATAGTAGTGCTAGTTTGCACAGCACACTTATAGAACTAATGTAGCGATTCTGATTTATTGAGAAACCTATCTTAAATATTTACTTATAAAGAATTTATGCATCGTTCTTAAGGTTTAGAGAGGTCAAATTTTAGGAAAATGAAATGTCAAATGTAAACCAGTTATGGGATGCTTGCGCCCAATCTATTCGTGATCAAGTTTCAGATGGTGTTTGGAATTCAACTTTCAAAGAAGCTCGGCCTCTTTCAGTCACAAACGATGAGCTTGTTCTGACCGTTCCAAGCCAATGGGTTAAAGATCGAGTAGAAGGCCCTTTTAAACCTCTTGTAGCTGAAGCTCTTCATGAAGCCTCACCTACACATGTAAATCTTATTGTTGAAGTGGATACAAAGAATATTGATGCTTTAGACCTTTCAGTTGTTGACGATATCCCACTTATTCCAGAAGATAATGAAGAAAATACTTATTTACCAGCGGAAACACATAGCGAAATAAAGAGTGAACATATCACAAATGAGAAATACACTTTTGATTCTTTTGTAACAGGAACAAGCAACCGATTTGCTCATGCGGCAGCATTGTCTGTTGCTGAAAGGCCAGCTCAATCTTACAACCCTCTTTTTATACATGGGGAAGCTGGACTTGGAAAAACTCATTTATTACAAGCTATAGAAAATTATATTCATGAAAATTATCCTTCTCATTCAACCAGGTATGTTTCAACTGAGACATTCCTAAATGAATTTATAGAAGCGATACGTACAAATAATCGCGCTGAATTTAAAAGTCGATATCGAGAAATAGATGTTCTTCTAATGGATGACATTCAATTTCTTGAAGGTAAAGAAGGCTTACAAGAAGAATTTTTCCATACATTTAACAGCCTCCATCAAGCAAACAAACAAATAGTTTTATCTTCAGATAGGCCACCGGATGCTATTTCTACACTTGAAGATCGATTACGAAGCAGATTCAAAATGGGGTTATTAACTGATATTCAACCTCCAGATCTTGAGACTAGGCTTGCGATCTTAAGGAAAAAAGCTGAGTTTGAGACATTTCCGGTCCCTGATGAAGTTTTGGAGTTTATAGCTACACATGCAACAGAAAATATTCGTGAGTTGGAAGGCGCCCTTATTCGAGTCTGTGCGTTTGCTAATTTAAGTAGTCTTCCTCTTACTGTTGATTTAGCCAAAGAAGTTTTACATGAACTTATAGCACTAAAGAAACCACGTCCGATAACTCCGGCTGTTATTTTAGACACCACAGCTGAAATGTTTGGTTTGTCAAAAGAAGACATTATTGGCCAACGTCGCCATCGTCCTCTTGTTACTGCAAGACAAATCGCGATGTATGTCTTTCGTGAATTGACAGAGTTAAGCTATCCGGCAATAGCACGAGAATTCGGCGGTAGAGACCATACGACTGTTATTCATGCTGTAGATAAAATAAGTGGATTGATGTCAGCTAAACAAACAATCTATGACCAGGTAACTGAACTAATCCATACGATAAAAACTGGCAAATAAAACTTTCCCACACCGTTGTGGAAAGATAGATTTTTCTGTTTATAAGTATCAAAAAATAAAGAAAGGGAAAAGCAGAGAATTTTTTAAGGGTGTGGATTACATAACTAATCAACAGCTTGGTACACAGACTAGAATGGTGTGTGAACAGGCAAAATAAGGTCTTACCCACATACCCACATATCTACTACTGTTACTACCTATATAAAATAAATATTAAAGTAAAGGAGTTCTCCCCAAGTGAAATTTCGATGTGAACGCGATCTGCTAGTAGATGCATTAAATATTGCTAGTAAAGCTGTAACAAATAGAGGAACTTTACCTGTATTGCACGGTCTTCGTTTAGATCTTTCTAGTAATGAGTTAGTAATTACTGGTAGTGATTTAGACCTCACTATTACAGTGTCAGTGGAAGTAGGAGGAGAAAAAAATGGGGTCACCGTTGTTCCTGCGAAATTACTTGCAGATGTTGTTCGTGCGGTAGAGCCTGGTGCTGTTGACATAACTGCAGAGGATACAAATCTTCACGTAGTAGCGGGGAGAAGTGAATTTTCGTTACGAACAATACCTAAAGATGAATATCCAAACTTTGAGGAGCCAACGACGTCTCCAGTTACTGTCGATGGTGAAGATCTGGTGAGGGCGCTTGAGCAAGTAACACCAGCTGCATCTTCTGATGATTCACGACCAATTCTTACTGGTGTTTATATGGTTGCAGAAAAGAAAGGTTTTCGTCTTGTAGCAACAGATTCCTATCGTTTAGCAGTTCGCGATATGCCTGATGCATCTCTTTTAGAAGGACAGCCACCAATTCTTGTTCCCTCTAGAGCTCTTACTGAATTAGCGAGACTTATTGAACCTAATGATGAAGTTTCTTTACATTTATCCGATAGAGAAGCTTCCTTTGTTGTACAGAATGTTCGGATGACAACCCGTTTAATTGATGGAGAATTCCCTGACTATCAAAGACTTGTTCCAGATAGTAATCCAAACAAACTTACTGCAAATAGGGGAGAACTTTTTGATGCGGTTCGAAGAGTTCGGTTATTGGCTCAAGAAGCTACACCTGTACGGCTTGAAATGTCCAATAATGGTTTAGAACTAATAGCGAAGACACAAGACATTGGTGAAGCGCATGAAATAGTTGATGCTTCTTATTCTGGTGATGAATTAGTTATTGCATTTAATGCTGAATATCTTTTAAAAGGTCTAGAAATAGCACCAGGTGATGACGTTACGTTAGAAACAACTGATAATCAGAAGCCAGCGGTTTTGAAAGCTTCTGATCATCCAGAGTTTTTGTATCTACTAATGCCTGTCCGTATTTCATAGGAAACTGTAAAGCCTGATGGTTTATGTTGAGCATCTTTGGCTTCAGAACTTCCGAAATTACGAGGAAATAGATATATCTCTTCCAAAAGGAAAAATAATTCTTCTTGGTGACAACGGACAAGGGAAATCTAACTTTATAGAAGCTGTAGGATTTTTAGGAACGGCACAATCATTTAGATCGGTGCCCACTGAGGCTTTAATTAAACAGGATTGCGAAACCTCAATCATTCGTGCAGAAATTCAACACTTAAATAGAGAATTGCTAGTTGAAGCAGAAATTTCTAAAGTACGTCAGAATAAAGTCTTCGTTAATAAGCAGAAAATAACGCCTTTAAGAAATTTAAGTGGATTGATACCTATAACTATTTTCGGGCCAGATGATCTGAATTTAGTAAAGGCAGGGCCTTCGATACGACGAAATTATGTTGATGATCTTTTAGTACAAATTCATCCGAAAAATATTCAAATTCGCGCTGATATTGAGCAGGTGTTGAAGCAAAGGAATGCCTTGTTGAAGCAAGCAAGGGGACGATTAACAGACGATATTGCAGTAACGCTTCAAGTGTGGGATGAAAAACTTGATGATTTAAGTAGAAAATGGGGAGAGGAACGAAAATCTCTTCTGGAAAGTATAAAAACCTATGCTGAGAACGCTTATTTAGAACTTGTAGGGGGAGAGGTTTCTTTGGACCTTAACTATGATCCTCCTTGGTTAGAAAGAGGACTCTTACAGGTATTTGAAGAGATGAGAGCTGATGAATTAAGAAGAGGAACCACACTTGTTGGTCCACATAGGGATGAAATATACGTCTTTCTCTCTGGGTTACCTGCCAGAACTCACGCGTCCCAGGGTGAGCAACGAACAATTGCTTTATCTTTACGTATTGCAGGGCATTTACTGCTTGAAAATGTTCATCAAACAAAACCTCTTCTCCTTTTAGATGATGTTTTTTCCGAATTGGATGCAACGAGGTCAAAGGGTCTTTTAGAGTTGCTTGTTGCTGATCAAACATTTATTACAACTGCTATAAAACCTGATCATGTAGCTAGTGCAATGGAAATAAACATTCATCAAGGAAAAATCTTAAACTAATCATTTTTGACTGGTTTAATCATTGCCTACTATGAAAGCATGTCTTTTCATAATCAAGGATTTTCTAAGGAACCAACAAGGTTAAGAAGTGTATTAGATACTTTAATGAAGGGTATTTCTGGAGCTTCACTTTCGACTATCGAGACAATTCTTGCTCATTGGCCGTCGATCATTGATGAATCTTTACTTCCTTTTTGTAAACCAGTAGCTGTACATGAAAAATGTCTTACTATTTCAGTTACTGATCCGGGTTTAATTCAAGAAATTGAATGGCAATCTGACAAAATTTTGGAAGGTGTAAAATCCCTTTTTCACGAGGACATCATTACTCAAATCAAAATTTCTCTTCGTTCTCAGAAACACTAAGGGTTTCTTCTTTAAAGCCTTAAAAAAACACTAGATAATGGTAGAATATATACGCTGTGAATAACCCCTCTGACCACGTCTTTTTCATAAAAATTCATGATTTTTCTGAGGAGATCAGCATGTTTCAAAAGATCTAACAAATAGCGGAGAAAAAGAGGAATGTCTCAAGCAACTGATTCCTATAGTGCTCAAGATATTCAAGTTCTTGAAGGTCTTGAAGCCGTGCGAAAAAGACCAGGAATGTATATAGGTTCAACTGGACCTACAGGACTACATCATTTGGTATATGAAGTGGTTGATAATGCAGTTGATGAAGCAATGGCAGGTCATTGTAATCAAATAGAAATTGAAATACTTCCAGACGGAGGTTGTGAAGTACGAGATGATGGACGAGGTATACCAGTTGGAAAACACCATCAGTATGAAGATTTAACCGCTGCTGAAGTTGTTCTGACAGTTCTTCATGCAGGCGGTAAATTTGGTGGCGAAGGATATAAAGTTTCTGGTGGTCTACATGGTGTGGGTGTTTCAGTTGTAAATGCTTTGAGTTCTCGAGTTGAAGTTGAGATTGATAGAGACAGTAAACGCCATTTCATGTCATTTAAAGATGGTGGGCAACCAGATCAAAAGCTTTCTATTGCAGAAGACTCTCCAAAGAATAGAACTGGAACAACTGTCCGATTTTGGCCTGATAAGGAAATATTTAAAGAAGGAATAGAATTTAGATCCGCAACTCTGGTTGAACGTTTCCAAATGATGGCGTTTCTCAATAAAGGATTGGAAATTAAATTCATAGATTCTCGAAAGAATTCCGGATTCAAAGAGAAAACATTTTGTTACGACGGTGGAATTATGGACTTTGTCCAACATGTGAACGCTTCAAAAGAAGCTCTCTTTCAGGACGTAGGCTACTTCGAAGAAGAAGATGAAGAACAAGAAGTTGAAATTGCTTTCCAGTGGAATACAGGCTTTAACACAGACGGAATTCATAGTTTTGCTAATGGAATAGCAACAAGTGAAGGTGGTATGCATGAACAAGGATTCCGTACTGCATTAACTAGGGCTATTAATCAATACGCACGTGATAAAAATCATTTACGCGAAAAAGATGACAGCCTACAAGGCGAAGATATTCGTGAAGGTCTGACTGCAATTATTTCTGTCCGATTACGAGAACCACAATTTGAAGGACAAACTAAAAGTAAATTAGGCAATGTTTCTATTCGCTCATTAGTTGAAAAAGCTACAGGACAGCACATAAAAGATTGGCTTGAAGAACATCCAGCTGAAGCAAAAAGAATAGCGCAGAAAGCAGTTCAAGCGGCAAGAGCTAGAATTGCTGCACGAACAGCAAGAGATGCAACTAGAAGAAAATCAGCGTTAGATGGGGCAGGATTACCTGGGAAATTAACGGATTGTTCGAGTCAGGAACCCAGAGAATCAGAGCTCTATATTGTTGAGGGAAATTCAGCGGGAGGGTCAGCAAAAGATGCTCGCGATCCTAAGATCATGGCAATTCTTCCTATCAGAGGAAAAATCCTTAATGTTGAACGATCACGTATCGATAAAATGCTCAACAATACTGAAGTTCAAGCGCTTATAGCTGCTATTGGCGGGGGATTCGGGGAAGATTTTGATCTTGAAAAAATCAGGTACCACAAAATTATTCTGCTTGCCGATGCTGATGTAGATGGAAGCCATATTCGTACTCTTTTATTAACCTTCTTATATCGACAGATGAAAGAGCTTTTCTTTGAGGGTTGCGTGTATATTGCACAGCCGCCGTTGTATTCAACTGAAGTAAACAAAGCGAAAGTTTATTTAAAAGATGATTATGCGAAAGAAAAATTTCTCGAAGAAAATCCAAAACATAAAGCAGACTTTGGGCGATTAAAAGGATTAGGAGAAATGGACGCTGATGAACTTTGGGATACAACAATGAACCCCGCTACCAGAACTCTTCTTCAGGTAACAGTTGAACAAGCTTCATTAGCTGACGATGTTGTCTCTAAATTAATGGGTGAAGACGTAGAAAGCCGAAAAATCTTTATTCAAACAAATGCAAAAGATGTTCGATTCTTAGATATTTAAAGAGAATATAAAAGTGATACATAATGAGTGATACAACAGAATCAATTCCTGATGATGGACCTTCTGGGATAGAAGCAATTGAAATACAACAGGAGATGGAACAATCATTTCTTGATTACGCCATGTCAGTTATTGTCTCGCGAGCTCTTCCTGATGCAAGAGATGGGCTTAAACCAGTTCACCGACGAATCTTATGGGCTATGTATGATACAAATGTCCGCCCAGATAGATCTCATGTGAAATGCGCTACTGTTGTCGGCGAGGTAATGGGGCATTATCACCCGCACGGTGATAGTGCTATCTATGAGGCTCTTGTTCGGCTCGGACAATCGTTTTCTCTTCGACACCCATTAATTGATCCTCACGGAAATTTCGGATCCCCATATGACCCTCCGGCGGCCCCCAGATATACCGAGAGCCGTCTCTCACAACTAGCTATGAATATGTTGGAAGGAATTGACGAGGAAACCGTTGACTTTGCAGACAATTTTGATGGTTCTTCACAAGAACCAACTGTACTTCCAGCCCGATTTCCCAATCTTTTAGTTAATGGAGGACAAGGAATCGCTGTTGGGATGGCTACAAATATTCCACCACATAATCTTGGCGAAGTTTCTGACGCAGCGATTCATTTGATTAACAATCCAGAGGCCACAACCGAAGATTTAATGCAATTTGTACAAGGGCCCGATTTTCCTACGGGCGGACAAATACTAGGTAAAGAAGGAATTTTCCAGGCTTACACAACGGGTAGAGGCTCAGTAAAGGTTCGGGCGAAAGCGGAAATAATTGAAGGTGAAAAGATTACGACGATAGTAGTAACGGAAATTCCATATCAGACAAGTGTGGAAGCGATTGAAGAAAAAACTGCTGATCTTGTAGATAAAAAAGAGATTGAAGGAATCCGTACAATAAGGAATGAATCGGCGAAAGGAAAAACGCGACTTGTTTTCGAACTGAAAAAAGACGCACCTGCTTTAGTTATTCTCAATCAGCTTTACAGGGGAACGCCTCTTCAAAATTCATTTTCAATCAATATGGTTGCATTAGACGATGGTGTTCCACGAACAATGACTCTCAGGGACGCTTTGGATTGTTGGGTTGATCATCAAATAAATATCGTTACGCGTAGGACACAATATCGTCTTGACAGAGCACAGCATGAACTCCACATTAATGAAGGTCTATTGAAAGCAATAGGGCTTATTGATGAAGTCATAGCGGCGATACGTTCAAGTGAAGATAGGGCTGCTGCTCGAAGTCTTCTAATGGATGAACCATTTGAATTTAGTGAAATTCAGACCAATCATATTCTTGATATGCAATTAGGGAGACTAACTCGGCTTGGTAGAGAACAGGTTGAAGAAAAAGTTGCAGCTTTAGCAGAACTAATCACAGAATTGGAAACGATATTATCTGATGAACGAGTAGTCCGAGATTTAGTAATTGAAGAGTTGTCTAGCATTCGTGAAGAATTCGCTAATGATCGGAGAACCGAGTTAGTTGTAGATCCAGGTGAATTTGTTATTGAAGACCTTATTGA
>PYIK01241554.1_pt1 | contig 13600 bp, 11 predicted proteins | sample 3578011 | NCBI WGS metagenome assembly PYIK01 (sample SAMN08408022, study PRJNA431606) | Marine metagenome isolate SA_KN192-05_S13_70m, whole genome shotgun... | biome: marine; feature: oceanic pelagic zone; material: water; isolation source: 70 m water sample, 0.2-0.8 um fraction ... | reverse complement strand
GAAAAGTAGAAAATATTGTAAGAGAGGAAATGAACAATGCAGGAGCTCAAGAGATTCTTATGCCAGCAGTGCAGCCAAGTTCCTTATGGGAGGAATCTGGGCGATGGAATGAATATGGTTCATTGTTGCTTAGAATTAAAGATCGTCATGATCGAGATTATTGTTTTGGACCCACTCATGAAGAAGTTATTACGGATATTGCTAGAAGAGAGCTTCGAAGTCATAAGCAACTCCCTCTTAATTTTTATCAGATTCAAACAAAATTTCGTGATGAAATTAGACCACGTTTCGGGGTAATGCGAGCTCGTGAATTCCTAATGAAAGACGCTTATTCATTCCATCTAGATCAAGACTCTTTAGAACAGGGATACAATTTAATGCACAAGACTTATTCAAAAGCTTTTGAAAGAATGGGTTTAGAGTTTAGAGTCGTTGATGCAGACAGTGGTGAAATCGGAGGAAATCGATCACAAGAATTTCATGTTATAGCAGATTCTGGAGAGGATGCTATTGCCTACTGTGACGAAGAAAATTATGCTGCAAATATAGAGCTCACCCCAACATTAAAGAGTCAAACAAAAACAATAAAATCAAAGCTAAGAAAAGAAAAGAAGCATACCCCGAATACCAAAGATATTGCTTCATTATGTAAACTATTAAAGGTAGAGCCGAAAGATACGGTAAAAACCCTGCTACTTAAGGGAGAAAAAGAACCAATAGCGGTTGTTTTAAGAGGAGATCATCAACTAAATATTATTAAAGCAGCAAAAATTTCTGGTATATCTTTACCTGTTTCGATGGCAGATAAAAAAGAAATAAAAAAATCAACTGGCTATGATTTTGGCTATATTGGACCGATCGATCTAGGACTAGAAATATATTATGACCATGCTGTTGCCGAGATGCCCAGTTTAATCTGTGGCGCTAATGAAAAAGAATACCATTTTGTTGATGCAAATTTTTCCGATGACCTTGGAAATCCAGATACAATAGATTTAAGAAATGCTGAAATTGGAGATCCATCGCCAAATGGAAAAGGGAAATTAAGTATTGCAAGAGGAATTGAAGTAGGACATATCTTTCAACTTGGAACTAAGTATAGCCAAGCTCTAAAAGCAAGTGTTCAAGATGATTCAGGCAAGGATGTACCTTTATCAATGGGTTGCTATGGTATTGGAATTTCGAGAATTGTGGCTGCAGCAATTGAACAGAATCACGATGAAAGCGGAATAATTTGGCCAGAAAATATTGCGCCATTTAAAGTAATAATCATTCCAATAAATATGCATAAGTCAAAAAAAGTAAAAGCAGCAGCTTCAGACCTGTATGAGTTTCTTAAAAATCAGAATATTGAAGTACTATTTGATGATCGTAAAATTCGTCCTGGCATACAATTTGCAGACGCAGAGTTAATCGGAATACCAATTAGAATTGTAATAAGTGAAAAAGGAATCACAAATAATCAAATAGAATTCAGAAGCAGAATTAGTCAGGATTCTGAGATGCTCTCAAGAGAGGAAGTCATCAAGCGAATAATGAGTTAGATATTAAGGACGATTTGTGTGATAAGCATCTACCATAACCCAAAATGTTCTAAATCAAGGAAAACATTGGAAATTCTTAGAAAAAAAAAGAAAAAACCAAAAGTAATTCATTATTTAATGGAAGCACCTAAGGATTTCGAGCTAATCCGAATAGCGAATATGCTCAATAAGAAAGTAAGCGAAATAGTAAGAGTGAAAGATATATCAATTGAGCACGAAAGATTATTATTATCTATGGATAATTATTCTGTCTCAAAGTGGTTATCCGATAACCCTAAATACATTGAGAGACCCATTGTAATTAATCATAAAAAAAATAAAGCTGTGATTTGTAGGCCACCCGATAAAGTTTTGGAGGTTTTGTAAAAATGAAAGAAATTCTTATCCTTTATTTCTCTAAATATGGGGCAACAGAATTATTAGCCAGGGAAATAGCTAACGGAGTTGATTCAGTTGAGGGCGTGGGATCAAAAATAAGAACTGTTCCTTCCATCCCAATAAGCAATGAAAAAAACGAAACCATACCAGACCAAGGTCCACCTTATATTGAAAAACAAGATCTCTTTGATTGTGATGGCTTAATTTTAGGGAGCCCATGTCGATTTGGCAATATGGCTGCAGAACTTAAATATTTTCTCGATAACACGACAAATGAGTGGCTTAATAATGCGCTTACAGAAAAACCAGCTGGTGTTTTTACTTCATCCGGGAGTATGCATGGCGGACAAGAATCCACTCTTTTAACTATGGCAATACCCTTGCTTCACCATGGGATGTTACTGACTGGAATTCCTTTTTCTGAAAAAGAATTATCGACTACAAGAGATGGTGGAACACCCTATGGACCAAGTCATGTTTCAGATGAAACAGCTCAAAAATCACTTTCTCCAGATGAGGTGAGTCTCGCTAGAGCCCTTGGTAAGAGGATTTCTAGGATTGCTAAGCAACTCAATTAGACTGATTAATTACCTCCTTAACAAATGGAATAGATAGTTTTCGCTTAGCTACCAATGATGCGTTATCTAATTGATCCAGTATCTCATAAAGACTGCTCATATCCCTGCTTACCCTTTTTAGAAGATAATCCAATACTTCATTGCTTATTTCTATCCCCCTAAATTTTGCCCTTAACCGTAATGCATTCTTTGATTCTTCATCATTTAAATGTTGGATTTTATAGGATGGTAAGATTGAGAGCCTACTCTGAAGATCGTTTATAATAAATCCTGAATCAGCGACCTTTGAACTTGATGATGTTACTAAAGATAATTTTTTGTCTAAAAGCTGATTACATAAGTCAAAAATAGCAAGCTCCCATTCTTTTTTTCCTGCGCATAAATCAATGTCATCAATACACACAATATTCCTACTAGACAGATCCTGAATAACATAAGGATCATGGCTAATTAATTCTTTCATTGGAATATAAACACAATTATTTACCATGTTGTCACTGACAGCTTGAAGCAAATGACTTTTTCCTGATGCAGTTTCCCCCCATAACCAAAAACCATCAAATCTATCTGATGATCCATCTAATTCTGATAGAAGTTGATATATTTCTTGGTTTCTTGCTGGAAAGAAACTTTCAAAAACAGCGAAATCATCTAATTGAATCGCTAATGGCATTTGCCCCACCGACATATACTCCTTTTAACTAGCTCCCAACTAGTTAATATTTCTTTGAGAATTAATTCTCCTTATCCAGGACATTATATAGTCCAGCCCACTAATAAAAACTGTTACAAATACAGCCGATCCAGTAATAATAATTACTGTGCTTGACGGCCAATAGAAAGCTTCATACGAGAGCACCATTAGGACGTAAAGTATTTCTAAAAATGTATTAATCTTGCTTATTTTTGTTGCTTCGCCATGAAAAGGTTCGTAGACAAAACTATAGATAAATACACCTAAAGCTATAATTATATCTCTAGATACGACAATAGCAGCAAGCCAGAAAGGGACAAGTCCTAACCAAGTAAGAATAATGAAAGTTCCAGCAACCAGCAATTTATCAGCTACAGGATCCAAAAGGGCTCCTACTCTTGTTCTCCAGTCAAACTTTTTTGCAAGATATCCATCTAGAGCATCAGATAAGCCCGCTAGCAAGAAAAGAAAGAGCGCCAAATCATAACTTTCATCATAGATAAGCAATAAGACAGGAATAATTAGTATTATCCTTATAATAGAAATCAAATTAGGAATAGCCTTTAAATACATATTTCTAATTATTTTATTAATTTATAATTCAAATGATTGCTCGGATTTTTGATGTACATTTCACTGTATACAAAATCATTATCAATCTCTAATAATTTGTTTTGATTAAGCGTAGATTCTAAATCCTCTTTTAATCCGTTGTATTTTAAAATGTAAGAAACATTATCTTCACTCACTTTGTTTATTGAATAATCACTGATCATGCTTGATGATTTTAATATGAGATCTATCACTGCCAGTTCATCGATAGAGTCAATTTTAGTGAAATTCAATACAATATTTTTTAGGGGTATTCGATCAGAATATTCATATCTTTCAGCCATCTCATTCGCCACATAATGGATAGCATCATTTAGATTAGCACTAAATTTTATAGCATCTCTCCCAAAGAAAAAAATCCACTCTATGTCACTTAACTCATCTTTTCTTACTTTTGCTGTCAATACATTAGATGCATTATATCTCTGTGAGACTTCGAGCATTCTGTCAATAAAGCCCGCCCATATGTCACTATAATTAATTATCTTTCGCTCATCTTCATTCATATCTGGAAATACCACTGAAATACCTCTTTCTCTGGCAACACTCTTTATCTGGTCCTTAATATTTAGATTCTTGTCTATACCTGTTGAATATGAAAAAACTCTATGACCATAATCTGATACGACAATTTCTCTTTCACCCATAGCTGATTCAATAGCCAGGAAGATCATAATTGTTGGTCTGTCTATTCTCCACAAGCTCACCCCTGACTCAATTAAAAACTCCTGAATAGAGTCACCATCCAATGAAACCAGAACATTTCCATTATCATTTGGTCTGAATTGCTTTATGTATTTTGCTGGCTCGGGAAAGAATTGCTCCGTTATTTTTTTTGCATCACTTTTTTCTGGATTGGTAAGTCTCACTATAAGCTTTTCTATTACCTGCCTCTGAATTCTAATATTGGTTCTGAGGTCTCTCATGTCTGCATCAATTTCTATTTCAAACAAATCAGATTCTTGCGCTAGCGAAAAAGAATGAAAGCCCAAAAAATATAGGGAAGCAATTAACAATGAAATGGATTTTTTCGATATCATGCTAGTTAACAATTATAAAAAGACTTAAAGATAATCTTATCTGCTTGGAAACTTTAAGTATATAATGATTATAAATCCAAAAAAAATACTCTCTAAGCACACAAGAAAACCAATTAATTTGAAAAAAAATAACAAAAAAAAAGATAGAAACCTTACATATAAGGATGCTGGTGTTGACATTGATGCTGGTAACTTACTAGTAAGCAAAATAAAACCATTTATTGAAAAAACAAAAAGACCTGAGGTTATGGCGGAAGTAGGTGGTTTTGGTGGATTGTTTGATTTTCAATCTCAAAAATACAAAGATCCGATTTTAGTATCAGGTACTGATGGTGTTGGCACAAAATTGTTGCTCGCGCAAAAATTAAATATCCATGACAGCATTGGTATAGATTTAGTTGCAATGTGTGTTAATGATGTTCTAGTTCAAGGCGCTGAACCGCTCTTCTTTCTTGATTACTTTGCATGTGGGAAACTCCATATCAAGATTGCCTCTGAAGTTATAAAAGGAATTGCTAGAGGATGTGAAATGTCCGGAGCAGCATTGATAGGAGGAGAAACGGCTGAAATGCCAGAGATGTATCGGGATGATGAATATGATCTCGCTGGTTTCTGTGTTGGAGTAGTGGATAGATCAAAGCTTATTACTGGGGAACAAATTCAACCCAATAACACTATCATCGGTATTGCCTCGAGTGGCCCCCATTCAAATGGATATTCGCTGATAAGAAAAGTTCTTGAAAATTACCAGGTTGAAGATAATCTTAGGCGCACAAAAATAAGAATGCTTCTAGAGCCAACAAAGATTTATGTCAGATCTATCCAAAAGTTAATGGAAGAAATAAAAATTAACGGAATGGCGCACATAACCGGGGGTGGCATTACTGAAAATCTTCCACGAATTATGAACTCAAACCTAAAGGCTCAGATAAAAATCAATAGTTGGGAGCAAGATCCAATCTTTGAGTGGTTGGCGACTAACGGGAATATTGCAGACTCTGAAATGAAAAAAACGTTTAACTGCGGCATTGGTATGATTTTGATCGTTGATAAAAAAGATACAAAAAAAACTCTTTCAATTCTTAATGAATGTAATGAGTCAGCTTGGGAGATTGGCACCATAGTTGAGGGGTCTCACGGAGTTGAGTATATTTAAGTCAGACGCTATAAAAAAAGCTGTTGTCCTCCTCTCAGGAAGTGGATCAAATTTTCAAGCAATACTTGATTCAATAACAGCTGATGAAATTGCCCTTGAAATATCTTCAGTTATTAGTAATGTTCCGGGTGCGAAAGGAATAGATAGAGCAAAAACTCACGGAATACCCACTCATATTATTAATAATCATGACTATAGTGAGCGAGTCAATTTTGATAAAGCTCTCCTTGATAAGGTAGTAAAATATGATCCTGACTATCTAATTCTTGCTGGCTTCATGAGGATACTGTCATCAGAGTTTATTAAAAAATTCAATAAACCAATTTTTAATATTCATCCCTCATTATTACCTAAATACAAAGGTCTCAATACTCACCAGAGAGTTCTTGATAACAATGAAAAACTTCATGGCTGTAGCGTACACCTTGTAACAAAGGAGCTGGATGCTGGTCCACTTATAATACAAGGGGAAGTACCCGTTAAAAATGATGATGATGTTAATAAACTCGCGGATAGAGTTCTTAAAGTCGAGCACATGATTTATAAAAAAGCTCTGAATCTTTTTATTACGGATCAGATAGCGTATGACAATTTCAGAGTGATAAAAATAAATAAAGAGATTGAAATCCCATTAAAAGTTAGAATTAACTAATTAAGTCTTTGGGAGGGTGACTCCCATTTGCCCCTGATATTTGCCTGCTCGATCTTTATAGGAGGTTTCACAATCTTCATCTGATTCAAAAAATAACATTTGAGCAACACCCTCGTTCGCATAAATCTTAGCAGGTAGTGGGGTTGTATTTGAGAATTCCAGGGTAACATGACCTTCCCATTCTGGCTCCAGAGGTGTTACATTTACAATAATACCACATCTAGCATAAGTGGATTTTCCAAGACAAACTGTCAGAACATTTCTAGGAATTTTAAAAAATTCAACAGTTCTCGCTAAGGCAAACGAATTGGGTGGAATAATGCATACATCTGCTTTTTTATCCACAAAGCTAGATTCATCAAATCTTTTAGGATCTACTATCACGCTTTCTATATTCGTAAACACTTTAAATTCATTTGAACATCTTACGTCATAACCATAGCTTGAGGTTCCGTAAGATACTATTTTCTCTCCATTAACTGACTTAACTTGATTGGGCTCAAATGGCTCAATCATCTTTTCCTCTGAAGCCATTTTTCTTATCCAACGATCTGATTTGATGCTCAAGTTAATTCTCCTCCACTACAATATTGGGAAAGTGTTGACTATATTCTTTTTTCATAGAGGCCAGATTAATAGCCATTTTTTTTGCACCTTCTCTAAATCTTATCGAATACTCACTATCTGGTTGAGATATGACGGATGGCTCACCATTATCGGTTTGCTCCCTTACATCAGAATTTAGAGGGAGACTGCAAAGAAGGTCAATGTCATATTCGCTAGAAAGTTTCTCCCCACCACCATCACCGAATATAGTTTCTTCTTGCTGACAATTTGAACATATATGGGTACTCATGTTTTCCACAACCCCAAGAATTGGGACTGAGACCTTTCGAAACATTTCTAAGCCTTTTTTTGCGTCAAGTAGGGCTATATTTTGTGGAGTTGTAACAATAATTGAGCCACTAACTGGAACTTGCTGAGATAGACTCAACTGAATATCTCCTGTCCCAGGTGGCATATCAATAATAAGATAATCGAGATTTCCCCAAACAGTTTGTTTTAAAAGTTGGTTCAAGGCTGATGTTACCATAGGGCCGCGCCACACTGTTGGTTTGTTAGCATCGATCAAGAACCCGATGGACATAACTTCCACTCCATAAGAAATAAGAGGATTTATTCTTTTACCATCATTACTCGTTGGTCGCTCATTTTCAACACCAAAAATTAATGGTAAAGAGGGACCATAGATATCTGCATCAAGAATTCCTACTTTTGCACCATCTTGTTGTAACGATATTGCAAGATTGGATGCAATGGTAGATTTTCCGACTCCTCCTTTACCAGAAGCGACCGCGATAATATTTTTAACATCGGCTATTGGCTTCAGTGCAGATTGAACACTGTGAGATTTAACTTCACTAGTAATATTGATATTGATATTGCCAATCTCTGAATTTTTCCTAACCAGATTGCTAAAAAAGTCTTTGTAATGTGTTAATTCCTTATCATAAAAACCAAGAACTATATCTAAATTGCATCCCTCTTTATCTATCGTTATAGAAGAGAGACGTCCTATTTCATCAAGGTGTCTATCGAGACCAAGAATTGGGGTTTTTTTTACAAGCTCAGTAATCTTTTGCTCATTATTGGAGGTCATCTTATCTATCACCAGTGGTTTTATAAATTACCAATATTGTATATCACGTCAAATTTTATTCGTTATTTTATGTCAAAAAAATTGAAAAAATAACTTATCCAACAATAAAAGTTATTATCATGGCATAATTCGCTGAATAACAATTAATTAACTCTAATTCACATATTCAAGATTATGGCTGCAGGTACTAAAAATATACTCGTAACTAGCGCACTTCCATACGCAAATGGATCCATCCATATGGGCCATCTGGTTGAATATATTCAGACTGATATCTGGGTAAGGTTTCAAAAAATGAAAGGTCATAATTGTCTATATATTTGTGCTGCCGATGCTCATGGCACACCAATAATGATAAAAGCACGTGAGGAGAATATTAACCCGGAAGCACTAGTAGAAAGAATCTCTAAACAACAGCTTCGAGATCTTAATGATTTTGGAGTGGAATTTGATAATTTTCATTCCACTCATTCAACTGAAAATAAAAAGCTCGTTGAGGAAATCTTTAATGCTTTGAAAAAGAATGGACACATTTATACAAAAGACATCGAGCAAGCGTACGATGAAAAGGTGAAAATGTTTCTTCCTGATCGTTTCATAAAGGGTGTTTGCCCTAAATGCCAAGCTGATGATCAATATGGAGACGCATGTGAAAAATGTGGTGCAACATATAATCCTAATGAACTAATAGATTCATTTTCTACTCTGAGCAACACAAAACCTGTATGGCGAGAATCTAAGCATTATTTTTTCAAATTGAGTAATTTCGAAGAAAGCCTAAAAACTTGGATTGAAGATTCCAAGCTCCATAAGAGCATAACAAATAAACTTTTTGAGTGGTTTGAAATGGGTCTACAGGATTGGGATATTTCAAGAGATGATCCGTATTTTGGATTTAAAATCCCAGGAGAAGAAAAAAAATATTTCTATGTTTGGTTAGATGCGCCTATAGGTTACCTCGCGAGCTTTCTGAACTTTTGTAAGAAAAATAATATTAAATACAGTGATTACTTTGATGCAGAAAGTAAGGCAGAACTCTATCATTTCATTGGAAAAGATATAGTCTATTTTCATGCATTGTTTTGGCCTGCCGTCCTCAAGGGAGCAGGTATAAGGCAACCTACGAGTGTTTTTGCGCATGGATTTTTGACAATTAATGGTAAAAAAATGTCGAAATCAAGAGGAACTTTTATAAATGGAAGAACATATTTAGATCATCTTGATCCAAGCTATATTAGATACTATTACGCGGCAAAACTGGGTCCCAGCATGGAAGACATAGACTTAAATACCGAGGATTTTGTAGCCAGAGTCAACTCCGATCTAGTGGGAAAACTGATTAATATTGCTAGCAGATGTTCTGGATTCATAAGCAAACAATTTGATAATCAGCTTTCTAAAGAATTAGATAACCAAGAACTCTTTAATCAATTTCTCTCTGCCTCAGAGGATATTTCTAACCATTTTAAAAATAGAGAATACTCCAAAGCAATGAGAAAGATCATATCGCTAGCCGATGAAGCTAATCGATACTTAGAAAACAAAAAACCATGGATTATGATTAAAGATGAAGCGCTTCATAAGGAGGTTCAGAGTGTTTGCACGCAAGGATTAAATTTATTCAGAATACTTATGATTTATCTCTATCCTGTAATACCGGAAATAGCAATTAATGCGATGAAATTGTTTAATGAAAAAGAATGGAGATGGAAAGACCTGGACTCTCCAATTTTAGGCAAGAAAATAAAAGAATATCGCCCATTACTCACAAGAATAGAAAAGAAAAAGGTGGAAAATTTAATGACAAGCAAAGAAGATCAGTCAGATAAAATAACCAAAGAAACTGGAAAAATAACAATTGATGACTTTATGAAAGTTGATCTTCGTGTTGGCATTATTGACGAAGCCAAAGAAGTAGAAGGAGCAGATAAACTACTAAAATTAATTGTGAATCTTGATAAAGAAAAACGAACAATTTTTGCTGGAATCAAATCAGCTTACAAGGTCGAAGATTTGGTAGGAAGAAGTGTAGTTGTGGCAGCAAATCTAGCTCCAAGAAAAATGAAATTTGGCACATCAGAAGGCATGATATTAGCTGCGGGACCTGGTGGTGACCAGATATTTTTACTATCGACGGACGAAGGCGCAAAGCCTGGAATGAAGATCAAATAAAAATAGACATTCTTAATTGTTTTTAGGCATATATAGATCGGTTAGGATGCCTTCTTGAGCCTCAGCGCTGAAAGCAATTGTTTCTGATAATGTTGGATGCGGATGAACAGTCATCCCAATATCTGCCGCATCGGCACCCATTTCAATTGCTAAAGCAACTTCAGATATGAGATCTCCAGCATATGGCCCGATAATACCTCCTCCAATTACTCTATCTGTTTCCTTTTCAAATAGAAGTTTTGTAAACCCTTCGTCCCGTCCAATAGCGAGTGATCGGCCGCTCGCCGCCCATGGGAATCTTGATTTTTCATAATCTATACCATCTGATTTTGCTTGGTTTTCTGTGACGCCAACCCAGGCAATTTCAGGATCGGTATAGGCGACTGATGGAATCACCCTGGCATCGAAGGAACTTTTTTTACCGCTCGCGACTTCGGCAGCAACCTTTGCTTGATGAGTTGCCTTATGGGCCAACATCGGATCGCCAGTTAAATCTCCAATGGCAAATATGTTATCTATATTTGTCCTCATTTGTTTATCTACTTTTATGATTCCACGTTGATCACACGCAACACCAGTTTTTTCAATATTTATCTGATTGCCATTTGATTTTCTGCCCACCGACACAAGGATATTGTCATAAGTTGCTGTTTTAGGACAATCATTGCCTTCAAAGAAAACCTTTAATCCTTTCTTAGCAGGTTGTATCTTGCTAACCTTTGTTTTCAAATAAATGTCCTTATAACGATCACGGATAAATTTAGTGTAAATTTTAACTAAATCACTATCGGTTCCCGGCATAAGAGAATCTGTAAGCTCGACAACTGTTATTTCTGATCCAAGAGCATGGTAAACACATGCCATTTCCAACCCAATTATTCCGCCACCTACAACTAGCATTTTTGAAGGCACTTTTTCTAGTTCCAGAGCTTTTGATGAATCAAGAATTCTATCATCATCTGGTAAACCTGGAATGGTCGCACTCTCAGAACCTACAGCAATGATGCATTTTTCGAACTTAATAACCTTTTTGTTGTCAATGACTACACTATTATCACTTTGAAATTGTGCATTTCCCGTTATTATTTTAACGTTTCTCTTTTTTGATAAATCAACGAGACCAGAATTTAATTTACTGATAATGCCTTGCTTCCAAGTCATTAATTTATTCATCTCTATCTTCGGATCAGAAAATCTTATTCCATGCTCTTTCATGGCGCTGGTCTGCTCAATAACATTTGCTGCGTGCAGCAGTGCTTTAGATGGAATGCATCCTTCATTCAAACAAACTCCTCCAAGGGTTGGTGAGCGTTCCACTAAAGTTACATTCATACCAAGATCGGCTGCCCTAAAAGCTGCCGTATAACCACCTGGTCCTGCACCCAAAACAAGTAACTCGGAATCATGCATCACTGAGGATTTATTTTTTGAATTTTTTGGGTTTTCTTTTTCTTGCCTATTCTTTGTCGTTTCCTTAATTAAAAGAATTTGATCATCTTTTTTTAGGATGTCCCCTTTATTCACATTTATTGAAACAATCGTTCCTGAGATATCAGAGGGGATATCGATTGAAGCTTTATCTGATTCAACAGTGATAATATTTTCATTTTTTTCAATTTTTTGTCCAGCATTTACAAGCACTTCTGTAACTTCAACATTTTCAAAATCACCTAGGTCTGGGACTAAAATTTTTTTATTCTTACTCAATGGTTATACCTTTTTAGAGAGATTTTTTGCTTTTTTTAATGCGTCACACAGAGCTGTGGTAAATCGAACTGCGTATGCCCCATCTATAACTCGATGATCGTATGAAAAGGACAAAGGAAGCATTAGCTTTGGCTCAAATTCTGATCCATTCCAAACTGGTTGTGTTGTCGATCGTGATAGGCCCAGTATTGCAACCTCGGGTGCATTTATTATAGGGGTAAATGCCGTTCCTCCAATACCGCCCAAACTCGAAATTGTAAATGTTGCGCCTTGCATTTCATCTGAAGATAACTTTCCAGCGCGAGCTTTTACCGAAAGACGAAGCAATTCCTTTGCGATTTCAATTAAGGATTTTTTATCTACATCCTTTATTACAGGGACCACAAGTCCATTTTCAGTGTCTGCTGCAAATCCTATATTTATGTAGCTTTTCAATATTATTGAAAGCCCATCTTCTGCCAATGATGAATTTATCTTTTCAAAATCTTTTAACACAAGCGAACATGCCTTCATAACATATGCTAAAGGCGATATTTTAATATCTTTGTTTTGTTTTAATTTTTTAATTCTCAACCTATCCGCTTCCATTTCTGATATGTCTGCTAAGTCATGCTGTGTAACATGAGGTAGATTTATCCAACTTGCTTGCAGTCGAGGTCCAGAAATCTTTTGTATTTTTGTTAACGGCTGATTACTGACTTCACCATATTTTGCATAATCCAATGATGGTATCTTTGGCAGCCCAATGGATGGGTTGTTGGAACCACTCAGTATTGATTTGACAAAGGCTTTTACATCGTCTTTAAGTATCCTGGATTTAGAACCGGTTCCTCTTACTTCTATCAGATTCACACCAAGTTCTCTGGCAAATTTTCTTATTGAGGGGCTTGCATGTGCCTTTGAAAAGGAATCTTCATCGATTTTAGGTAACCCCTTTGACGCTGATACTTTTGATTGTTCTTGCTTGGTTGAGCTTTGATTTAGTTTTTCAGAAGGAGCTGTAATTTCTTTCTTTGTCTGTATTTTTTTTTCAACTGATTTAGGTTTTTTTGTGCTTGCGTTTACTTCTGATTCATCAACCCTCAATTTTCCAATACAATCACCTTGTTTTACAAAGTCGCCAACATTGATTGAAATTGATTCAATTATTCCATCTTCAGGGGAAGGTACATCCATGGAAGCTTTGTCGGTCTCTAAAGTGATAAGACCGTCTTCTTTCTTAACGTGGTTTCCTTTTTTATTAATGATTTCAATAACTTCAATGCTATCAAAGTCACCTAAGGCCGGTATAACTATGTCAATAATTTTTCTCAAAATCTTGCTCGCAAGTGATAAAACTTACAATTTTTCAGGACTGATCTTTTTTGGATCAATTTTATATTTCTTGATTGCTTTAACAACATCTCT
>PYIK01032339.1_pt1 | contig 13615 bp, 11 predicted proteins | sample 3578011 | NCBI WGS metagenome assembly PYIK01 (sample SAMN08408022, study PRJNA431606) | Marine metagenome isolate SA_KN192-05_S13_70m, whole genome shotgun... | biome: marine; feature: oceanic pelagic zone; material: water; isolation source: 70 m water sample, 0.2-0.8 um fraction ... | reverse complement strand
CTTCTGCCTAGCCCAAAATCGAAGACGATCTCGTACGTTCTTCGAAGAAAGTCCACAACTAAATTAAGAGGGTTTTTAGATGATCCTCTTTTTTTTAGCCACACTTTTCTTAACGAAAGATTTCTATGATGTTTATCTAACATAAGAGTGCTGATTCTTATAGTTAGTAGGACAAAAAATATTTAAGCAAACTTACTAGCTTGCAGCGCGGCTCAGAGCCTCTTCAAGGATATTTCGAGCGATACTTGGGCACTCTGAAAGTAGAGTGTTGAACTCGCTTCTAGTCATTGCCAATATTGTCGAATCTTTTGCAACTCGTACAGTAGCTCCGCGCGGTTCGTTAAGAATCACTGCTCGTTCTCCAACTACAGCTCCTGGAGAGGCAGAGGCGATTAGCTCGCCATCGCGTTCAATGAGTAGTTGCCCTTTTACTAGGAGAAGAACTTCATTTCCGAAAGCTCCTTCTCGCATAAGTACGCTTCCTTCTTTAACATCGATCCTTGTGCTTACTCTGCCTAAGACTTCGAGTTCGGAGACGCTTGCACTGTCAGCAAATGCAAATTCACGGTATTGAAGGTAGTGCGGTTCTTTTTTAAACATCTGTTTCTCTTTTCTTTTACGTTCTCAGTCAATGTTTCTGATCTCTTTATTGTGGCCTATTTTTTTAGGAATAGCTTTGGAAATATGCGTGTCTTGTGTCACTTGTGATGCAAGTCACAGAACGCCAAGGAAGGGCTTTCGTCGGTACTTTAAGGCATGACTAACTTCATAAACACACCACTGGGTGGGATACAATCGCCTATTGTTAAAGCATGGATGAAGGTGTTATGGATTTCGTTGACAACGAAGGACTGGTCTCACGTCAAGACTGGTTAGAAGCTGTCAAGAAGGTTCTAGGAGATAGTGATTTTGATCAGGTTCTGGTGAGTGACCTTCTCGGGGGTATCCGCGTAGAACCTCTTTATACAAGCGACTTTCCTCCTGTTAGTTCTAATTCCTCGAGAGGTGGGCCACTTCCCGATACTGGGGTCAGTAGACGTTCCTCTAATATTTCCGGGCAGGTCAATGGGTGGGAAATTCGTCAGAAACATTGGCTCGTGGATCCAAAGAAAACCAACAAATCAATTTTGGAAGATTTAGAGAGAGGCGTGAACAGTATCGAGCTGATAGTGGGAGATGGAAAAGAGACGGAGCTAGCTAGTGCATTATCAGGTGTTTTAATGGATGTTGCCGCTATTGCACCTATCGGCTCCGGCGACAATGTTGAGACTGCCAGAAAATTTCTTACATATGCGCAGAGTTCGGATGTGAGTGAACAAGCACTCCTAGCTGATTTAAGTTGTGACCCTATAGGTGCCCTAGCCTCTCAGGGAGGGGTTAAAGGTGGAATAGAGTCATCTCTCAATCAGGTTGGCCTTCTAGCTAGTGACGTTTCAAAGTCGTTTAAGAACGTAACAGCAGTTCGAATTGACGGAACGTTATACGCTAATGCAGGAGCTGACCCAGTAACAGAGTTAGCTGCAATGATCTCGACAGGTGTCACTTATCTTCGGGCTTTGACTGATGCCGGCCTAAGTATTGAAGATGCCTTCCGCCAGGTCCTTCTAGGGGTGTCTGTAGGTTCGGATCAATTCCTTGACATAGCAAAAATTCGTGCTTTACGAGAGCTATGGAGATACATCGGAGATTCATGTGATGTGGAGGAAACACCAGCAAGAGTTCAGGCTTCAACTTCGTCGTCTATGATCACGAAAATAGATCCCTGGGTGAATATCCTTCGAACTACTGTTGGGTGCTTTGCTGCAGCTATAGGTGGTGCAGATCTAATCACTATCGACCCATTTGATAGTGCTATAGGCATTCCAAATGACCTTGGATTACGGCTTGCTCGTAATACGCAGCTTGTTTTGATGGAGGAGGCAAATCTTCATCGCGTTATCGACCCTGCTGGAGGCTCATGGTACATCGAATCTTTAACTGATCAACTTTCTGAGCTGGCTTGGGAGAAGTTTCAAGAAATCGAAAGTAATGGTGGGATAGTTAACGAGCTTAAGGCTGGAAATTTACAAGACGATGTTCTCGAAACGAAGTTAGAGATCCAGAAAAGGATTGCTGATGGAGACCAAGTCGTAGTTGGAGTAAACCAATTTATGTTTGATGATGGAAATGGGTTATTGAGAGAAACCCACCCCAAATTGCCCGATCGCTCTGTTTTTGAGGATGAGGTAAAGTCACTCCACCCTTACCGTCAAGATGAAGGATTTGAGAAACGATGATGGAGATAATTTGCTGTTGGAAGGTTAGATTGTGATTCCAGATTTCTCTACTATTCCTTTTCAACCTAATCGGTCTTCTCAGGATGGTCTTCCTGAATGGGAGGGGGCCTATGAAGCGGAAACAGGGTACAAGGTTGATAATCTCGTTTGGGATACTCCTGAAGGGGTACCTGTTTCTCCTTTGTATGTTGAAGGTGATAGAAGTATTCTGAATTTCCCAAATTCGTATCCTGGATTCCAGCCCTTTCTTAGAGGTCCGTACCCTTCGATGTATGTCAACCAACCTTGGACGATTAGACAATATGCTGGATTTTCTACTGCTGAAGAATCGAACGCTTTTTATCGTAGGAACCTTGAAGCTGGCCAGAAGGGTCTGTCTATCGCATTTGATCTAGCAACCCATCGAGGTTATGACTCGGATAATCCCAGAGTCAGCGGGGATGTAGGGATGGCTGGAGTAGCTATTGATTCTATTATCGATATGCGTCAACTCTTTGCTGGAATTCCCCTTGACAAAATGAGTGTTTCGATGACTATGAACGGTGCGGTACTCCCTGTTCTTGCTCTTTACGTGATTGCCGCTGAGGAACAGGGGGTAGATCCACACCAGCTCGCAGGAACAATCCAGAACGACATTCTTAAAGAATTCATGGTACGTAACACGTTTATTTACCCACCAGCTCCATCTATGAAAATTATCTCGGACATTATTTCCTATACGTCGAAGGAAATGCCGAAATTTAATTCAGTCTCTATCTCTGGGTATCACATGCAAGAGGCAGGCGCGACTCTTGATTTAGAGCTTGCTTATACTTTGGCCGACGGTATTGAGTATGTTCGAGCAGGCCTTGGAGCAGGCCTTAGTATTGACCAATTTGCACCGCGGTTAAGTTTCTTTTGGTGTATTGGTATGAATTTCTTTATGGAAGTGGCGAAGTTGCGAGCTGGAAGATTACTTTGGTCAAAGATGATTGAGGCATTCGGGCCCAAGAATCCTAAGTCACTCTCACTGCGTACTCATAGCCAAACATCCGGCTGGAGTCTTGCGGCTCAGGATGTATACACCAACGTTATTAGGACTTGTCTTGAAGCTATGGCTGCGACACAAGGGCATACACAGTCTCTCCATACCAATTCATTTGATGAAGCGCTTGCATTACCATCGGACTTTAGTGCGAGAATTGCACGAAATACTCAGCTCTTTCTCCAACATGAGTCTGGAACATGCCGTGTGGTTGATCCGTGGGGAGGGTCATTCTATGTCGAGAAGCTCACACATGACCTAGCTAGTCGGGCATGGGGCCATATTCAGGAAATAGAAGAGGCAGGCGGGATGGCGGCAGCTATCGAATTAGGCATTCCTAAGTTACGTATCGAAGAGGCGGCTGCTCGAACACAAGCTCGAATTGATGCTGGTGTTCAGCCAGTTATAGGTGTCAATAAATTTCGCCTTGAAGATGAAGAACAAATCGATCTTCTCAAAGTTGACAATGCTGGCGTTCGCGCTGCTCAGATTGAAAAACTTAGACTGTTAAAAGAGGAGCGAGAAGAAACCAGATGTCAGGATGCTTTGGAGAAATTGACTAATGCAGCCGAAAAGGGGACCGGTAATCTACTAGAAATCTCAATTACCGCTGCGCGAGAACACGCAACTGTGGGAGAAATAAGTGGAGCATTGGAGAAGGTCTATGGGCGGCACAGGTCGCAGATCCGGATTATTTCTGGAGTCTATAAAAGTGAAGTAGGGGAGAACAGCGAAGTGATAGAACAAGTAAGGGAAGCAACTGAGGCGTTTGACCAAAAACATGGCAGGAGGCCGAGAATTCTTGTAGCTAAGGTCGGACAAGATGGGCATGACCGAGGCCAAAAAGTTATTGCTACAGCATTTGCAGATTTGGGTTTTGATGTTGATGTTGGGCCACTTTTTCAAACTCCAGCAGAGGCTGCACAGCAGGCAGTGGAGGCAGATGTTCATGTATTGGGAGTTTCGTCATTAGCTGCAGGTCATTTGTCATTAATTCCTGAGTTGAAGTCAGCCTTGGAAGATTTAGGACGGGGTGACATTCTAATCGTCGTTGGAGGAGTTATTCCTCCTCAAGACCACGAAGAGCTATACCAGGCAGGCGCTGCAGCAATTTACCCCCCTGGTACTGTCATTGCTGATGCGGCTTTGGAGCTACTTGAGAAGATAGGTTTATGAAGTGGAAACATCTGAACTTGACTTGATAGTTGCCGGAGTTCTAGCTGGAGACAGAACATGGATTGGCAAAGCAATAACTCTTGTAGAAAGCCGGAATAAGGACGATTTCGGTCATGCTGGAAGACTGCTTGAAATGCTTTTACCTTATTCTGGTTCATCAAGCCGAATCGGGGTTACTGGAGCTCCAGGTGTTGGGAAGAGTACTTTTATAGATGAATTAGGAACACAGCTTACAGAAAGAGGCCACCGTGTTGCTGTCCTAGCCGTTGACCCATCAAGTTCAGTTTCTGGGGGTTCTATTCTTGGTGATAAAACACGCATGGACCGGCTTTCGTCCAATAAGGCAGCATTTATTCGCCCCTCTCCTGCTTCAGGACTTTTGGGGGGCGTAACCCAAAGTAGTAGGGAAACTATAATTGTTCTAGAAGCAGCCGGATTTGATGTTGTTCTAGTCGAAACAGTTGGAGTTGGCCAAAGTGAGTCCCTCGTGGCTGATATGGTAGATTTCTTTCTTGTCCTTCTCATAGCTGGGGCTGGCGATGCCCTTCAAGGCATCAAGAAGGGAGTATTAGAAATTGCTGATTTACTTGTAGTAAATAAAGCTGATGGGGACAACGAATTAAGAGCTCGTCAGGCGGCCAGAGAATATCAATCAGCTACAGAATTGTTAACTCCCACAAATCCCGATTGGACCCCTCCGGTAATGACAAGCTCCGGATTGACGGGTCAGGGAGTGGAAGCTATTTGGGAAAAAATTTCTGATCACCGTGCTTTAATGATTGCCGCTGGTGATTGGGAATCTCGTAGGTCAGATCAGAAAGTTAGATGGATGTGGGCCTTGATTGAAGATCGTCTTATCCATCGACTTCGCGAGGATCCAAAAATTGCTGCAACCATAGGAGATCTAGAAAAACATGTAAACGATGGCTCTATGACTCCCTTTGATGCCGCAGATAGAGTTCTATCTGCATTTAACGAAATAGAATAAAAAAAGAGATTTAGAATATCCAAGCCCGGCGCCAACGGCGCCGGGCTTGTCTGATCCAGTTGGGGGACTGGAGATCTATTAGAAATCTTCGTCGAAAGCGACGTCTCCTTCGACGCCTACTTGATAAGACGTAACGGTTTTCTCAAAGAAATTAGTAAGCTCTTGGACATCCTGAAGAGCCATAAAGTCAAATGGGTTTTTTGAGCGGTATATAGGCTCAAGCCCAAGTTGCATTAAACGCTGGTCAGCAACGAATTGAAGGTATTCTCTTGTGTCTTTGAGGCTCATTCCATTAACTCCGCCACCTAAGACATCTTCTGCGAACTTCATCTCGCATTCGACAGCTTCTTGAAGCATGTTTCGGATGTCTTCCATAAGTTCAGGTGTCCATAGTTCTGGTTGTTGTTTACGGGCGGTATTCACTACTTCAAATGCAAAATTCATATGGCAGCTTTCATCTCTGAAAACCCAATTAGTCCCTGCTGCAAGTCCGTTTAATAAGCCTTTACTCCTTAGGAAATAGACATAGGCGAATGCTGCAAAGAAGAATAAGCCTTCGATGCAGGCAGCAAAGCAAATAAGGTTTAGGAGGAAAGTTCGTTGATCCTCTTCAGTCCGTACTTCTTCAAGGTCTTCCATCGTTCCCATCCATTTAAAGCAGAAGTCACCTTTCTGTTTGATAGAGGGGATATTTTCTATAGCTGCAAATGCCTGCTCTCTTTCCTTTATGTCAGGAATGTAGTTATCAAGCAAAGTCAGGTAGAACTGCACATGGAGAGCTTCTTCATAGAGTTGCCTACTTAAGTACATTCGCGCTTCTGGAGCGTTTATGTGCCGATAGAGGTTAAGAACAAGATTGTTAGCTACTATCGAATCTCCAGTTGCGAAGAATGCTATAAGGCGATTGATGAGGTGTTTTTCTGCTGGGAGCATTTTCCGCAGATCTACCAAGTCATCTGAGAAATCAATTTCATCAACGGTCCATGTGTTCTTGATTGCATCTTTGTACATTTCAAAGAACTGTGGGTATTTCATAGGTCGAAGAGTGAGGTTAAATCCAGGGTCAAGAATGTTTTCTGGCCTTGCAGATGTCGATTGGGGATGTTCTTCCTCTGAAGTTGTAATTTCTGGTTCAGATATGATGGGGGCAGCGTTGTCTTCTGTTAGGGCCAAGGTCTTTCCTTTCTTCTATTCGCAGGCTTCGCAGTGTTCGGGATTCTCTAGGGAGCAAGCGAGTGCTTCTTCATCTTTAAACCCCTGAGCTTCTCCATCTGGAGGAGTTTCTGGTTTTGTACTTACTGTCGTTTGGTTGATCCTTGTCGCAGGCCTAGATCGGAGATAGTAGGTAGTTTTTATACCTTGTTTCCACGCGTACATGTACATTGAACTTAATTTTCCTATTGTCGGAGATTCCATAAATAAATTCAATGATTGACTTTGATCAATGAAAGCTCCTCTATCAGCTGCCATCTCTATTAGAGACTTCATCGGTATTTCCCAAGCTGTTCTATATACCTCTTTTAGGTCATCTGGGATTCTGTTGACATCTTGAACCGAGCCTTCATTGAGTATGAGGTCTTTGCGCATTTCCTCATCCCATAATCCTCTGGCTTGAAGTTCCTTCACTAGATACTTATTAATTTGCATGAATTCACCAGATAGTGTTTCGCGCTTAAACAAATTAGAAACCTGTGGTTCAATACACTCATAGCATCCAGCTATGGAAGCTATGGTTGCCGTTGGGGCAATAGCGATCATTAGGGAGTTACGTAATCCATATTTCTCTATACGATCCCGGAGCGTTTGCCACCGTTCAGGATCAGTAGGTTCAATCCCCCATAAATCAAACTGGAGGTCGCCCTTTGCCGCCCTTGTTAGTGGGAAGGTGTCATGAGGTCCACTTACTTCTGCAAGTTCAGTTGAAGCCCATAGTGCGTTGAAGTATATTTCTTCGCTGATTCTTTTTGATAGGACTCTTGCAGTTTCTGAGTCGAAGGCTACGCCCATTTTGAAAAACACATCTTGAAGCCCCATAAGTCCAAGTCCGACAGGGCGCCATTGGTTATTTGAGGTGCTAGCTTCACCTATGGGGTAGAAGTTGATATCGATGACTCGGTCAAGAAATGGTACGACTTTACGAACAGTCTCTCCAAGCTGCTCATAATCAAAATTTGTTTCGTCATCTTGGGTTACAAAAGATCCGAGGTTGACAGACCCAAGATTACAAACAGCTGTTTCAGATTGGTTTGTAACTTCAATGATTTCTGTACACAGATTCGATAGATGGACCACTCTTGCAGGTTCCTCTTTGTCCGGTGTTTTAACTTCATTTCCGGTTTGATTGCATTTCAGGTTTGATGCATCTTTGAATGTCATCCACCCATTCCCGGTTTGAGCAAGAGTCCGCATCATTTTTGTATAGAGGTCGCGAGCGGAAATTTGCCGTTCATATAGTTCTGCCTCTTCTGCCTCTATGTATGCTTTCTCGAATTCTTCTCCGAAAAGGTCAGTGAGGTGGGGGACTTTCTTAGGGTCAAACAGACTCCATTGCCAGTCGTTCTCTACCCGCGTCATGAAGAGGTCAGGAACCCAGTTCGCGATGTTGAGATTATGTGTCCGCCGAGCGTGGTCACCTGTATTGTCTCTTAGTTCGAGGAAGTCTTCAACGTCATCATGCCAAGTCTCTAGGTAAATGCATGCAGCTCCTTTTCGTCTTCCTCCTTGGTTTACTGCGGCGACTGAACTATCAAGTGTTTTCAACCAAGGGACTATTCCGTTAGACAGGCCGTTGGTTCCTTGTATTAGACTGCCTTGACTCCTGATTCGGTGCCATGCTACTCCGATACCGCCGGCAAACTTTGAAAGTTGAGCGATATCCGTGTACCTCTTGTAGATGCCTTCTAAGGAATCCTCTGGAGAGTCGAGAAGGTAACAACTTGATAGCTGTTGATGAGTCGTTCCGGAATTAAATAGGGTAGGGCTGGAAGGAAGGTACGCCAAAGAAGACATAAGGTCGTAGAACCCGACTGCTTCTTCTACGTTCTGTGAAAGGCCGCACGCAACTCGGAGGAAAAAATATTGTGGAGTTTCAATAACCTCCCTTGTTTCAGGGTGGCGAAGTAAATACCTATCGTAAACTGTTCGTAGGCCGAAGAACTCAAAATTTTGATCCCTGCTTGAGTCAACAGCGGCGTTGAGTGTTGATGCGTGTTCCAATACGAAGGCTAGAGCGCTGTCACCAATTACCCCAAGTTCATGTCCGCGTGAGACCGATTCTGTAAACCATGGAATGTTTTGATTTCTGACCTCTTTATCTATATAGGTGGCAAGAAGGCGACCGGCTAAACGGGAGTATCGAGGTTCTTCGACAATAAGGCCCGCAGCAGTTCGTATCGATAGTTCGTCTAGCTCGCGTGTAGTTGCTCCATCTGCGAGAGCTGAGATAGTTCTTGTAGCGACTCGCATCGGATCGACCCCAGGTAGGCCTTCAGCGCAACGTGCCACTGCATTCACAATTTTATTTACGTCTACCTCTTCTAGGTCACCATTTCGTTTTTTAACTCTCATACTGAGATTGGACTCAATCCCATCAACAGTAGAGGCGAGGCTTGGCGGATGTTCTACAAGATTCGGAACCTCGGCTATGGTTTGTTCCGCTTCTTCTTCGTTTTGCAGTTTTTCTGTTTTAGTTTCAGTATCTACAGATGGTTCAGAAAGTGCCACTTAGTTCTTCTCCTCATTGTCCCCCAGCTTTGGCCCGAAATTTCTTTGGGCCCTGATTCCCGAGACACCTGCAATAATTTCTTTGGTTGCTTTGGTGATCGCGGTTCTGGCATTAATCGTTTCTTTAAGAAACCTGCCAGATACTAATTACACCCTTGTAACTACACCTGTGTCAATAGTTATTGAAATATTTTTGAAGAAATTTTTATAGAAGTAGATTTGGCTTCGAAACGATAACTCCGTCAGAGTCCGCATATATCCATAAGCCGGGGTTTATGGTGACTCCTAAGAAATGGACAGGTTCTCCAATGGAGCCTTTATTTTGTTTGATGCTTCGTCTAGGAATTGTCCCAAGTGCTCTCACGCCGATCGGTATATCCGCTATTACTTGCGAATCTCGAATGTAGCCGTGGACAATAACTGCCGCCCATTGATTTTCGACAGCTAATTGCGCAAGCTGGTCCCCTAGAAGGGCGCAAAGGGTAGATCCTCCGCCGTCAACCACGAGTACTCGGTTTCCCCCTGGTTTCTCTAAGGCCTTGCGAACATAGGAGTTGTCTTCTGGGGCTGTAACCGTTTGAGCTTGTCCATAGAAATATGGCTTCCCCCCGAAAGTAGAAAGACCTGGGAGGAGAACTTCGGTTTCAGGGAATTGGTCAAGAAGGTCAGCTGTAGCGAAATCTCTCATTCTTTCTTTTTAGCGTAAAGTTCGCTTAGGGATGACATTAAGTTCATTTGCTTTGATTGCTGCCCAGCATTTCGATCCGAGGCGCAGATCAAGGTGATGCAATGATTCCTTTGTGATTATCGCTGTAGCTTCGAATGGGCCTGCTATTCCAACTCGAACTATTTCACCATCTGCGTGAAGAGCGCTAACGGTAGCTTCCCATACATTACGAGGTGATCCATCGGGAGGATCTGTATAGAGAGAAACGGCCGAGGAAGAGAAACTGATATTAACTTCTCCATTCCACTTTTCCGCAAGACGGAGTGAGCCTCCCCCGTGAATGTTTGCTTCAAACTCATGTGCGGTAGCCGAAAGAAGATTTAGGTTAAGAAATTTTGCTACCCATGAATTCACGGGTTGGGAAGAAACATCTACGGGTGTACCTTTTTGGATGATCTTCCCACCATCTATGACTATCATTTTATTTCCAATCAGAAGAGCTTCTACTGGACTATGAGAGACAAGCACCAGAGTGGTTTGAAGGTCTTTTAAGAATTCGCCGATCCATGATGAAGCTTCAATATCAATTGAGGAAGTCGGCTCGTCAAGTAAAAGGATGCTGGGACTACTTACAAGGGATCTCGCAAGCGCAACTCTAGATAGTTGACCCCCTGAAAGCGTGCTTGGGAGGCGGTTTCGTATTTCAGAAAGTTCAAATCGTTCAATTGTCTCTTCAATGACGGTCCGGGCAATTTTGGACTCGATTTTCATCTGTCGGAGTGGGTAGGCGATATTCTTTGTTACGTTCAGATGCGGGAAAACTGCACCTGTTTGTAGTTGCAGGACAGTGGGTCGTTTATGAGGGGGGAGAAAGGTGCCACTTTCTGGCCCGTCGACCAAATGGTTGTCAATTTTCAAGGTTCCTTTTGTGAGCGGTAACAGTCCTGCGAGGATGCGAAGAAGTGCAGATTTCCCTGCGCCATTTTGCCCTATTACGACGATATGTTCACCTTTCTCTGCGTGGAAGTTGTAGCAGAGCGGGTTAGAGCCTAAAGCAGTTTCTCCGTCTAGTTCTAGCGCTTTCACTTTTGTCCTATCCATCTGCCGCGTAGGGTGATAAGAACGCCAAGTGAAATGGTTACCATAATCATCCCAATCACGACTGCCCGATTCGGGTCACTCTCCAAGGCGACGAACAGTTCTAACGGAAGTGTTCTAGTCCTGCCTGGATTATCACCTGCAAAGGTAATTGTTGCCCCGAATTCGCCTAAAGCGCGAGCCCATGACAGTGTCAGTCCGGTAATCAGACCTGTTCTGATCAATGGAATAGTTATAGAAAAGAAGGTGCGTGTCGGGCTTGAGCCTAGGCTCATGGCACTTTCCTCGTAGTCGCTATCAATATCTTTTATAGATGCTTCGATTGCAAGAATGAAGAAGGGAAGTGAAACGAAAGTTGCCGCAACTATTGCTCCTGCAGTTGTAAATGGGAGTGTTATGCCAAACCATTGATCAAGTTTTTGGCCGACGAAACCACGACGCCCTAAGGCAAATAGAAGGGCGGTTCCTCCAGCTACCGGTGGAAGCACCATCGGTAAGAGCACTATTGCCCTCAGAAGTCTGATCCAAGAGCTTTGGGATCGAGCTAGGATCCATCCGAGTGGCAGTCCAAGGAGCAGGCAGATAAATGCTGAGACGGTCGCTACTAGTAGTGATAAGGAAATAGCACTTCGAACTGAAGTCTCGCCAAGAATAGAAAAGAAAGAATTCCAAGGTGTTCTCTGTGCTAAACCAATAAACGGTAAGAGAATAAGCAACATTGCAAATGTGCTAAATATCGCAATAGGAGGAGGTACTATGACTAGTTTTCTAGTTTTCATATGGCCGTCCAAACCCGTAATTATCAAGGATCGCTTGACCGCTTTCCGAAAGTACAAAGTCCATAAATCTTTTTGCCGTTAATTCGGCCGGTTTCAGCACAGCAATGGGGTACATAGTTTTGAGGGTTTCTAGTTCTGGAATATTGATTACCTCTATCTTGGGAGTAATGTCAGTTCTATAGATCAGGCCGGCATCTACTTCCCCCAGCTCTACTTTTGTTCTGACAGATCGGACGTTCGGTTCCATCGAAACTGGGTTGAGTTGGATGTCTTCTCTTTCGGCGAAAGCGTATGAAAGAGACCCGCAAGGTACCACTCGGGAGCAAACTGCGAGTTTGTTTCCTTGGATGTCGGCAAATGAGGTTATAGATCCAGGATTTCCTAAAGGGGTGACCATAACTAGATGATTGCTTGCGAAAATTTGAATTTGGAAATCAGTTTCCACATGTTCGAACTCAACGATTCGATTCATTGTTTGTTCGTTTGCTAGCGCTATTACATTTGCATCTGCGCCTTCCGTAATCTGGGTGGCCAAGGTTGCGCTACCAGCTGTGTAAAGTGAAGTGCTTAATCCTGTTTCGGCTTCGAAGGCTTCCGATATTTCCAAAAATACGTCGGATAGGGAGGCGGCTGCCATTATTCTTACATCTACTTTTCCACGACTGCACCCTGTCAGGGAGCTTATAAGTGTATAAAAAATCATTATCCCTATCCATACGATTTGCAATCCGCTGGATTCGTCTTTCTTCATAGCGATAATGCCAAACTACGGAAGCTCTATCACGACGTTTGTTGACTTGACGACTGCTGCGGCGAGGACTCCTTGTTCGAGATTCATCTCTTGAGCTGCTTCAGACGAAATAAGTGATACCAAGCGATGCCCACCTGCCTGTATTTCAACTTGGGCCATCACTCCATCTTGAACGACTCTAGTTACTAGGCCTACGAAACGATTTCGAGCGGATATGCGTTGTCCATGCTCAGACTCGAGGTCGGCGGTTTCTTGTAAGAATTGAGCGAGGTCTTTCCCGTCGATAATCCTATGTCCCCCGTCAGATCGTGTGGCCGTGATTCGACCTTCATCTATCCACGTTCTTACAGTATCCACACTTACAGCAAGCAAAGTTGCCACTTGGCCTATTCGGTATCTTGTCATGTAAATCCCTATTTCTATGATATTTACAGAATTATACAGAAATATCTATGAAATTTATATATTTCTGTAGCTAAAATCTAGCCCTTTTGTTTTTTCTTTGACCATCACTGAGCTTTACGTGAAGAGTCTCTACTCTTTGGGCATGAGCTCACATTTATTAGCATTACTCCAAAACACCGAAACCGAGTCAGACAGTCTTATAGATGCTTGTGGAAACGATCCGGCCCAAATCTGCGAATGGGTCTTCAATGCATCAAATAACAAGAATCTCGCATCTGTAGTGGGCTGGGCGGTTGACAGACCTTTGAAAATCATCATAGTTTTCATAGCTGCCTTTATTGTTTCCCGTGTCATGAAGAGAGCTGTGAAACATTTTGGCGAAAAACTTACTGATGATAAAAAGAACAGAGCGATTGAACAGTTAAAAAAAGTAAAAGCAGGGAAGATACTTGTCGACGAACAGCAAGAAGAGCGGAACAAGGCAAGAACCGAAACTCTCACTTCTGTTCTTTCTAGCGGTGCAAACCTTGTAATCTGGACTGTTGCTGTTTTAATGATCCTTGGAGAGGTCGGGATTAATCTCGGACCATTGATTGCTGGAGCCGGCATCGTGGGTGTAGCTGTTGGTTTCGGGGCACAATCCATTGTGAAGGATTTCCTCTCTGGGATGTTTATGCTCGTCGAAGACCAATATGGAGTTGGAGATTCAATTGACGTTGGTCTGGTCT
>PYIK01021963.1_pt1 | contig 13680 bp, 7 predicted proteins | sample 3578011 | NCBI WGS metagenome assembly PYIK01 (sample SAMN08408022, study PRJNA431606) | Marine metagenome isolate SA_KN192-05_S13_70m, whole genome shotgun... | biome: marine; feature: oceanic pelagic zone; material: water; isolation source: 70 m water sample, 0.2-0.8 um fraction ... | reverse complement strand
GTGGCCGGTTTCTACCTCAGTGACCCGCGCTGGCTAGCATAGGGCTATGTCAGGGTACATTTTCGGGGTAAGGCTGTGAATCTTCTCGTTGTATTGTTTATTTTAGGATTTGCATCTATTGGGTTCTCTCTTACCTATGTCACAAGTGTCAATTTACGGCTTGAAGAGAGAGTCTGTTTCGGAGTCGTGATCGGCTCAGTAATGATTTCAATTGTAGGTTTCGCTGTAGCATCTCTGGTGGGAGCTACTGGCTTAATGGTTTTAATCACCGTTGCCTTCTGTGTTGCTATCGTCTCTCCACTTGTTTTTCTCAATAGAAAGACAATCAAGATAGAACTAAATAGTTTCCTGCACAGGGCAACCTACTCTTGGAAAGATAAGGATAGCCCTAAGCCGCTTCTCGGTATTCTGTTAATCAGCGCAGTCATGGCAATTCGAATTCTCCAAAATGCATTTGGTAAAACGTTGGACGGAGGAATATCAGCTGGCCATCTTTCCGTTTACGGAGATTGGTCAGCTCATCTGTCGTATGTCGCTTCTTTTGCTTATGCTGACAATTTCTCACTAAATCTTCCAACTGCGGCTGGAGAAAGTTTCGCGTACCATTTTGGCGTAGATTGGTTCTCTGCAATGTTTATTCCTCTCGGCTTGAGTTTGCTGGGATCGCTAGAGGTTTCCACTGGTGTTTTAGCGATAGCTTTTCCTGCTGTTATGTTCATAGTATGCGAGAGGCTTTGTTCCAATAGGGCAGCTGCTGGCGTATCTGTCGGCGTGTTTCTTACAGCAGGAGGGACCGGCGCCCTTTACCGCTTCTTCATTGAAGACCTTCCTGAGCGGGGGTTTTCGGTCCTAGCAGATTTACCCAGAAGCTACTCATTCGATGGTTTTGATAGAAACTGGGTAGATAATCCTGTTACCGGATTTCTGTACCCTCAACGACCAACGCTTATTGGCTTTTCATCCACATTGATTATTATTTTTCTTTTGTGGATGAACAGAGACCGGCACAACGCCAAGACGTATATTTTTACAGGCATTTTTGCAGGCATTCTTCCAGTTTTTCATGTTTTTGCTTTTGGAGCTGTTCTTCTTATGGGTGGGTGTTGGGCTGTTATATATAGAAACAGATCGTGGATATTTTTTCTATTCCCTAGTCTTTGTCTAGGTATTCCTGTTCTTTTTTGGCAGCTTCCCGAGCGGGACGGTTCAGAGTGGCACACCCTTTGGATGTTGGGAAAATCATCATGGGAGCGAACGCCGTTAGATTTTCTATCTTTCTGGTTTCTAAATACTGGCCTGTTCATCCCATTAGCGCTTGCAGGAACTTTGATCACTGTTAAGAGGCTCGGTTATAGGTTCCTTCCAATTTACGTGCTTCTCATCATCCCGAACATAGCTATTTGGCATTTCTGGCCAGGGAATAACGCCAAATACGTTGTTTTCTTTCTTCTCTTAGCATCCCCATTAGTCGGGGAGGTGTTGAGTCGTTTATTCGCTCATTCAACCGCAGCAAAAATTTTAGCCGTATTACTGGTATTCTCGTTAACTTCGTCAGGGGCCTTAGACATATGGCGAGCCTTCGAAGGGAGTTCTGGCCCTTACCCAGCTAATTATCTTTCTGGAGAAGATGTTTTGGTTGGCGAATGGGTCAGAGACAACACTGATCAGGGTGCCGTATTCGCTAGCGCGAACACCAATGTTCACCCTGTGCGGGCATTAGCAGGGCGGACCGTAGTTTCAGGTTCTCCGGGCAGGCTGAACGATCTAGGTGTTGACTGGTACACGCGAGACCAAGATCTAAGGAACCTGTATGCGAACCCAAGTGAGGCTGATGTAATTATCCGTCGATACGATATCGACTACATTGTTGTTGGGCCATACGAAAAATCTATGTTTATTCCTGAGAGTGATAGAAACCAAGGTATTGATGATTCTTATTTGAACCATTTTGGTGCGTTAGTTTATAGCACTGGGGGTTATTGGATCTACGAAACACAGGGAAAAAATGGCTAGTTCGAGAATCAAAGAACCCTTCAGAAGAAATATCGATCGGGAGCCTGATGGGACGCATATCTCGCAGGGCGCATGGAAGAGAGTCCGTCACCTAATAGGACTTCTATTCCTTCTAGCAGTATTGAGTAGGTTGTCATATCTAGGCCTCCGAGCTTTTCACCATGATGAAAGCCTTGACGCATGGTTCTCGCTCCAATACCTAGATGGAACGTATAAAGGGTATGACCCCGTATATCATGGGCCGCTACGGTTTTATCTAACTGCTGCTTTTTTCTGGCTTTTTGGACAATCTGACAGTATCGCCCGCCTACTTCCAGCTATTTCGGGCATAGCGGTTGTTCTTCTACCATGGGTTTGGCGAAGGAGCCTTGGCATTATAGGAACTTCTATTTCAGTAGCTTTACTCCTAACAAGCCCAACGATGCTGTATTTCTCGAGATTTGGGAGAGAAGATAGTTTCTTCCTTGCTTTAACGTTTTTGACAGTCATAACGTTAATTTCCTTTCTTCACAGTCCCAGAAGGTGGCACCCTCTTGCACTTCTGAGTTTGCTTGTCCTGAGTTTGGCGGTGAAAGAATCAATCTTCCTTACAGTATTTATATTTGGTTCATTCGGAATTGTTCTTATCGCACAGGATCTCCTAACCGGAACCTTCCACCGAACGAAAGGTTCGCTGATAGGCAAGCCGAGATACAAAGAACTTAAACGGGAGGTGCGGATAGAAGGGGTTGGTCGAAGGACGATATCTGTTCGTTCTAGAGTGTCTGAGAGTACCAACGGTCAATCTATTTCTGAAGAAGTAATTCGCCGATGGTTCTTCCTTCTAGGCGTGGGTCTTATGATTGCTGTATTCCTTTGGATTGGAACAAATCCTGGAGAACAAGAAGGCAGCCCTACCCTTATCAAATTAGGTGTTTATGGGGCAGTCCTAGCATTCATTGCTCTTGTATGCGGTTTCATAGCAGCTCGTCGCAAGAGTGCGTTCTCTCAGCTTCCCGTTTTCCGAGCCTTGATGGTTCCTAAGTTTGGTGGTTGGATTTTTGCCGTGGTCATAGCGGCGATAGTTTTTGTAGCGTTATTTACTCAGTTCTTCCAGCAATTCGATGGCCCTGGTGTGACAACAGCACCATATGGAGCGATTCGAAATGGTTTAGTATCTGGTTTCGAATATTGGCTAGGTGAGCAAGCGACCGTAAGGGGCGACTCCCGATGGCAGTATTATCTAGTACTTTTGTTAGCCTACGAATGGATAGCGCTGGGTTTAGCTTTTGCCGGTTTGATCTCGGTACTTCGTAAACCAACTTTATTTGGCCAAATCATCGCATGGTGGGCATGTGCAAGCTTGATTGTTTACTCTTGGGCAGGAGAGCGAATGCCATGGCTGCTCGTTCACCTTCTTCTACCAATCGTGATTCTTGGTGGTATAGGAGCCCAGTCGATGTGGGATGGAATAAAAAGTAGGGGGGCCACGGTCTGCTTCAGCTTGCTACTCATTTTAGGATTCGGTTACGCCACAGTAACTAGTATCTATAGTTCTTATTTACGAGGGGGAGAACCGCAGGAGTTATTTGTACAGGCCGGCCAGGCAACTCCCGAAGTTGTTGAATGGGCTCAACAACTCGAAACACTCGATCGGATTTCTCTCGCTCATCGTGGTGAGCATTTGGAAGTAAAGATTGACAGTGACGTCTATTGGCCATACGGATGGTATCTTCGTGACTTTCATTCGTCCTCATATGCCGTTATAGAAAATGAAAGATTTCCTTCTGGCGCAGACATAATCTTCGTTCCCCATTGGGACCGGATAAACCTCGGAGATGAAGATGACGCCTATGTTGAAATTCCATACGAGCACCGTTGGTGGTGGGTACCAGAATTTGATACTGGGATTGCCAACCCAAGCCAGTTCGGAGATCTAATCTCCGCATGGGCTGATTGGGTCTGGAATCGCGAGCCTTGGGACAGTGGAAGTAGCCGATGTCCTGCTTCGCTTAGCGGTTCCGTGTACATAAGAGAAGAGATCTTTGCGTTGGCAGAGACATACTTTAATTCGCCATTTCCCCGTCGCGGCGACAAGCCAGAATATAAAAAATCATGCCAAAATGTAACTAATTTTCTCGTATCGAATAGGTAATTGGGTCTATGAATTTACTGAGGTCCAAAGCGCATCCTCATCAACGTTATAGATAGCATTTCTACCGTGTTCGAATACCTTTGTTAAAGCAGGATGATCCTCAAATGAAACTAAAATATCTGGCTCTCCGAAACGATATTCCTGCACCCCTACGATCACGTAGTCGACTTCGTAGGTAAGAAGAAATTCTGAGATAGTCTCTCGAGTTCCTTCTGTATAGAAGCTCTGAATATCCATTCGTCTTTGAAAGATCCAGTCGGCGTACTTCTGGCGCTGCTGGTACTGATGGGACGACCACCCTAGAACGGTAGGCAGCCCCGTATGAATTGCGATGCGGCTATTCCAGTCGTAGCTATCACCAGTCCACTCAACAATTGTGGGCCTTCCACTGACATTCGATCTTATCCATTGGATCAAGGGGAGATCTTCAGCGATCCTTACCACCGTTGCAGCTTCTTCTGACCCTTGATCTCTTCTAATTATGGATGGGTCATAATCTAGATATGCGACACCATTTAGGCCCTTGTACTCGGAACTAAACCTAGTTGAAAGCCGCGGCTTCGTAGCTAATAAGGGATAGGTGATACCGATCAGCACTGCTACTAGAACGAAAAGTCGCCAGACCATTTGAGGAGAAGCTCGAAAGATTGACGGCTTTTCTTTCTTAGAGGTCTGAGCCTCTTTGATGAAGCTCCAAATATGGTGTATCGCAAAGGCAGAGCCAATTGCGAAGAAAAGCCAGCCCTGTAACCAGAACTTGAATACAGTATTCATTCGCGCGACGTCATTGTTGATGGTGATCACCTCTGGCCCGCCAATAACAGCAAATCCGAATAAAAACATGACTATGGCGAAGAGCTTTCCGACATCAGGGTCTGATCTTCTACATTCGTATTCTGCGAGAATGAGAGAGTAGAAAACTCCGAAGATCGTAATTGCGAAAGCTGCACTCACCTCTATAAGGCACAGGCCTAGTAGGCAGATAGAAAAGATTGCTATCGAAGACTTCACCACTTTATTTCGCCGAAAAATTTCAGGAAGGATATGGACAGTGATGTTGTGCTTTCTATGCTCTCTTCGCTGCTTTGTAGAACTTATGCCAAAGAAAATGAAAGCTACTCCGAGAAAAACTCCCCAATGAGATAAGAAGTCATCGAGCGGTGAAGTCCATTGAGCCCGGTGTATTCCGACATTGAAGTTTTGAGTGTCACGAAGATACGGCCAGAGCAACGCGGTATGTGTAAGAGCAGCTACAGATAAATGGCAAATGAATTGAAGGATGCGATTCTGTATAGCAGGCCCGCTGAATGCAGAGACAGCTCCTAGAAGACCTACTACACCAAGTATGTACATCAGGGTATTCCCACTTGAAGTTACCGCACTTGACAATATGGCCAATCCGGCTACCCCTAATAGGAGAGATTTGTTTCTGCCATCTTCATCAGCCGAAATATCTGAACGTATCAAAGATCCGAGAAAGAAAGTAACAAACAATATAAGAAGCGACGTTGGATAATCCCAAGTATTCGTCATTCTTGCAATCCCTGATAGCAGCCCAATACCGACAGCCAGGCCAAGGGCGTTCCTCCTTGACCCGTGTTTGCAAGAACTGAGATAAGCAAACGATAGGGAAAGCAATAGGCCACTTACTGCCATCCCCATCATATGTGGGTGAAGATCCCCGAAAAGGAAAGTGAAATACGGGAATTCGGTAATATCGAAAGTTCCTGAGTTGACACGGCTGGGGGCCCACCAGTCGAATCTTGTCAGAGAAGTTCCGGTAACCCATGCCCATGTTCCCCCGGCCAGCTCGAAGAAGGCGCCCAGAATAGGCCACCCTTCCACAAATTCCCAAGTATTTGCCGAACGTAGGCGTTTAGCGTGCACTCGAAGCGCGTCGAAGGTTCCCGAGCCCATAAAAAGAAATACTCCTAGAACTCCTGCTTTTAATGCGGTTGCCTTTGATGGAAGGGGCTTCCCCTTTGATGCCCCAGTCGATCTAACAAGGTTATACAACAAAGAAAAGACAATTACTCCGACCAGAGCACCAAAGGTTGCCACTCCGAACTGAAATGCAACTTCTGGAAGAATTTTCAAAGCACGCATGGGTACGGCGACTAGAAACCACCCAAAATAGTAATAGTTCATTGCACCACCTGAGAACCATGGATCGTACGGCGGCAACTCTGTTGACCTCCCTATTGCAGTTAGGTATCCAAGCTCCATTGGCTTCTCCCCCCCGAGGTAGGAGTCCCATAAATCTGGATTAAATGAACGCAGAATTAGCAAGAAAACAAAGATGGCTAGAAAAATAAATTCACTTATAAGCCACACGGATCGGTTCTCGAAGAAAAGCTGACGTAGCCGCGCCCGATGTACCCACCACAGAACCATCCCCAGAGAAAGAGTCACTGCGATACTTGTAAAGGCTGTTGTTTGATTAAATTCAACCACACCCCACGCCACAAAAACCCACAAAAGTACGCCGGACAGAATAAATCCAACAGCCTTACTCAAACCGTACCCAGCATCCGCAAATTGTCTGAAAAGTAAAGTAGACCACGGTAATACAGCAAAAGCAGCCACCTGAAGCCAGATCAGCCACCAAACCCAGTTAGGAACTTCCAAATAACTTCCTCGTGAAAATGAAGTATCAAAGGTTGCATTGCTCTGTCGAGATGGACTCTCAGAAGGCCTAAGGAGAAGAGCATTGGAGTTAGCATCCTTGGGCTCGAGATTAGGTGCATGAATAGAGCGGAATGGATTTAGGACTTTGAGAGCTTCCGTTCTAGACCACCCATTGGTCTTTTCCCAGATAGTTACTCTTGGATGGTCATAAACGGTGAATGTCTCCTCACCGTTAGCGTCACTAATCTCCACACCAAAGAGCGATGGGGAATTTTTAAAGTCTGCAACTAGCTCAAACCCAAGCTCACCTGAGAACAAAGCCTTGTAGTAAGAAGTTGTCCCTGGATACTCAGCAGGAATTCTCGGTATTGAGCTATAAAGTCGATTACTGGCTTCAATGATATAGTCAGCTGTTTCAAGCTGGTCTACGAGAGTAACGAGTTTAGATTTTTCGGATTCCTGGTCGGTGAAACGGTCTGACCTAAATAAATCAAGGTCAACGTAATTCAACTGGACCGGCGCAACGGTGGGTCTAGATAGAGGTAGCCGATCATCCCAAATTTGATTAGTAACTGTCGAGCCTGAGGCTATGTTCTCATTAATCCATTCTGATGCAGATATTCGAGGGTGAGTATCGTTATAGACACCATTTACAAAAGCGCAACCCCAAAAGATCGTTCCGGCTACAAGGATTGCAGATGCCCCTTGGCTAAGTCGATAAAGGACGATTTTTTTCTCAGTAGTAGTTTTCTTTTCTTTTCCCCAATGCCATAACCGGTAGATTCCGAATCCGCCAAATGTTATGGCTATTGGATATGCCGGGAGGAGATAACGGATTAATGGGTTGAACTGTTGACTTACAAGTCCAAGCATCACTATGACAAAACTAAGAGGGATTATTAGCACATGATTTCGTTTCCTGATGACTTCAGAAACTACTAACCAAAGGCCGACCAAAACTGCAACTGCTAAACCCGGCCCCATGCCATGCCAGAAAATAGACTTAAGTGGGAACCATAGAGGCGTAATTCCTACCCATTGGATAACCCAAGGAACATCGGCACCGGAATTTACAGATCGAAGGTATTCGATATCTGAAAGAAATCTTTCATCGAAGGCAATAAAACCGCTAAATGCGTAGGGGTGGAACAACCTAAAACACAGAAATGCTACGACGAGAATCGACATTGCCAGCCCCAAGAATTTCGCCGGCTCCCTGACTAATTTAGATACTTCTTTAGAATTTATTAAGGATAAAAGAATTGCGACTATGGGAACTATGCCTACTGCTAGACCACTCAATTTAGAAGCTACAGTAAGGCTAAAGACAACTCCGATTGAGAGAACTAGCTGTATTACCCTTCGGTTGAACAATTTGTCCAGATCGTTTGCTAAACGGATTGTCTTATAGAGCTTTACGGAAAGCAGCACGGTGGCAGCAGCGAAAAACGTCACCCATGTTTCAGCCCCATAAAAGTGACTGTATTGGATATGAAGGGTGGTAAATGCTTGTAGCGCGGCTGATATGAAACCTACTTTTCTGTTAAAAAGTTCTCGTCCAAGTAGATATACGATCAAGATTGTTCCTGTATCGATCATCGCTGAGAGAAGTCGGCCTATTAAATTTGCTTTATAACCACTATCGAAGGCTTTAGAGGTGATAGTTGCACCTGATGTTTCTTTCAATCCGATGCCTAATTTGTCTGCCGAATTAACAATTGCGTTAGGAATTAGTGTGTCTTTCTCAAGGTAGTTAGCTGTTGCCTTTGTGATGAAGAGAGGAAGCGTTCCGTAAACCCAAGTGCTGCGGTGGTTGTATGGGTTAAGAGTTGAGTCAGCCGAATTAAAGTAATTTCCGCTTCCAGGCCAAGAGATATCTTCTGTGACCATGCTCCAATAGCGCTCATCTGGATGCTGGTGTGTTCCTTCATCCCAATTTATGTTCCAGACCCGTAAGGTGAACCCGATCATGAGAAGGGCAACAAGCGATAGACGACGAATCAATTTAAAGTGTTTATTTAAATCGAAATTTACCGAGGGCACATCATGTACCGTAGATCGTCACTGGCAAAGACGGAGATATCTTGAGTGAAATTCCTTCTAAGCTGTAACCCTCGGCCGTAATTTGGATACTATTTTGATATGACTATTGACCAAATTGAAACCAGTGAAGATACTGCAAAAGGCCTGCTAGTTACAGACGCCGCAGTGGAAAAGGTTTTAGAGGCCAGGTCAGAGGAGGAAGAGTCAGAGAAGCTGGCCTTGCGGGTGCAAATAATCGGGGTTAATGGACCGGAATTCTCGTATGACCTCTCCTTCGAGAGTATTGACGAAGCCTTGGACAACGATGTCATTTCGACCATTGGCGATCTCACAGTTCTGGTCCCTGAAGAAAGCTATGAAAATCTAAATGGCGCAACCCTCGATCTCCCAAGCAACCCTATGCAGGGAGGTCTAGTTATTCGTAATCCTAATCGTCCGAATATGCTTGAAGGAGAAGATCTAGAACTAACTGGCTCAATAAGTGAGAAGCTTCAACAGCTTCTCGATCAACACATCAACCCATCTCTGGCCGCTCATGGCGGTTACGCTGAGCTAGTTAAAATGGAAGGGACTGCAGCCCACATTCTAATGGGTGGTGGTTGTCAAGGATGCGCCATGTCCGCAGCGACTCTCCGGCAGGGGATAGAGGTAATGATTGCCGAGGCTATCCCTGAGATTACCGAAATCGTAGATGTCACAGATCACGAAGCTGGAGAAAATCCTTTTTTCGACTGAGAGTATCAGTTGTTGCTTTGTAAAAATTTATGCACAGATAGGACTTCCTTAGTAATTCCATTGGAATCAAGTCCTAATTCTGAAAGGATTTCGTCAGCGTTACCCTGGGGGACATAAGCAGAGGGAATCCCTAAGGTTCGGACGATAGGCCCTCGCCCTTCCAGCTTGGAAAGTTTATTTTGGATAGTTGCCCCAATGCCACCTTCGGCAATTCCATCCTCAATAGTTATTACGACGGGATGGCGGTGGGCGTCTTCGAGCATTGCCACATCAAGTGGAGAAACGCATCGGACGTCCCAAACCCCGCAATGTATTCCATGCTGCTCTAATGCACTAGCAGCTTCTTGAGCTGGTTCTAGCATCTTCCCGATTGCAAGGATGCAAGCATCTTTCCCTTCTCGGAGTTTACGAGCGTTCGTTCCTCTGCCAACTTCTGTTTCATGAACAGTTGGGGCAGGAGTCCGCGGATAACGAATACATACCGGACCATCTGTAATTTCCAAAGCATCTTGGAACATTTGCTGTAGCTCTTGATAAGAGGAAGGAGCGAAGATGGTCATACCAGGGATCTTTGACATCAGCATCATGTCAAGAAGCCCATGATGAGAGGCTCCATCGGGGCCGGTTATACCGGCGCGATCAAGGCAGAAAATTACGGGGAGCTCATGAAGCCCCACATCGAAGGCGATTTGGTCAAATGCCCGATTAAGAAATGTGGCGTAAATAGCTACAACCGGTCGAAGGCCAGACATTGCCATCCCAGCTGCAGCTGTAGTCGCATGCTGCTCAGCTATACCTACATCGAAGAAGCGCTCTGGGAAGCGTTCAGAGTAAGGAAGAAGTCCCGTGCTATCGGGCATCGCTGCAGTAATCGCTACGATATCTTGTCGGCTTTCTGCCTCTTTGATTAGAACTTCAGTAAATGCAGCCGTATAGCTTCCTGGTTTCGGATTCCCAATATCGTGCAGACGCTTTACTGGATCATTCTCAGCAGGCCCGTATCCTCGACCCTTCTCTGTCAAGACATGGACAACTGTGGGGCCATCAAAGTCAGCAGCGTTTCGGAACGCTCGCTCTAATTCCTCAACGTTATGACCATCGAAAGGGCCGTTATAGCGGAGCCCCAGATTTTCGAAGAACGAGGTTGGGTCCCATATTTCTCTAACGGCAGCTTTCGCCGCTTCTATGGCTTTTTCAACCGATTCGCCAAAAGGAAGAACATTTTTCACTTTCCTTTCGAGTTTTTCCTGCTGTTCAAGGTATCTGGGGTTATTTCGAAGTCGTTTGAGACTGTCTGACAAGCGTGAAATAGTAGGAGCGTATGATCTACCATTGTCATTGAGGACAATAATCACGTTACTCCCCGCATGTCCGAGGTTGTTGAGGCCTTCAAATGCCATCCCGCCAGTAAGGGCACCGTCACCAACTATCGCAATGACTCTTCGTCCTTCACCTACGCTACTTGATTGAGCAGCTGCTATCCCGAAAGCGTAGCTTAGGGCTGTTGATGCATGGCTATTCTCTATCCAATCATGATCAGACTCAGCGCGGCTAGGGTAACCGGATAGCCCACCAAGCTTGCGAAGTGAACTGAAACTTTCGGTTCGCCCAGTTAGAATTTTATGGACATATGCTTGATGCCCCGTATCCCAGAGCAAAATATCACGCGGCGAATCAAACGCCCGGTGAAGGGCAATTGTTAATTCCACGACTCCGAGATTTGACCCTAGATGTCCTCCGTTCGTTTCAACCGTGTCAACGATAAACGAACGTATTTCTTGAGACAGTCTCTTCAACTCAGAAGACGAGAGCCTTCGGAGATCTGCAGGGCAAGTAATTTGTTCTAGCATAACTTTCTTGGTTTCAGGTTTTTACGTTAGCAGTTGTTTATTGATTTCCCTAAGAGAAAATCAAACTAGCTATGTGGCGTGTGACACTTTGTTATTGCTTGCGATTCAGCCCATTTTTGCAACGAGCCGCCGATCCAATACCCTGCCAAAAGGATTAGGCCACCTCCGACAGCATCGATCCAATAATGGTTGGCTGTAACAACGATAGCGAAAAGAGTGCACGCTGGATATAGGGCAAGAGCCATACTGAATAACCGACGTTTTATAAATGGTTTTAATGCCAGATAACTCCAAAAAGCCCAAGCGAAGTGGAGACTTGGCATAGCAGCGTATTGGTTCGAAAGGTTTTCCATCATTCCAGAGTCGAAGCTCCATAAGCCTCCTAACTCGGCAACCGTGTCAACAAATGGGCTGCTTTCGATGCAAGCACCATAGGTTCCGCAATTTCCTAGGAGCCGAGGCGGCATTAATGGGTAGGTAGCGAAACCTATTAAGGCAAGTCCCGTGGTCGTTAACCCAATAGTTCTCCAGCGCTGATAGGCATTTGGCTGCCGAATATACAAATAGAGCAAAGCCCCCAGAGTTACGACAAAATGTAGAGTCCCATAGAAGATATTCCAAAACCTTAGAAATAGATCCCATCCCAAAAACCACCCCTGGATGTCAGCTTCAATATAAAGTCCGACGAAACGCTCGAGATCGATCATATGTCGTGCATTTCGTAACGCGGTTCCAGATTCCACGGTCGCTGAGCCAAATTGGTTGCGCACCCAGGAATAAACTGCATAGAAAGCCCCAATAAGCAACAGCTCTCTAACCCAGTTTAATTCTGACCTTCTAGTTTTTTCCGTGAGTATTTGGTTACGTTTTTCTTCTCGCATTATTCGAGCGTTGATGACTCAATGTCCTTTGTTTTAGGCCCTTTCCGCCCTCCGAAAATAAGCATGGGTAAGCCAATAAAACTGTTGACTAAAGTCAAAACGTAAAGGGCAAGCCCAAGGGCTAGTGCCTGTTCGTTTGATACATCAATTCCACTAAGGAAAACGACAAGAGTCCCTTCTCTCACTCCTAGGCCTCCAATACCTACTGGAAGAACCTGAATTATTAGTACAGCAGGGATAAATGCCATTAAGGCGGTTAATCCTACTTCATCAATTTCAAGGGCCTCAACAGCGCATCCAGCAGCAAGAAGGAGCGCAAATTGATAGGCGAAAGCTGAAATGATTACTTCACGCGCAGCCTTCGGGTTCCCTTTTAGCCGGTCAAGTCCTAAATGGACAGCATTAGCGAACCTTAAGAGGCCTTGACGGTTCTGAAGTCCTTTCCCTATCCGATTGCTTCCAAGTAAGAGAATCACAAGTGTCAGAGCGATAAGTGTGACCAGCGCAACGACAAGAGGAACTCTAGTTGATGTTCCTAAGCCTGTTAGGCCTGGATTAATTGCAAAGCCCAATAAGGTGATTACTGGCAGGACGAGCCACCCGCTCAAACGTTCGAAGACAACCGAGGTGAAGCTAACTGGGCCATCATCTGTATCCCGTGTAAGTCTTCCTATACGGATGACATCACCGCCGACTGTTGTAGGGAGAAAGTTCGATACAAATTGGCCCGCCATGTAGTGACTGGACAGTCTCCAAAATGACTGGTTTACTCCTAACGCTCGCAGGACTCTTTGCCATCTAACCGCTCCGAGTAGAAAGCCAATAAGGGTAAAGAAGAAAGCGCCGATGGTCCAGAAAGCTGTTTGATCGTTCCATTCTGGGATCAGTTCATCCCAGTCTATTCCATCCATAGATTTAAAGATCACAATGAGAAGAGCGACGCTTAATCCAATTCGAAGAGGGATCGTTACTGAGCTACGTTTCCACCATGGAATGGAATCTTTTTCCTGAGGTTTGCTGTAAATGTAACTCATTAAGGCGTCCGGATAGGTAGGAATTGGTATAGAAAGTAATTAACTAGCAACTGATAGGTTATTCCGCAATTGCAGTCAATTATCGGATTTCTGAACTTCTCTTAGCTTTCTTGCAGTAATTTGACTCAAAAAGCCTGAAAATAAGCCTTTTCAGCTTTTAATAGCGGCATGCTTATTCCAGAGGTTGTTCCTCCTGGGCCTTTATTAGACCCTCTCCAAGAAGCGTTGGCGGTGAACAATTACGCGTATGACCTGTCCCATCGCTATTTGTGAGTGTTCATCGTGAGCGCTTACCTGGAATGTTAACCTACGCCCATCGATTCTTGTCAACAGAGCACTCACACGAATCATCGCACCTAACC
>PYIK01107053.1_pt1 | contig 13720 bp, 21 predicted proteins | sample 3578011 | NCBI WGS metagenome assembly PYIK01 (sample SAMN08408022, study PRJNA431606) | Marine metagenome isolate SA_KN192-05_S13_70m, whole genome shotgun... | biome: marine; feature: oceanic pelagic zone; material: water; isolation source: 70 m water sample, 0.2-0.8 um fraction ... | reverse complement strand
CTGGCCATCGCATTTGAATTTGGCTTCAGACAGAATCGTGGCATAATGATCACAGAATTCAACCAGAGGATCTTCAATCCACTTTTACAGAAATTTTCAGACAAGTTCAAACAGGCCGGACAGTTGACCGCACAGCAATACAAGAAGTTGGATGGCGCTGGAACCACCGTGAAGAATATGATCAATTCAAGTGTGACCGGTTGGATACTGGACTGGCCATTTGTATTGGGATTTGTCATACTTTTAATTTTTTTAAACTGGACGGCCGCGGTAATCACTGCAATTTTTATGCTCATCACATTGGGTATTAATAAATGGAAAAGCAGTCTCAGTTTGTCACAGGAAATGCTGGCCAACATAGAAATATTTCTAATGGGACTTTTGACCATAGCAATAATGACCGCTGGTGCTATAATGATTATGCAAGGCAAGTTGGACATAGGGATATTGATAGGATCTAACATATTGGCGGCACGAGCATTCCAAGGCACAAACAAATACGCAAAAGGAAAGGAGTTTATACAACATCGTGAAAGAGCAGTTTCAGAGATTGTCCATTTCATCAAGCAGTAAGTTCTTTTTGGGAATAACCTGCCTGTTCGTGATATTTTTTGTGTGGATGGCATTCAGCAAAGTGGATGTAACAACACAGGCGACTGGCGTTGTTATACCTGAAAGTAATTCAACAACAATAGACACAATGGTCGATGGACAGATAGATCAAGTTAATTTCAAACAAGGTGACATTGTCAAAAAAGGAGATGTTATCCTTGTAATAAATCCTGGAGTGGGATATGAACCATATAATATAATTGCAAATGTAAAAGGTAGGATACAGTCATTGAATTACAAGAACCCTGGAGCGGTTGTGAAAAAAGGTGAACCAATACTGACCATCGTTCCACAGGATCAAAAACTTATTGTGCTTGGCAAACTTTTTGTGAAGGATCGAGGTTATGTCACAGTTGGACAATCTTCAAAAGTCAAACTTGCAAATCAGGATCAATTGAAGTTTGGACCGATAGATGCTGAAATAGTGTCTATATCACCAGACGCTGTACAATCACAGCAAGGCTCATACTACGAGATCGAACTAGAACTTGCGGCACAGAAATTTGCGGCAGGTAAAATTGAGTACATTTTGGTTCCGGGCATACAGGTACAAATTTTTATATTAACAGGAGAAAGGACAGTGTTAAGTTATGTAACCACACCATTCCACAATGGCATGGGACAGGCACTGCAGGAGAGATAATGTTAAGTTGGTTTCTTATAGGAATACTGGTAGGACTCTGTATCAGATGTATCGTCAGACCACACAAGAGTGAGATGGACAAATTCAAGGATCCTTGGAACTGGACCTCGTTTGGCGGTGGTGGATGAGCGAGTCGAAAAAATTAACAATTAAGGAAAGATGGCGTAAGGCCTGTACCGCAGACAACATTGTTGACTTCAGTGTCGACGTGTTCCTGATAGTGTTTGATGTCTTGAGTTCTCCCATTCTAATCGTTATGAGGGTGGTGAGATGGATGTTGGCCAAGTTTGTAAACCAACACGTTAAAAATTTCATAAAGAAGATTGTGCATTGGTTCATAGACAACAGGAAAATTAGGCTGGAAAAAGGACAGAACATATTCCGTTACTATTGGTACCTATGGTTGTTGAGTCCTGTAATTTTAATCGGATTACTTTTAGTGATTGCTTTTACGACTGGTGTATTGGAAGGATGGAAAGAATTAGGATGAGGATTTTCACAAGCATATGGATGGTTTTAATTGTTGCCGCAATACTGTTGGGTGTTCGTGTAGACAATGGAGACACAGTCAAAACTTTGCGTTACAAGACCTGGGACTATTTCCAACAGATACATCCTAGAGACACCATCAGTGACTCCATCACTGTTGTCAATATCACTGAGGAGGACCTGGAGAGATATGGACAGTGGCCATGGCCCAGGCACGTGATGGCAATGCTACACGCAAGAATAGGAGATGCAGGTGCTATATTAATCAATTACAATATACTTTTTGCAGAGCCTGACAGGATGAGTGGTGTTGAATATCTGAAAAGTATGCCAATGACAAATGAATTAAGGGAACAACTCGGAAGCGTTTTGTTAGACACTGATGCGGTTTTTTCAACTATACTGAAAGAATCCGGTAACGCAGTGATACTGATGAGTGTGAAAAATACCGCTGGGGTGGAACTGCCCAGCACAACACAAATTATTGAAAAAGGAAATGTTAAACCTTGGATCTATGAATATCAAGGCATTGTGGCACCCACGCAAAAAATAAGTGTTGGTGTTGCAGGTATGGGAGTCAATGTGACCTCACCAGAACCGGATGCAGTTGTCAGAAAGATGCCTGTGCTGATAAGGATTAACGGAAAAATTTATCCTAGTATGCTTTTGGAAAATGTGAGATTGCTGAATGGTTCTAAAAGGATCAAAGTAATTGCCAAAGAACATGGCATAGACGAAGTGCTGGTCAGCAAGAAAGCAGGAGTGCCTGTTAACCACAATGCGGAAATGTATATTCACTATGCGGATCCTGAAAAATACGTGCAGATGTCAGCAACGGAAATTTTTTCTGACAGTTTCAATGAAAACAAGATAAAAGGACGTATTGTTGTCGTTGGTATGGACGCGGCAGGTCTAAGTGTTTTGAAATACACTCCACACGGACTCACAACGGATCAAATGATAAGTGCCCAAGCATTAGACACACTGTTGACTGGAAAATTTTTATTGCGAACGCCACAAGCAGACACTTTCGAAATACTGTTCATTGCTTTCCTAGGATTGCTAATGATACTGTTGGTTCCTAGGGTGTCGGTTTTGTTTTCGGTGCCGCTATTACTTTTCGTTACAGGAGGAATAAGTTACGCATCATTTATGGCATACGCAAACAAAGGGTTCTTGGTTGATCCTTCATTCGCAGTGCTTTATGTGTTCATCATATGGTCACATAGCACCTACAATAATTTTGCCACACAGAGTAGATTACGTAAACAGATCAAGAAACAGTTTGAACATTACCTGGACCCTGGAATGGTTAAAAAATTGCAGAAGGATCCATCTTTGCTAAAACTGGGTGGCGAAACAAAAACTATGACTTTCTTGTTTTCAGACATAAGGGGATTTACTCCTATCAGCGAAAAATACAAAGGCAATCCAGAAGGACTTACAAAACTTATCAACAGATTCCTAACTCGCATGACAGATGTCATAATCAAAAACGGCGGAACAATAGACAAGTTCATGGGTGACTGTATAATGGCGTTTTGGAATGCACCGATAGCCAATCCCAAGCACAGACAAATGGCAATCAAGAGTGCAATTGAAATGCAAAAGGAACTGGTTAAATTGAATAAAAAATTAATTGCGGAAGGACTACCCGAAATCAACATTGGAATAGGTATAAACTCGGGAGAAGCACTGGTTGGCAATATGGGATCCGAACAGAGGTTTGACTATTCTGTTATTGGTGATGCAGTAAATTTAGCATCCAGATTGGAAAGTTCAAGCAAGACACTTGGAAAGACCCTGGTCATAGGCGAGGGCACACGAGAAACAATCGAGAAACACTTTAAATTCACATACATAGACAGCATTACTGTCAAGGGCAAGACAGAAAAAATTAAAGTCTACACAATTCTATAAATACTACTATAATGACAGGAGTAGAAGTAATCACAGTTTTATCTAAGGCGTGGCCCATATTCGTGGGTTTCATCCTGCTCATTGTGACTCTAGCACAGGCACACTATAGGATCAAGGTGCTGGAGGAAAAAGTCAAGGTTGCTTTCGAACTGATCAACAAGTTGACTGACAAGTTTAGCAAATAACCGCTCGCTTTAATCCAATAATTTTCAACTTAAATAGAAAGAGGTCAGGAGATAAAATGAAATTTTTTTTAGTCGTAATAATATGTTTTGGTGTGGATTGCCAGGCAATCTGGGAAGACACTGCATACGATAACTATGATTTATGCATGGAAACAGCGGCCAGCACGGCACAATTTATGCAATACACATATCCTGAATCCAGCGGACAAGTCGATTGCCTTAACGCAAGAGAATTTGAATTGTTACAAGAGCAATTGGAAAACGGCGAAGAACTTACTTTACCAAATCAAGAAAATCAAATATCAGCATAGTTGACAAATACCAATTTCATAGTATAATTTTACTATGATTCATGCAATGATAGATCTAGAGACGCTGAGCACCAATCCCAACGCAACAATCTTGACCATAGGTGGTGTAAAATTTGACCCATATTCGTACAGCGAACCATCTCATGGAATGTATCACAGGATAGATGTTGATTCACAGACGGCAATGGGCAGAGACGTGATGCAGGAAACTGTGGACTGGTGGGGCAAACAGGCAGTAGATGTGCGAGAAGAAGCACTGGGTGATGACGACAGGATAGACCTAAAATATTTCATGAAGCAGTTGAACAAATGGTGTGTTGGTGTTGATGTGTTTTGGTGCCAAGGACCACTTTTTGACTACGCAATATTACAAAATTTTTATGCACAAATGAAGGCACCGGTGCCATGGAACTATTGGCAGATCAGAGACTCAAGAACATTGTTCAGCCTGGTACCTCGTGACCCTGATGAGAAAAGAACAGGACTACACAACGCATTGGAGGACTGCTACTTCCAGGCCAAGAAAGTGCAGAAAGTATACAATCAACTTGAGATCAAAGATCCAAGTAAATATTAAAATGGACTTGTTAAAGAAAATATACATTTGGTTCGATACTATTCCACTACTTCATGCGCCTGCTTATTTCCTTGCATTGGTCGGTGTATTTTTGTTAGTATTGACATTTATATTATGAATAACGTAAAATGGTACTCCATACAGGACCTATACACCATCGAAAAATACAAAATCAAACACAGGAAAGATCCTGTGACCAAATGGATAAAATTACCGTGTGTGTATAAGATTATGATAAACAAAACCATTGTAGAGGTTGGCAGGTCCGACACCTGCAAGAAACATGGTGGCGCTGAGAAAGTTAGGAAAGCATTGGTCAACCTATTGGATGTTTTACAGCACAATCCCAGTGTCACAAAAACCAAACGTTGGGAAAAAATTAGATTGCAACATAGACCGAATTCAAGTAATATTAAAATAGGAATTATAAAAACAAATGCAATCGAAAAAACCTACCTTCAAGAAGCCATTTGAAACCATAGACAGGTATGAGGAATCCACCTGGGTGGGAAATGACAAGCCAATTTTTGAGAATGATTACTGTGCGGTGTTCAATGACAGGTATCCTGTGGTTGAAGGACACCTGCTGTTCATAGCCAAGAAAAACGACCCAGACACAGTCGCTGAATCGTACAAATTGGCATACTCGTGGGGTGAAAAATGGATCAAAGAGGGCAAGATGGATGGATTCAATGTGGGACAGAACATAGGTCGTGCGGCAGGACAAAGCATTTTTTGGCCTCACATACATTTCATTCCAAGAAAAGTCAACGACTACGAGGGCGATGCACACAACGGGATAAGACTTTCGATCCCATCAGGAGACCACGGTAACTATTATTGATGAGAAAGAAAAGATCAAGAAATGAAATTTACATATCACCCGATGGAGGTGAGACTGTTTACGTGCAAAAAAAGGATGGATCCAGAGGCAGGTTGATATCAAAATCTCAGTACGCCAAAGACATTGAGACCGTGCAAGATGAGGACGACATGGTAAATGAACACGCGGTGAAAATGAGGAGAAAGTATCCTGCTCTTGGTAAAGCATGGAAACATTATAAGACTGTTTGGCATCTTGTTATGGGTGAGCAATAGTTTATGCAAAAGACTTTTACCAGCAGTGTACGTGCTTCTGTGTGCGTTTAAAGGGGCGATTAAATACGATTATGACCAAGTTTGTAAGTGTAATAGGCAATGGTGAAAGCAGGCGTGGATTTGATTTGACACCACTTAAAAGTGTTACCACAATGGTAGGATCCAATGCCCTTTTCAGGGATCACAATCTTGAATATGTGGTTTGCTGTGATAGGCATATGTGCCAAGAGGCCGCAAACACCTGTGGAAAAAATACCACGATTTACACCCGTGAAAATTGGTACAAACAGTTTGCATACTGGCCAAACGTCAAGTGTGTGCCTGATCTTCCATACGAGGGCGAAAAAAGACAGGACAATCCTTTTCATTGGGGTACGGGTCAGTTCGCGGCATTGGTCGGAATGTCATTCAAACCCAAAGTGATTTTCCTGGTGGCTATGGATCTTTGGGGTCTGGGCAAAGAAAGAAAGCCTGAAAATGTCAACAACATATACAAAGGCAGTAAAGGATACACCTATATCAAAAGGCCAGTTGATCCCAGTTATTGGATATACCAATTTGACAAACTGTTTGAACATTCAGAATGCAGATGGATAATCGTGAACGAAGAGAATTGGAAAATGCCAGAAGAATGGAAAAAACACAAAAACGTTTTCCAGGATACCTACGAAGGACTGGCAAAGTGGGTCAGCAAACAGTTGACAAAATGACAATCAAAAGTATAATTGTAGTATGAAAAAAATGGTAGACCATTTGATGGTTCAGCAACAGATCAAGGCCCCATACAAAAAATGGAAACACATGGTCGGAGTCATCTGTCTCAACCAAACCTATAGAAAACAGGTAAAGGAAATTTTGCCAAAGTTGTTCAAACGATATCCAAACCCTGTGGCTTTCATAAGGGGTAGACAGAAGACACAGGAGAACCTATTAAAGCCGCTGGGTATGTGGAAAGTGAGAGCCAAGAGATTGAGGAACATGAGCGTGGATTTTTTGAGTTGGGACGGTAAAGATGCCGCTGACCTGCACGGCATTGGCAAGTACGGTTCTGACAGTTACCAAATATTTTTTCAAAACAGCATTCCACCGGATGTGCAAGACAAAGAATTGAAAAAATACATTGACAATCTAGCAGGATAGTTTATAATAGTGTTATGTTTGAAAAATATAAAGTTGGAGATCTTATAACTCTGAAATTAATGCACGGTGAAGAAGTAATCTCCACTTTGCACTCACAAGACGAAAAAACTATCAGCGTCAAAAAAGCACTGACTCTGATGCAAGGTCCACAAGGACTTGCATTTGGCACATTCTTCTCCACTGCTGAGCAAGAAAAAGAGATCACAGTGGCCAAAGACAAGATACAGTGTGTGTCTTACATCAACAGTAAAATCGAAAACGAGTACAAAAGAGTTTTCTCGGCGATCAAGACGCCTGACAAACCTAAGATTATTACATAATGGCGCACTTTAAGAAACACAGCAAAAGTATCACGGCACTCATAGATGCCACGGAGGCGATGCTTAACGCAATGGAGCCACACGGAGTGGATCCAGAGACTGTGGCAAACAAGCCAGAATTTTCTGTCTTGGTACATTTTCTTAAGAGCATCATTGACGGCGAGTTAAATATACCAAACGATCTTACTGACAGAATCAGAAACGCATCGGAAGAATTAGGATTGGACCTTGGAGATATAAAAAAAAGGTTACACTAATGAGAGGACTCAAAGACTTTCATCCCTCTATAAACACTCTGCAAGTCATCAAAGGAGAAAAAAGATGACTTACTACTCAACCAAAACATACGGACACAACATAGGCCTGGCCTGTGTGTTCAGACAACCCAACGCAGACCACTCACACTGCCACTTGCTACACGGATATAGCCTTGCATTCAGATTTACATTTGGTTGCAACGAACTGGATAACAAGAACTGGGCAGTGGACTTCGGAGGTTTAAAGCCATTGAAGGCATGGCTGGAGGACAAGTTTGATCACAAACTGGCCCTTGACAATAATGATCCACAGTTAGAAAGACTCAAAGATCTTGAGAATTACGATCTTGCGGAGGTGAGAATGTTCGACGGTGTTGGTGCTGAAATGTTTGCCAAACACGCATTTGATTTCGCAGACAAGTTGATCAAAGAAAAGACTGATGGCAGATGTTTCGTGGACAGTGTAGAGTGTATGGAACACGGAGCAAACAGTGCCATCTACAGAAAAAAATAAATTCTTAGCAGATACTGTTGAAGTTTCTCTAACCGATTTATCTTACACAATAAAAATTTACGACACACCATTGGGCAAAAGATGGCTAAATGCTCTATGTGATAATCTAAAAAACAAAAGAGTACTTGAGAAAAATTTCTGTTTCCTTGGATGGGCAGATTCAAATAGGAATCTACAACATTTAGTCAAAGAACTTAACACGGCAGTGACACAAATAAATTCATTCGAATTTGATCCGCCCTACGAACAGATACATCCTTTTGTGCCTGACGATTTCCAATACAGCGCCAGTTTGCCTACAGGGATGGTTTTCAAAGGCAATGAGATGTCCAAGCCTGGTCTAAGATTGAAACACGATGCCTGCAATCTTTTGCATAGGCATTTTGAGGACCTGCAAGGCACTGCCTGGCAATTATCACCTTTCTATCTACAGGCGGACCATGAAACAAAGTACGCCATAAGGCAACTTAACAACATCTGTCACGAGATAGAAGGATGGGTTGACTCATACAGAATCAGTATTTTGGATCCAGAGTGGATAAGGCCTGCACAGATTACGACTTTTTTGAACGCACCAAGATACGATCTGCACGACGAGGATTTTGAACTTTTCAAAGTTAACAGATATGCTAGGGAACTGGGTGGTGTGTACTTGCACTGGAGCCAGATTGGCAAGACACTTTTTGAAGTTTACAGAGACGAAGGTGGCAAAAAATTGGATGAAGCAACCTGTAGTGCAATCAATCATCAAAAGTTCTTTTCAGGTGAATTTGATGTTGAATGGGGCAAAACAATAGACGAAGATACTTTTGGTTGGAAGAAAAGAGAAATGGACGGTTTCAGGACATGGTTAAAAGACAACGGATATGACTGGGAAGATCCAAAATTATCACTGGGTTATGCAAAGTTGGGACAAGTGGATCTTGAGAAAACTTTTGACACAACAGAATTTACCAAAATTTATAGTGTGATGAGTAAAAATTTAAATATCACTGAAATCAAAACAATCGGAAAGGATAAGGTTGATTGTGATTATCCATATTCGTTAAATGATGAAAACTGGAAAGAAATGCAAATAAAAAAATTAAAGGCAGGATATGAATCACGTAGTGTGCGTTAAGTGGGGCAACAAATATATTTCGCAATATGCCAATGTTCTTTACAACATGGTCAAGCGGTACACCACTGTGCCTTATGAATTCCATTGCATAACCGATGATCCTAAAGGACTGGATCCGCAAATCAATGTTATTCCTTTGCCCCGTGATCCGTGGATCAAGACTTGGTGGAGCAAACTTTGGATGTTTGGACCACAATTTCCGCTGAAAGGCAATGTGTTGTTCTTTGACCTTGACTTGATAATACACAACAACATCGATGCACTGTTTGACGTAAAGCCAGGCAAGTTCATGATAATAAGAGATTTCAACAGATGCCGTATTCCTGACTGGAAAAATTCAAATTCGAGTGTGATGCGTTGGCAGACTGGTACCATGGATTTCCTTTGGAATGAGTTTGTGGCCGATCATAAAAAAATCTTGAGGAGATATCACGGAGACCAAGATTGGATCACTTTCCGTGCCAAGGAAGAAATTAACCATTTCCCAGACGAATGGATCAGATCATACAAATGGGAGATGATAGGGTTCAAGGACACAAAATCACGAAGGGGGCCAAAGTTTGTCTTCCTAAAAGAGCCAAAAGTTACAGAACAAAACAAGGTCGCTGTTTTCCATGGAGAACCAAAACCGTTCAACTGCGGCGACAAGTTTGTGGTGGAGAATTGGAAATGAAAAAAGGGTACGGAAAAGTAAAAGTCAAGAGAGTCACGCCCGGTCTAGACGAGGTGCCAGAAGATTGTGGATACGACAAAAGGTTCAAGTTCGACATAGACATGAACAGCAATGGCATAATGGGTGACTGCATAGAATGGTGCCAAATAAACTGCAAAGGCAAGTGGGGTTGGTGGTTCGAAGCAAAAGATAATAAACCTGGATATGATAATGATACAGGATTATCGATGCCTCATAATTGGGAAGAACAGAATGCATACATGAGTTTTGAGAAGAAAAAAGACGCAACAAGATTTTGGTTGGCAGTTGGACTTGCCAATATGGGACAAAGAGATGGTTGATTGCATCATATCGTTTGGTTGTAGCCTTATGTACGGTGCGGATCACGAGAGCACAAATGGCAATCTGAGACCAAGTGAAAACTCCTACACGAATATTGTCAGCAAACATTATGGCATTGAACACAAAAGTTTCGCACATCCTGGTTACAGTAATCAAAACATAGCACGTACTGTGTTCATGGCCAAAAAATACTGTGATGAAAAAAAGATAAAGCCTATATTCTGGCTGGGTTGGACCAAGTACGTTCACATGGGATTCATGTCAATGAAATCAATAGGACGTAATGAAGGCTGGCCGTTCATTGACGTGCAGAATGAGATCATTAAGAGTAGCAAGGATGATGAACTGCATGAATTGAGTAAAACCATATACAGGTCACTTGACAAAATGTCCAGATTGCATCTGTCTATGAACTCAATAATACAAGCAAACCTTTTTTTACACAAGGAGGGAATACCTGCAATTAACACATTTAATAGTTCAACTTGGATTATGGATTGTGTGCCAGAAACATTCTACGTGAAGCAACACAACAGTGGCAAAGAGTGTAGTGTGCAGGACTATTTCGACACAAGAAAAGGAACTATAAGTGCTGACAAGTTAAAGGGAGGAGTCATTGCAGGGACCAGTGGTGACAGTCTCAACAGATTTGATCCATACTCTAATGACTTATGGGACTACATGAAATCATTCCGTTGGTTCGAATGGGGTGATAATGACCTTGGCTTCCAGAAATGGACTCGTGATAACGGATTTCCATCCTACAAGGAACCGGACGCACATAACAGCACCAATCCTACCCATTGGCATCCAGGAGAAAAGGCGCACGAAGAGGCGGCAGATAGAATAATTAATAGTAACATCATAGGAGAAATTTTGAAATGAAATGGTTTGAGATAACAGAAGAAGCAAAGAATCAAATGGAGAAGTTGTTGGCAAAACAACCGGACAAGTACGCTGTCAGCCTAATGGTTGAAGGCGGTGGCTGTGCAGGATTCAAATACAAGTGGGGATTCATAGACAACAAGGAAGACGTTGGCGCGGACGACCACACAGAGGATTGGCAAACAGGTAGGTTCGTTGTTGATGACTCAAGTATGCTCTATGTTGCAGGCACAAAGATAGACTGGAAAGAAGAAGTTTTTGGCTCACAATTTGAAATAACAAATCCTAATGCATCTTCCGGTTGCGGTTGTGGAGAATCATTTGGGGTCTAATGGACACAGCATTCATAATAGGCAACGGAGAATCCAGAAACATATTTCCAATTGAAGAATTAAAAGACACAGGTGTAATATATGGTTGCAACGCAATCTACAGAGACTATCCAAAACTGTGTGACCACATAGTGGCTGTGAACCAACCGATGTATGAAGAACTACTACAATGGCACAACAATGGCAAGGAGTCGCCTGAGTTGCACGGACCAGAAGACATAAGTTCGTGGAACTACATAATACCTGGAGACGAAGATTACGCTACCCCTAAGCACTTGAAACTTTATAGATTCTGGAGAGGTGGAGACATCAAGAAAGGTGGAGCAATAAGATCAATTGACTTCACGAATAATCGTGGATCTGGAATGAGTGCTGTATTGATGGCCGCGGAATCTGGAATCAAAAATGTCATTATAATGGCCTTTGACATATTGGGGGCAAGGCAGTGGGAATCGGAGACTCCCAGCAGACAACAGAACAACATCTACAAGGACACAGAAAACTATCCCACGAGGGTTTCAATGAAGGCATACCTCAAGTATGAATGGATGTTCCAACTGAGACAGATAGTTAGACGCCACCAAGACGTTAATTTTTATTTTGTTAATCGGAAAGAATATCTTTATGGAAATCCCTATCTACGTTGGTACTTTGACCAAAAGAACATACGTGCTGGCACATACGCTGACCTCAGGAGATGGGTTGACGGAAACCGTGATGATATCAAATGGATAAAACTATAAAGTTTGTGTAGAACTTGCGTCCAACTTATATACCCTACGCATTTTGACCCCGACCTTTTGTGCATATTTTTTAGTATCGCAATATGAACATACGTGTTTGTAATCATTTGATGCACGATCTGGATCTACTTGAGATCTAGGTCTAAGGAATGTAACGGAGCAACTGTCACACTTGAAGACATAAACTGTGTTTTTCCGGTGGAACGTGTGATACATGCCAAGTTTGCTTTGGCGTTCGTACAATCTCATAGTTTTCAACGTTTCTATGAACATATTATTATTTAATAAATAAGCATAACCATAATATGACTCGTTTAATAATAGACACAGGAACAGAAGGAAACACGGCAACCGGCGATACTTTACGTACTGCCATGACCAAGATCAATGATAATTTCCTGGAGGTCTACACAGATTTGGCCGACAGTGGATTGGGTGGAAAACTCATAAATGAAACCACAAACGGCAACATAATAATACAACCCAACGGCACAGGTATAGTTGAGGTTGATCAACTTTTAATAACAGATGACCAGATAACTTCATTGATTACAAACAACGACTTAACACTGTCAGGAAACGGAACAGGCGGAGTCGTTGCACTAGGAAACTTGACGGCAGGTTCTTTGACTACCAACGAAATTGTTTCACAAGGTTCAAATGCAGATATCAACATAGAACCATCAGGCACAGGTGACATTTTGTTAAAGACAGATGGTCAGGTTGGTATAGGTAGTGTTGGTTCACCTGACACTTCATTACACATCAAACAGGCCACTGCAACCATAACACTACAAAGAACTAATGACGCAAACACACCTGGTATTGATTTCCAAAACTCAGGCGGTAACGTAAGAGCCAAGTTATTCATGGACGGTACTGACGGTGTTAGCAGAGAACTAATTTTTAAAGTAATGGATGGTTCCAGTCTAGACGAAAGATTCAGAGTCACACAGAGTGGAGCAAATGTAACAGGAACTTTTCTTGTAAAAGATGACAGTGATTCATCTCTAGGTGATGCTACAATCTCCATGGCTGAGAACAAAATTACAGCGGGAAGATCTAATGATAACTTAGAAATATCTGCAAATGGTACAGGTGAGGTAATAATGTCTAGCAGTTTGCTTGTAAAAGGAGCAACGCCGTTTGTAAAAATACAAAGAACAGATAACGCCAACGTTCCTGGCATAGATTTCATAGGGCAGGCCGACACCTCAGGAGCAAAGATATTATTCGACGGCACAGGCGGAACGGCAAACGAATTGATATTCCAAACATTCACGGTCGCGGGTGGCCTGGCAGAAGCATTCAGGGTAACAGGAACAGGAGCAAAAGTCTCAGGTCTTTTAACACTACCAGACGGCAGTGCCAGTGACAACTATCTAGGGATTGGTGATGACGATGACCTGAAGTTGTTCCACAATGGAAGTCATTCAATTATACGAGAGACAGGAACCGGAAGCCTTTACATTCAGAGTGACAACAATGTGATAATTGGCAAGGACAGTGGCTCAGAAACTATGATAAAGGGTGTTGCCGATGGGGCAGTTGAACTTTAT
>PYIK01071489.1_pt1 | contig 13992 bp, 19 predicted proteins | sample 3578011 | NCBI WGS metagenome assembly PYIK01 (sample SAMN08408022, study PRJNA431606) | Marine metagenome isolate SA_KN192-05_S13_70m, whole genome shotgun... | biome: marine; feature: oceanic pelagic zone; material: water; isolation source: 70 m water sample, 0.2-0.8 um fraction ... | reverse complement strand
CTCATGTGCTGCATTATCCTTCCTTTGCAAGATCTTCGACAATTTCTGCATTTGGAAGCGAAGATAAGGCACGTGGTGGAACATAAATTTTCCTATTTCGGGACCCTCCTCCGACAATGACTTTCTCACAACTCATAACCCGACTATCTATCCACAACGGAAGATCATTGGGAAGGCCAAAAGGAGTCACGCCACCTAGGGTCATACCTGTAATTTCAGTTGCTTCTTCCGGAGAAGCAAATGATGCCTTCTTAGTTCCCAATTTTTTCCTAACCGACTTATTGACGTCAATTCGGGTAGTAGCAAGAACTACGCACATTGCATATACCCGTGGTTCTCCTTTGCCCGCCACCATGATGGCATTTGCAGATTCCTCTGGCTTGTAACCGTAGTGCTCACAAAACGCGGTCGTATCAGCAAGATCAGGGTCACACTCTATGATCTCATAACGCACACCGGTGAGATTGAGGGCTTCAAGAATTAGATCAGTCATCTCTTAGTGGGTTTCCTTTCTCCTTCTACAACCTGACTTTAATCTAATAGAATTTTTCTTCTATCCATGAAGAGATCGCTTGAAGGTTACCCTTACCGATAAATGACATCGAGCCTATATCTTCGCGTTCTAAGCCAGATACGACAACGATATCTTCGTTTGCCTTGCCTTCTCCCCAACTTTCTTTTAACACTTCCCAAACCGAATTAGCGTCAAAATCTCCAAGATCATAATCTGTGATTACTGCATATGGGCTAGGGACTCTCTCAATTGATTCTGTGACCTGCTCTAAAGTTCCGGCCGTTTCGACTTCAAGTGTTGGAAATGTATGTGAAACCCAGGTGAGAAAAGTTTCCCTCACCAGCTCATCATCGTCAACGACAAGGAGTGTCCGCATTTCATTATTCTTGTGTTTAACATGCTGATATGGCTCAATATGGTCACCGCACCATGACTTAAGGCCATCAAGATCTCCTTTAGGAACAAACTGGATATCGACCCCTTCCGGGAGTTCCCCAGCCGACAATTCTCCACTAGTTAGAAGGAACTGATCCATATCAAATCCATATTCTTCGAGTTTGCCTGCAAGAACAAAACCGTCACCAGATTCTGGCATAGCCCAATCGGAAATAACGACGTGGATAGGTTGATTCTGAAGAACTTCTAATGCTTCATCAACTCCAGACGCTAAAAGGACTTCATTGTCTGGGAAATAAGTACTAAACCATAGTTCTGAGATCTTCCGCACGCCGGGATCATCATCGACGACAAGAATTATATTTCTTTTCATTATTCTGCCGAAGAGTATGAAGCGAGGAGGTCTTTCATTTCTTTAATTGCTCCATGTATCATTTCTGCTTTGCCAGCATCCAAAGTGATGGGACTCCCCTCTTCATGTGAGACCTCCCACAACATTGCTATTGCAGCAGTGTGTGATGTCAACTTATGTATGATTTGCTGCTTACTTCTAGGCGTATCCACTGTATACAACTCTCTCTTTCTCTCTCGCAATCTACAACTTTAGAATCATGTGACGATAGGACTTAAGTCCCTTCTCCTGGTTGGTGCAGGCTCTTCTATCTCAGCCTAAGTAGGTTTGTCTTTAATATCTTCGAGAAGAGCAGTTATGTAAGTTTGATCAGGGCTTTCCTCATCAATTTGCGGTGTTTTAAAAAAACGAATCCACCAGCGCTGAGTGTTTCCGAACGCGATTTCTTCTCTCGCTATAGATTGCATCCGGCGCCATAAAGCAACAACTCCTAGAAACAAAAGAGCAACCACCAATCCGATAAGTGCCCAGCCCCAGATAGCTACCCCAACCAACACTTCCCTACTTTCATTTCTTTGCTGAACAGGATCCACCAGCAGTATTTATATTCAAACTAATACTCGCACATTTTACGCTTACGTAATCGAAGTTTCCAAGCCGCTTACAGAAATAGCGCCCTGAACTGGGACTTTAGGAAACTTGGTAGCTCGCAAGTCTCTCGGTACACTGTAGATATGAGCCAAATAGGAGATAGGGCAGTTAACGAAGATATGAAAGCTCAGCCATTGGATTCTTCTTGGCGCTATACGGAGCTCTGGCCAAAGGCTAAGCGTAAAGCGAGAGATCTCAGTTTCACAAGGATGTTCGTTCTCCCTGTGGTTTTTGGCGTTTTTGCGATAGTTGCAGTGATGCTGGTCATTTGGGCTATAGACATCTTGGTGTAAACAACTAATCATTCAATTTTCTGTCTTCGGCTCACCCCAAGGTTCAGTTTGAAGCTTTTAGCCTATCCTCCTAGCACTAATCCGCTTTCTATGTTTCAGTGCGCATTACTTCAAAGTTCGTTTAACTAGTCAGCTCTTTTTATAGACTGACAGCATGGCCCAAAGCCCTGAACTTGATCACCTAATAGCGGCAATGTCTAGATACGTAATAGACCTGCCGCGTGCAATTGCTATTCACCTCCCAAGAATTAAGGATGGAGAAGTTCACGATATTGAATTTATCTGGGGGAACAAAAGTTTTCAGACATGGAGGCCAAACCCGCTCCAAGAAGGTGACCTAGGTTCAGCTACCAGAAAAAACTTTAATGAGCTGTTACCCCACTTAAATAAAGCCTGGTTTGATGGACAGGCGATTCAATTCTTCGCAAGTTCTCACAAGTCAAGCGCACATGATATTGAAATCGAAACTATCTGGTCCAAGGCTGAAGACGTCATCGTCGAGTGGGGAGATGAGATAAATTCCAAGATCCAACATGGCTCTGTTGTTGAAGCTGAACGGCATCAACGACTTATGGATGCTGTTGAAGCTGAACGTGATTCTTTCGTGCAGGAAATCCACGATAACGTCCTACAAGATCTTCATATTCTCACGATGAACATGGCATCAAAATTAAATCCCAGTTTAGATAAAGATCAACTCTTATCTGAATCATGGAACCTTCAACTAGCTTTACAAAAAATTCAGAAAGATCTCCGATCTCTTCTTACCCAAGAACAGCAACGGACCGCTTTATTATCTGTAAGACTTTTCTCGCTTGGGGAAACATACTCTAACGAGACTTTCACTACGAGCGTGACGATCGACCCTGATGCAAATATCGATACTTTGGGAAATGATATCCAAAGTGAACTTTTCTATGTAAGCAAGGAAGCGGTTTCAAATGCATTAAAGCACTCAAATGGAAGCGAAGTCGACCTATCAGTTGGAATTGAATCTTCCACAGGGAACATACAGCTAACCATCCAAGATAACGGCGACGGGATGGACGATGTCACTCTGAGGTCATCAGGAACCCAGAATATGGAGAAACGCATGCAGCGTATAGGCGGTGATTTTTCTCTTGAGAACACCAGCGGAGGGGGGTTACGAGCATGCGCCAGTGTAAGTCACCCAGACCAAGAGTAGAGACCAAATAAAGCAAAGCGCATTTAGATTTCGTGAGATTCCATCTCGCTTTAGGAGCTACAATAAGATTAATAGAGTTATTTTTCACTTCAGCGACAAAAGAGGTTTCCAATGGCAGATTCAGATATGGGATTAAAGCTTCTTGTTGTCGATGACCATGCAATCACTCTCGCTGGGCTCGAAGGATTATTAACTCAACACCTAGGGGAAGGTAGTGAAGTTTCCAGTTGCTCTGATACTTCTGAAGCTCTTGAAGCAATCCTTGAACAAAAACCCGACATAGTTGTTTGTGATCTTGATTTCGGAAGTGAACGAACAGGTGGATTCAGCCTTGCACAAGCAGCTTGGGAAGCAGAATCTCTATCAAAGTTCATCATGTATACGGGCGCTGATGTAAATCAGGCTGCGCTCTTAGGGGATGCAAGGAATCTTGTTGGAAAGAATATTTTTGCGATTGAATCTAAAGTCAATCCGACAGATAGCCTTCTCGAGACAATTGCTAAAGTTACTGAAGGCGTCCGACCTTATGACAGTTTCAGCGTCCGCGTTGCTAAGTCCCAACTTCCCGAGGGTGACTTAGCAACTATTGAATCATTTAGCTCGCTTACAGAACGCCAACTAGAAATAGTTGCCGCATATGCAACCCATGATGACAGGAAATCGGTTGCAGCGACACTCGGCATTTCAGACTCCACTGTCAAGAATTCTATTAGTAGAATATTGCAAATCTTCAACGTGGACTCAATGCGAACTGTTGTCGCTAGATACAAAGACTACCAGGATATTCTCTCTCGCTTAGGAGCTTCGTAGACCTTAAAGAAAGTTGCACACAATGGGGGACATGCCTCAAATTGCCCCTCCCACCGAATTTGGGAGAGAGACGTTCGATAGGATGAGAGCTATTCCACCCTACGATTTTAACAGCTACGGGGAGGGCCTATGCCGGAGGCGCATTCGTCTAATCAACGAGTCAGAAAATCGTACTATCGGAGAACTTGAGGATGACTTTCATCATTTTCGAGTTGAGCTAAATCACGATACGGACAACGTCCTTTCAGTATCGGGACAAGTCTTGCGAGCACCTTGGTCTACTTGCTCTGAGGCAGATATCCCACTTCAAAAGATTGTAGGGAAGCCGCTTTCTTCAGATTCAACCGCAATCGGAAGTTATGCAACCCCTACAAGTAACTGCACACACCTATTCGATTTAACTGGTTTAGTTATCTCCCATTCAATACAGGATGATCCTATTTGTCAGTATGACTTGATGGTCACTGACCCCGTTGATGAGACGCAATCGCTCCGACTATGGAAAAACGGCGAATTACTTCTTGATTGGGTTATCAGGGAGGGCGTCATTATTTCTCCAAAAGATTGGGAGGGAGTGTCACTCGTGGGGAAGTTTATTGCTTGGGCTAAAGACAATCTTGACCCTCTCACTGCTGAAGCTGCGATAGCGTTGCGAAGAATGACCCATATTTCTACTGGGCATGGGATAAATCTGGACAAATTAGAGAAGGGGGCGGAGCATACCGATGGGCCGATTGGTCGGTGTTACACCTACTCTAATGAAGTCCTGATTCGTGCGAAACGAATGAGAGGGACCGTTCGAGATTTCAGGAAGGATGAGCACGCGTCCTTAATGCTGTCTGATATGGAAGCCAGAGGCAACCCTGACTGAGCAGTTTAGAAGCGTTAACCGCTCCTCGTTCCAATAACTTCTTGACCAAACTGCTCTAGGCGCTCAAATCCGCCAGGTCCCGCAAAAAAGAATGCTGGGACCATGACCCTTCCAACTCCCGCATCCTGAAGTCGCACAACCCCTTCAGCGTGATCTTCGCCCGGAAGAGCCGCATAATGGGCATGAATTTCAATTTCATCGGGATCACGATCGAAACTTTCAGCTGATTGGCGCACTTGCTGAATCAAGTTCTGCAGTTCATTGAAATCACCCGTTCCTGGATAGTATCCGTCTGCAAGTTTTGCAGCCCTTCGAACTGCAACTGGAGTATCACCACCTACAAGTATGGGCACATGTTCTTGAGCGGGTCGTGGCGTGCAAGTGACGGGCTCGAAGTCGACGAATTCCCCATGAAACTCGACATCAGTGCCGCCCCACAGTGCCCGCAACGCTTGGACATACTCGTCAGTTCGTGCTCCTCTTCGCTCCCACGGAACCCCTAGAGCTTCAAATTCTTCTTTAAGCCACCCGACACCGATACCTAATTCCACTCTCCCGCCTGATAAGTAATCCAGCGAAGAGATTTCCTTCGCAAGAACCAGAGGGTTACGTTGAGGAAGAATCAGGATACAAGTCCCAAGCCGAAGAGTTGGTGCGATTGCAGCAACGTATGCAAGCCAAATTAGTGGATCATGAATCATTGTGTCTTTTGTTGCTGGCACTTTCCCATCACTCGTATAGGGGTATTTGGACTCAATGGAAGATGGGAAGATCACATGTTCACCACCCCACACTGATTCAAAACCTACTTTTTCAGCTATCTGACATATTTCTAAAGCTGTATCACTTTCCGTACCAGCACTACTGGCAAAAGCTAAACCGAATTTCATTATTCCCCCATTTTATGTCTAGAGGTTCTTTATCTTAGTCTTTGGTTTTCGTAGAAGAAGAATCGGCGTGCTCCGGAGATACTCTCGGTATATGGGGTCATCTCCCCATCGCTCATTAGCTCTCCTTTCGAGAATCGGGATACCACTAATGCGTGTCAGCAGAACAAAAACAAAGATTGGAGAGATGAGAGCTACCCATCGCCAACCAGAGAGAAGAGGAATAGTCACGACGGCAATACCGATCCACAGAAGTATCTCTCCAAAATAATTTGGATGTCGAGACCATGCCCATAGTCCGGAGTGGATGAAGGAACTTGTATTTTTTGATTGAGAACGAAACTGCGTTTTTTGACGGTCGGCCACGATCTCCATAAGGAACCCGACCCCCCACAGCGCTACGCCTACTCCAGCAAACCACCCGAAAGACTGACGCTCCATGCTGGTGATAACTGCCAATGAACAGCTTCCTGTAACTAGAACCCACAAGGCTTGGAGAGACCACCATGAAAAAAACGTTCCAGGGTGGTGTTTGATGGTGTCGAACCTTCCATCACCTCCAGCCTTTCTGGCACGGAGAAAAAGGAACGAACCTAATCGAACCGCCCATACTCCAACCAGTATGCTAACAACGGTTGCGCGCAGGTCTAAGTCTGAACTTCCAATTAAAGCGACAAGTATCAACGTGAGATGCGTGAGTGAACCTACCAAATCAAAGTAGTGCTCAGTTCGTTTTAGATAAGACGGGACAAATGCTAGCCAATTGATCGCAAAAGCAGCACCAGCACATAGAACAACCGCTGGAACACCTCCGACTTTGGAACTTCCGTCACTTAAGGCAATAGTTAGAGCTAGTCCTAATCCGATTGTTAGAACCACAGTAATGAAAGCCAACCTTTGATGTTTGTTCATCTTCTCAGACTAGCTTTCAGTCACCTGCAGTGAGTATTTTTACCCACAACATAAGGCTGCTAGCGTAACCGATACAGCACGAGCAAAGGGCTTAATTATGATCATAATCACAGCAACATTTACGCTGCTAGACCCAACTACGCAGAATGAAGCAATTAAGAAAGCCACACCGCTTCAGCAGGCTACACGCGACAATGAACAAGGCTGCCGGTCATATGTGTTCTCCCCAGATCCTTGCGAAAACGACCGTGTCATCGTATTTGAACTCTGGGAGGACCAAAAGTCGCTTGCGGATCATTTCGATCATCAGAATTACTTCAATATGGGTTCGATGTTTGGAGAAGTAGGTCTTGCTGGCGCCGAAAGTAGAAAGTGGAGAGTTACCGCCAGCGAACCAGTCTACGATGACACACCTAAAGCTCGTGCGGACTTTTTTACCTGCGGCGAACAGCTCCCTGAGGACCCTATCATTATTGCCGGATATATCGATTTACATGATGCTTCGGAAAGGTCGGACTTACTTTCCGATTCTGTTCCTTTTCAACTAGCTACCCGAAATGAGGAGCCAGGTTGTCAAATGTATGTTTTCTCTGCGGATCCATGTAGGGACGAGCGTATAGAAGTCGTAGAAATATGGGACAATATGGAATCACTTGCAGCGCATTTTGATCACGAGAATTACTTCAATATGGGAAATCTGATACGTTCAACATCTGGACGTGACTCTGACCACCGCAAATACCGCTCTGATTTCAGCGAACCTGTCTATGACGATTCACGTAAAGCTCGGGCAGATTTTTTTACCTTGTAATATTTTCAATAGCTTGCGCCAGCGAGTTAACTGTTCGGTCTATGTGCTTAAGCTTGTCCAAGCCAAAGAGGCCGATTCGGAAAGTTGAGAAATCTTCTGGTTCTCCACATTGCAGCGGGACACCACCAGCTATTTGAAGTCCTTGCGCTTTGAATTTACTGCCATTTTTAACATCAGCATCAGTGGTATAGGAGACGACCACACCAGGTGCTTCATATCCCGCTGCGGCGACACTGGGATAGTCGTGTTCTTGAAGGAGGCTTCGAACCTGCTTCCCTAACTCATGCTGGGCATTTTTCATTTCTAGGAAACCTAGTTCCTTAGTTTCGAGCATCACATCACGAAAGTTACGAAGGCCATCTGTCGGCATAGTTGCATGATAAGCGTGTGCCCCCTGCTCGTAGGCTGACATGATCTCTCTCCATTTCTTAAGATCGCATGAAAAACTCGAACTTGATGTTGTTTCTAACAATTCGACTGCTCTTGGGCCCATCATTACAAGACCACAGCATGGAGTTCCGCTCCAGCCTTTTTGTGGAGCGCTTATTAGGACGTCGACCCCACAGTCTTGCATATCGACCCAAATAGTCCCCGATGCAATGCAGTCAAGAACAAAAATCCCTCCTACAGCGTGCACCGCATCTGCAATCCTCGAAAGATAGTCATCGGGAAGAATCATCCCCGCAGACGTCTCCACATGCGGAGCAAAAACGACTTTAGGCTGTTCAGTTTCTATTTGGTGGACCACTTCTTCTACAGGGCAGGGAGCGAACGGGGATTGGTGTTCGCTGCTTTCTTGTTGCGCCATACAGACAGTATGTGATTTAGGTATATTTCCAGCTTCGAAAATTTGGGTCCATCGGTAACTAAACCACCCATTTCTAACTACAAGGACATGCTCATCAGAAGCGAACTGTCTGGCTACAGCTTCCATACCAAAAGTACCGCTTCCGGGAACTACAGCTATCGAATCAGCGTTGTAGACATCGCTTAACGTACCCGAGATATCTTTCATAACATTCTGGAAAGATTCCGACATGTGATTTACAGCTCGATCGGTGTAAACCACTGAATATTCGAGTAAACCGTCTGGATCAATGTTTGGAACTAAACCTGGCATATTTTCTCTTTTCTTTATCTAGATCCAGAATAGCCCAGTAGCCATTCAACGGATCAACTAGAGGGGAACTCCTGTTGAACCATTTGTTCGCTCAGAGACCATAGGGCTTTCGCTGTGTCCTCGTTGTAAATATATGGGAGATAACCATTTTCACTGGGGTTGCCGCCTTCGACTCCAACTTTGCAGTCGCCGAGATATGCGCCATTGTTTTCTTCAAGGTCATCTGTGGTAGCGGCCCATACTTGGGTAGCTGCTCCCGCTTCCATGGATTTGAAAGGCAGCCCTCCTGTCTCCTTTGCTTCAGCCGACGACGTAGACCGTGCTTTAACGCGCTCAACCATCTCTTCCATGAGTTCTGGAGTCAAGTGACGTCCAAGTTCAGTGAGAATTACGCCCGGATGAACAGCGAAGCTTCGAATTACGTCTCCATATCGTCGGACGAGTTCACGAGTAAAATGTATATTAGCGCTTTTGCTGCGGCCGTATGATTCCCACGCGTTGTATTCATTTGTTTCAAAATTCGGATCGTCAAGACTCACATCTGAATGCGTATGCCCCGCAGAAGAAAGATTTATGATCCTTGGATTTTGACCTGATCGAATCGCAGGCATTAGGAGATTTGTAAGTAGAAAATGTCCAAGATGGTTTGTGCCAAATTGCATTTCAAATCCATCCTTTGTTGTCATGAATGGGCAGGCCATTACCCCTGCGTTATTAATTAAGACATCGATAGGAGCAGCTTCTTGCAGGTACTCCTCAGCATACGACCGGATGCTTGATAGGTCAGCAAGGTCAACTAAACCTGTTTGGAGGTCAGCAGTTGGCACGGATGCCCTAATGCGATCTGCAGCCGTATCAAGCTTGTCAGAATTTCGAGCCACCATCGTTACTTTTGCCCCAGCGCTACTCAAAGCCCGAACAGTCTCTTCTCCAAGCCCACTGGATGCGCCTGTTACCATGAAGTGCCGACCTTGAAGACTTACACCTTCCAATACTTCATCTGTCGTTGTTTCTGCTCCGTAAATCTTCATCTGCCCCTCCAAGAGTTGTTCAGTAATGCCATCAGACTATAGACCACGTAACCAAATCAAAAGCCCAAATCCTTTTTCCTAACTCCTCGCTAGTGAGCGACTTCAGGTACCTTATAGATATGGCAGGAAAAGGTATTGAAAATTTAGTTAATCAGGCGAAAGCGACGATTGAGGAGCTGTCTGTTGAGGAAGTAAAGCAGGAAATCGCTGAAGGTCGTTCAACATTAGTAGACGTCCGTGATTTCCGAGAACGTTTACTTCAGGGAAGTATCCCCGGAGCTATCTCTGCACCACGGGGGATGTTGGAATGGTGGGTTGATTCTTCTAGCCCCTACCATAAAGAAGAGTTTTCGCCCGACCATCGTTATGTTCTTTACTGCTCACTCGGGTGGAGATCTGCCTTAGCCGCAAAGACAATGAAGGAGCTGGGTTACGAAGATATCGCTCACCTCGAACCGGGTTTTACAGGTTGGGTTGATGCTGGAGAAAGCGTGGAGGAAGTCACCTCAGGCGGCAAGTGGTTCAATATGAAGCAAGACATAGCTGCATCCTTAGATCCCTTCAAGTAACGGGGCTAGATGAACAATAGTGAAGACCTTATGAAAGCCCCATTCAATGAAGCCTCATTTGCATGTTTCGATTTTGAAACTACAGGTTTTTCGCCAAAGAGAGACAGGGTAATAGAAGTAGCAGTAGTAACCGTCACTCACGGTACGGTTGGTTCTAGTTGGACTTCCCTCATTAATCCTGGAGATGACGTAGAACTTGGTGCTACTCACATTCATGGAATTAAGCGCGATTGGATTCGTAGCGCCCCAAGTTTCGCTGAAATCGCCGGAACATTGTTTTCGCTTTTTGATGGCAAGGTTCTGGTCGCCCATAATGCGAATTTCGACCTTGGGTTTCTCCGTTCAGAAATGTCACGAGCTCAGCTTTTAGCCAAGGGAACTTTATTTCCACATTGGGATACTATGAAGGCAGCTGATTTCGCCCCGTCACTGCCCGCTTCACGAAAACTCGTAGATGTAGCTGCTGCGTTTGGAGTGGAAATCGCCAATGCCCATCAAGCTTTGGATGATGCGCTTGCCGTTGCTGAAATCGTTGCTGAAGTAACAGAGACTATTGGTAGTTCTATAAGTTTTAATACGTTCTCTGGCCCTGACGAGAATTTTGAATCGTGTGTACCAGTTCATCGACCAAGGGTATGAATCTGGCAAGGTATTAGGGGTACAGCAAGGGGTTCATTGGACTGTTAACTTGATCTCCAGGCAGCTGCCCTCCGAGCCATATTTTTAGGTCGAACTCCTGCAGAGGAGTTGGTTCTAGGATTTCTGTTCCATCTGCTACAAAGATCACGGTCATGACAGGTCGAGCTTTTAGCGTCGTGTTTGGTCCGGCCCGATGAAGAGTCCACCCTGCATGGAACGTCGCGTCACCTGGCTGCATAGGCCCATAGGTTTCTTCAGAAATGGAATTCTCACTTACCCATTGGGTTATTTTTTGATGCGACTCATCTGAGATTACTCCGGCGTCAACATTGCCGGCTTTGTGCGATCCGCTAGCAAAATGCATAGATCCCACCTCAGGTGGTATTTCAACGAGAGGCATCCACATTGTTACCGTATTACTGCTCTTAAGGGGCCAATACGTTTGGTCTTGATGCCAAGGTGTGTAGCCCCCGTTGGGTTCTTTGAGGAGATACTGATCGTGGTAAAGCCGAACCCTGTCTACGCCAAGCAACGAGGCCGCTACTTGCGCAAATCGCTTTGAGAAAACGAAGGACTTACATGTCGGGTTTCTTTGCCATAGGTTATGCACTTGAACAAAAGCTCTACCGTAGGTGTCTCTTTCCTCTAGAGGACGGTGGTCGTAACGTCCGTCTTGTGCTGTTTCTTCAATTGATGGTCGAAAATATGAAACTTCTTTAGGTGTAGCAAGCCCGCGGATACATGCATGGCCCTTTTGGTCAAATTCTTTTATCGATGAAGCTGGCAAATCGATCAAGTCATCAAGCATTTAGTTTTTCCTTACGAAATACTGCAGAAGATTTTAGTAATTGAAGTTTAATAGCATTCCCAATGTGACCACCCTCCAACATCGAGGAGCCACACCGATGCGTAAATATTAGCTATCGGGTCAAACGGAGAAGCTTTGTGAAAGCCCGCTGCGGTCGCGCGATCTGGCCAATACGAAGGAATATGCTGCATGAGCCCCGATGCCCCGCTTTCTGGATTCTTTGCTTCTGGGTCTCCAAAGCTTTCACATCGGAGAACTCTCATAAAGGTTCTCTCCTCATCTTCTAGTCCGTATTCTTGTAATGCTTCCACGACTGTGGCGCGCCACCGTTCGACTTCCGGTTCGTAAATTGCTTCCAATGTTACCGGTGTCGGTCTGACCGTTGGAGTAAGAATAGCTGTAGGGGTCGGTTCGGGAGTTGGAGTAGGAATAGCTGTAGGGGTCGGTTCAGGAGTCGGAGTTGCTATCCGCCCGGAAGTAAAAACTGATTGTGATGACCCTGCACAGCCTGCCAGAAAAACAAATACAACGAGAGTGGCAAGACCATTTTTTCTTAATTTCATTGGTTGAGCCCTAACTGCTGCAGGATAAAAAGTGTTCTTTGGATATAGCCGTCAGGGGTGAGGTGCACCCCGTCTTCTTCTACCCAGCTGGGCGATGCAAAGCTCTCGAAGTCCATGACTGAAAGATTGGGATGGACGTTAGCTTTTTCAACAATTTTTGCGTTATACGCATCATCAGAAGTCCATTGATCTGTATAAAGGTTCAGCCAAAATATTTTCACGGTGTCCGGAACAGCTGCGACTGCCCTATCGATCTGAGTCCCGAAGAGGTTCGGGTCAGCCATCGCTACATCATTCGTTCCTAGTGCGATTACTACTACCCCATCAACGACCATGGAATCTTCAAGTTTACTAACCCCTTCTGACGTAGTTCTTCCGTTTTCTGCTGAAACGATAACATCTAATACCCCAGCATTGAGAAGGCTTCGAGTTAATGAAACGCCATATATCTCCGATCCGACTGTTAGAGAGTCACCAATAACGACGACTGAAAGCAAGGGGGGTTTCGAGGCTTTCGGTATCACTTGGGCCTGCTTAATGATTGGGCTACTCTCTGGTGTTCTGCTTTCCCCATAAACCTCAACAGCGCTTTCTGAGCCTCCACAGGATAGGGAAGCTGCGCCTAGGGCTAAGCAAAGGACAAAGGAGATCTTCGAAGTGGGTTTTTGTTGCATGGGCATATTGTTAGTTTGGAAAGCTGAGCAAGCTGTTGCGTTGTTTGGGCTGTGCGCTATTGTAATTGCGTGCCAGTCGAGAATTTACTTATGAAGCTAAGCAACAGTTTACACCGCGGGGTCATTAAATTGTCGGCAGGTCGGAAAGGTTGGGATGCTTTTGGTATGCCCGTAATAAAGCTCACAACGACTGGGCGCAAAACAGGTCTCCCCCGTTCCGTCATGCTTACATCCCCGCACCAGATTGGCGACTCTTTGGTATTGGTGGCATCGAAAGGCGGCTCCAATACTCACCCTGAATGGTATTTAAATCTGGTTGCAAACCCTAATGTCGTCGTAGAGACCCGTGTAGGTAGTCAAGAAATGGTGGCCAAAGTAGTTGCCGGCGACGCTCGTGAACAACTATGGGATGAAGTTACGGAAAAATTTAGTAATTACGGTCAATACCAAGGTAAAACGGATCGCCTTATTCCGTTAATCATCCTTTCTTAGAGGCTCTCGTCAAACTGGGGTTTCGGAGGAATTACACATAGTCTTGTAGCATCGTTTAATTAGGGGGACGAATGAACGTAAATGATCGAAATGTTGTAGTGACCGGATCTTCTCGGGGTATAGGAGCTGAAATAGCAAGAAAGTTTGCTGATGCTGGCAGTCGGGTAGTTGTATCAGCAAGATCTCAGGATGCTATAGAGGCCCTCGCTCGCGAGATTCAAGGAGTGGCTATCCCATTTGATGCTAACGACCCCGACGACGTCCGTACCTATATTGAGAGAGTTGAAAGCGAAATCGGAGCTATCGATATTTTTATCAATAACGCAGGCATAGAAAAGAGCACATTAGTTGAAGATCTGACTGAAGAAGAGATTGAAGACACTATCCGGATCAATTTAATAACGCCGCAAGTT
>PYIK01213245.1_pt1 | contig 14116 bp, 7 predicted proteins | sample 3578011 | NCBI WGS metagenome assembly PYIK01 (sample SAMN08408022, study PRJNA431606) | Marine metagenome isolate SA_KN192-05_S13_70m, whole genome shotgun... | biome: marine; feature: oceanic pelagic zone; material: water; isolation source: 70 m water sample, 0.2-0.8 um fraction ... | reverse complement strand
AGCAACAGTCGCAGCACTTTTCGTAGCGAACTGTGCCCCTTCCTGTAACGAGCGTTTACCGAACTTAGCTTTGGGGTCAACTACTTTGGTCTTCGACAAGAGCCTCATAGAGTTCGTCAAGTTCGGATTCGATTGCAGACGATCCTGCATCGATACAAGTCGACCCCGGAGCTGAGGGCCAACATCACGAGACTTCTTCAATGCGTCAATAATGTTGACGATCTCATCGTCGGAGTAACCATGGCCTTTCAGGCCAACAAACTTTTTGTCTATCCCATTGATCATGAGCTGCGTGAGCTTGTTTGTGCGAACTAGATCCGACGCAGACTCAGGAGAGAACGATGACTGAACGTTGGCGATGCCCCGGCCAAACATCCCCCTAGTGTCCCGTGCAAGTTCCAGACTGCTGTGATTCAGATCGGCGATCGATTTAGCAATCTCGCTGAGCCGTTTAGTTAGCTCATCTATGTCAACCGAATCTACTTTCGAGAAGTCGTGACCTCCGTCAGTTGACCACAACGCTTTCACCAAGCTGTTGCGAAGCTGAGCGTTGTACATCATCGTCACTTGGTCTTGCTCGTACCGTTGACCTACTTGGCCTAAACGTCGAGAAGCTCTCAACACTCGAGCCTCAGCAGCTTCCAAACGGTGACCCCATTTACGGCCAACGAAACCTAGCGAATCTTTGTACTTGTCTTTTTCGATGATGTCGTTCACCTCGACGAAAGCCTTGCCGCCATGGGCGTCAAGATCTCGAGGAGTAATGAATTCCTGCCCGGAGACAAGCTTGTAACCCATAGCGTCTAACTCGTCGATTAAACCTTCCGGCACAGAACTTGGGTCAACCTCGGCAGCCGTGAAACCAATCTGGCGTTGTAACGCTTTCACCTTCTGATCAGGGGTGAGGTCACTGCTGATGCCATGCACTCTCGCCCAACGGTCACTTCCATAGATCTCATCGAGTCGACTAGCGAAATGGCTTTCCAAATCAAGCATGTCAACTTGGTTCTTAATGGCGTAACGACGCAAACGACGGATGCGACGAGCAGCGTCTGTAGTGAAACCAATCTCTGACATCAACTTCGTCAGCTCAGCTTCTTTAATGCCACCAAAGTTGTTAGTGGAAACACCGAACTGGTTCTCTAAACGGACAAGAAGTTCTCTCCACTTTTTGGCTAGCTCACGGTTTGTGTCTAACTCCCCTGCAGCTTGCTTCAAGTTTCGCAGCGTGGTGATAGCGGCATACTCGCCCTGCTTGTCACCCTTCGACAACGTCTCCTTACGAGCAACTGTCATCTTGCCTCGAACGTCTTCAGTTCCACCAAACAAGTTGAACTTGCCTGCTTCAGCCAGCTCACGAAACTCTGGGTCTTCAAGTACGTCACGTAAATCGATATGTGCCGGGTCAGTGACTCGAGGTCGACCCGGAATTGGCATTTCCTCCAGAGGAACGGGGAATTCTGCGAGGTCGCCAAGTCCAGCCTCTGGCTCCCAGAAGCCGAAGTTGGGATCCATTTCCGAATCGATGACACGGAACTGCTCTTTCGGAATCCTGACTTCAGGGTTTACATCGTCTGGATCGAACCTGATCTGAAGCTCTTCAAGAGTCAGATTGCCGCCAGTCCCCGGCGTACCCAACGGCGAATCACGATATTCATCTGGTAATGCTCGAACATCAATTTCAAAAATGTACCCACCCGGAGCGTTTGAATCTGGAGCACCGTAACGAAGTGAAGTCTCCGGGTTCTGAGTAAACGAAACTGACTTCGCTTCTTGACCCGGCACTGCTCTGGGATACTGCCCTTTAAGGACTAGCTCACCAGTTTCAGGATCCACAAAAGTGCTTAAGTCACGGCTAGGAGTGCCGTGATAGAGCGTGCCAGTTCGAAGCCCTTTCCAAGATCCTTCCCCATAGGTTTCGGTGTTAAGAGGTGACCCATAGTTGTACTGGCGAATTGGAAATTCTCTCGACTTTTCAAAGGGCAAATTGAGGTAATGAATCGGATGCTCTAAAGCCGGTAACGTCCTCGGTCCTTCAAACCCCGTGGTCGACACACCTTGTGCAGTGCGTTGACGCACAAACGTTTCTTTCCTACCGACCAGTCGACCTGTTTCAGGGTTCACACCCCGCTTAGAAAAAGCTTGAGTAAGGTCCCCTCGATTGAAGAAGCCCTCTACAAGGTTGGATGCCTTGTTGAAATCGCCCCAGTCACCTAGTTCATCCAACATGCTTTCCAGAGCCAACGAGAACATGCCGGGAGTCATGTGAGTTTCAAGCAGCTCTTCGATCTTGTTGCGTCGGGCAACGTTGTGAGCGTCAATCATTTCCCGCAGCTCATCGGCACCGAAACGACCTGACGAACCGGGAACAACGCTTCCCGAAGTTAAGAAATCTTGCATGTAAATACGGAACAGCTCGTCTGCCTGCTCAATCGAGTTAACTCGAGGGTCTGCCCCAACAATTGCCCGTAGCGCCGAAGGTAAATCATCAGGATCGGCATACCTAGTTTGGCTAGTCAACGAGTTGCGAGCGGTATGGAACCTCTGAGAATACCGTGATGGGGTATCAACAAATTCGTCCAAAAGGTTCGCAGCATCATCCAGCTTTGCAACACTGGCCGACTGGGCCTCGATAGAAGCAACAATCCCTACCCACGTAAAGAACCCTCCGAGTTCTTCTTTGTCGCCGCCCGTAAACCTGTTCGCTAACGCTTGCGTTGGATCAACATCTTTAACTTCGGCATCCCACACTTGGAGAGCCTCAGAGGTTCGTTCTGCGTTCACCTGCGGAGACACAGTTGGGTCTTCGACCCGGTTGACGATGTGGCTACGGATAGCGTGGTTTGCTTCTTCGGAGAAGAACGCATCGTCAGCTACTTTGGTGAAGTTCGACATGTAACTAAACGGGTTACGAACCACACCGGGGTTAATGATTGTCGTCGGCGTAAACAGCGCTTCAAACATGATCGAAGCGGGCAAACTGAACTTGGTGGGCTCGCCGTAGCCACGCATGAACTGTGTTGTCGACCGCACGCCCGGAAGATCACTGAGAGAAGGATCAGGGTTGATACCAAACTTGTCTTCGACCCGTGAAGCGAAGCCGAGCTGCATACCTTTCTGTACGCCTTTCTTGGCGATCATCACTTCAGGTATCTTTCGCCAAGCCTGCATACCTCGACCCATGGCCATACGAGTCGAACCGACCGTCCTTCCAGATGCTTCTAGTACCGAAGCGTTAGGAAGAATGCGACTGGACAGGATGCCGCCTCGACGCATCCGGTCAATGTCACCTGCGAGGTCTGTGGTTTCCATCGCTGCTCGACCAAGCCCCGGACTGATTCTTGTCAGAGGCGAATACCTGACACCGTGGGCTGCTTGTAGAGCTTTCGCTCCCTTGCTGCCAGCATGGACGCCTTTAGCGAACAAGCCAACTTGACCTACACCTGAGAACAGTAAGGCGACGTTGACAACTGGCATGAGAAGATCGTCAACCGGTCCAGTGATCTTCCACAAACTTTTGAAAGACTCAATAGGGTTGAAGTTTCCCGCACGAAAATTAGCGAGAGCATCTTTTATGTGGTTAAGCGGATTCTCGTAACCCTTCACTTCTGAAGCGATCTGATCGAAATCCCAGAACACACCAAGCTCGGTAGCTGCTTCCAGCAAACCTGTTGGTGCCAGCCACTTATCGAACGTCTCAAATACTTCACCAATTGAAGAACCGGGGCCGGGTACGTTGCCTTGCTTAGCTCGAGTAAAATCGTCTCCGCTCATCTGCCAATAGATGTTGTTCATCGCCGGATCCCACGATGAGTCCATTGTCACCATCTCAGGGCGCACATATCCGAGACGTACCGCACGCTCTTTGAATGCTTGAACGCCGCCAGCGTCCACATCTCGTGGCAACGGCATGTTCGCTATACCACTACCAATTCGACGAGCCTGCTGACCCAACGTATACGTTCGATTCGTTGGTTCAGGGGCAGGCATCGTTTGTTGGATGTCGTTCTCTAAATCGCCGACGAAACTCTGCAAAGCAAGTGTGTCTAAACCAGAGAAAGCAGCAAGGTCGAGGGTCACCAATTCCGGCAGTTTGGGAAGTGACCAAGAGTCCTCTACCGCTTTAATAGCTCTAATGCCAGCGTCAATACCCGGAATTGAAATCATTATTTAACGACCTTGAAGCTGGGGAATCCTTGAGTGCGGGCACCTTGTTTGGAGCCGCCGATGAATCCGGTGCGTTGAATGAACTGCACCATTTCGTCCATCAGAGTTGGGTCCATGCGTCCATTACCTTTTACGTTGGGCACATCGACTTCAGATCTGAACGTGCCTTTGCGGAACGACTCTTCTGAACCTCGAGAGGTAAGTCTCCACACCACTGTCCTGTTCGGATCAGCGCCGGGAACTGTGGTCTGGCCGATAGCCATCTGAACCTGCCCAGTGCCTTCAACAGGCAGATGCACAGCGATCTCTGACACTCGGTCACCATCGATCTTTAGGTCGAACGGATGTGCAGCTTGTTGAGCTACGTTCTCCCACTGATCAACAGCATCTATGTTGACCACTTCCCCAACCCCGTCCCAATACCAACGGCCATTCAGGCGTTCATACGTTGCTTTGTGGCCGCTGCTGTAACGGCTGGTCTCGGCGTCTTTGAAGTACTCGAACAGGCCATCTCGTTCCACCCATGCCTGCACACTGTTCGCCGAGTTTGGGTCACCGTTACGACTCAAGTGTTGAACCATGTTCACGTTGTCTCGGTAATAGTGCTCGTAGACAGAAGTCATGCCCGGAGGGATCTTCTCGCCGTTGCCGTACATGACGAAATCGAGAATCTGTTCGTTGTATACGTGGTCGATCATTCGACCCTGATCGGAGCCCTTCAACAAACCGGGGTGAGCTGCGAGTGCTTCATCCGACCACAACTCCTGTGGAAGGACTTTGGCTTTCTGGTCAATGAAATCGCCGTCATAGGAAAGTCCTTGACGTACAGCTTTACGAGCTTTCGCTCGGTTCTGTTTCGAATAGTTCAACCACGAGTTCTGGCCTGCTGTTTCAGAATGCATCGCTCCTCGAGCAGCTTCAGAAAACATTTGCGAATGCACCAGATAGGCAGCCTCTTCACCATGTCGAGTGAAACTGTTACCCATCACTGTGTGACCAAAGAAATCATGAACCGCCCGGAAACGATCGTTTTGCTCGTTCGACATGTACGGATGTCCACCAGTTGACTCAGTCGACAAAACCTTGATTCTGTTGTTATCCCGAATATCGGCAGCCATTTCCGCTGGAGAGCTGTACGGGTTCGAGGTGACAACCTCAACGTCCACATACATAACCTCAGTCATGTACTCGTACTGAGCGTCGACCTCTCGAACTAACTGGTCATATGCGGCAACGTCTGCGTCAGTCATTACCGGATCAATAGCTTCATACGCATCAGCGGTTTGGCGAGCAACCGCAGGGTCTGCTTGAGTTCGGTCAAGCTTCGAACGCTGACCTTTCAGCTCCCCTTCAACACCTCGATACCTAAGTTCTTTCTTAACTCCACGGACAGGTCCAAGACCGAACACTCCACCCCATGTGTCCAAATACCCTTGCTTTGCTTGTGCCGCTTCCGGCACATGCCCTGCATCTAAATGAGGGTTAGGTGAATGCATGAAGTTACGTGCTCGACGCATCATCTCCGGGTCGTCAAACACGAAATGAACACCGCTACGAGTCTCAGTGTCACTGGCCACTCTTACTTGGTCGACAGTAAGCCCAGCTTCCTCGAGGTCGGCAAGCGACCAATACTGCACACCGTCGTCATCGACCCACACGGTAGAGCGACCTTGGAACTGTCCCTCTGGAACCACTCGATGAGTGATCCCTGCTTCGTTCAACATTGCCGACATATGGTGATGAGCTGCTTTAGCTTCAATCCCATGGTTGGTGACCGCTGGCGCAGACACACTGATAGCCATTTGACCTTCAAGCCCCGGCATTGGAGAAGCAGCACGTTTAATGCGACTGCCGGTAAACGAAGGACCCTTAACAGCATCCACTGTTTGGCTTCGAATAACTTCCTCGTAAAACTTTTTAGCGGACCCAACAACCATTGGTTGCCGAGGCCGAATGTTTTGACCGGTAGGTGAATACCCAAAACTGCCGTAACCGCCAGTCATATTTGCACCCGGCGGGACCTGCACCTGCATGCCCTCAAGACCGTGAGCCAACCCAACTTGACGTACCGCTGGACCAAGCCCCGAAGCCATACGTTGCTTGCCGGACTTCACACGACCAACAAGATCTTTCGGATAGCGCCAAGTCGCAGTTGATGTTTGAGCCAGATTGCGATGAGTGAAAGCTGGCGGCAACGGAGTCGTTACCGCTTGGATCAGACGATCATTAAATACGTGAGCTGGCCCTTGGCCATGTATCCAGTTGGACGGAGACTGAACCTGCTTAAACGTTTCAGGGTCATAAGTCTTGTAGTTCTTAGTCGTACCCTTCCACTCTCTCCACCGCACCCACGACATAGCTTGCAGTTCAGAAGGAGTCAGTTTGCGAGTAGTCCCATCAGGAAACTCGATGTCGCCGAGCTGTTCGCTAGCAATCTCATACGCACGGCGAACGGAGCGATACAAGTTGTTCGACATACGAGTATCGGGTGCAATGCTGAACCCCATAGCAATGGCGAAAGCGTGACGGTCAATCACTACTGGAACAGTTTTGTCTAACTCGCCGAACAGGTACTTGGCGTTGTAGTCATCAATAGAGCCGGTCATCATGCCGTAGACAGCAAGATTGTGCCGTTCCAAGTCTGATAACTCTGACTGCAGAATCGCTTCAACAAAGTTTGGTTGTTTCAACGTGTTGATATCAGTCATCTTGTTAAGGAAAAACTGTTCAACGTCGCTGTCGCCCAGTTTCATTAACGCAACAACATTCTTGGCTTCGTCGCTGGTCGTCTTTATCCCAACCACTTTGTTCATGTGGTCAGCAAGCTGTCGAGGAGTAGCGTCAGCATGATCCGTCAAATAACGGCCAGCAGCTACAGCTTTCTCAATGTTCTGTTCCCACAGCTCACCAGCGGACATCAACGAGGCAACACCGACAAGCTTCCGGTGATTGACTCCAATTTCGTTAGCTGCTCCTCGTAAGTCATCGGCAGCGAACTTGTACCAACCAACACTGGTATCTAACTGTCGTTGTGACTCAGGGATAACGCCTTGAAACGCAGCCGGTGCTTTCCTGATTGCCGGATTAGCTCCACTACCAATATCTTGCGGACGTAAAACCTCAGGCACATCGCCTTTGAACTTCCTGAGACCTTTTACTGCTGGGCCTTCTAAAGCATCGTTGCGAACAACCTTGACCGGAACAGCTTCAAGTCCCCTCATATCTGCTGCGGCAAGACGTTTCTGTCCATCAGTTAACGAAGCCGCACCAGTCCTTGGGTTGTACTCCAACACCACAGCTTCACGAATGCCGTTAGCTCGAATATCGTCAGACAGTTCTCGAACGTCATCAACGACATCTACCCCGAAACGTTTCAAATCTTGAACCGGGACTACTTGCACCAGCTCATCAACAGCGAGAGCTGGATGTGTTGCCGCTGGTCTCATCACTGCAGCGTCAAGCTCTTTCAGGTTTGTTAACACCTCAGCTTTTGTGAAGTCGACAATGTTGTTCACATAGAACGGCATCGACTGGATTGGGTTAACCATCGCCGCTGTTGTGAGACGCCGATTCATTTCAGCCTCATCGATTGACCCCAAGCTTCGAGCGTCAATGTCGAGAATGTTGAGGTACACCTGATCGGTTGCCGGGTCAGTACCCAAGTAGATGGAATGGACACCTGCACGCAAGTCAGCTAACGCCAGCTCAGGATGACCGTTACCCATCGTGATCTTCGCTAACTGGACCATGCCTGCTCGCAGCTCAGCCATTTCAACTTCAGTCAGCTCTTTGCCGGACATCAGTTTCTTCCAATGCTTATCGATCTCAGGCATTCCTTTGCCGAGACGCAGCGTTGGCTGATTAGTCCACCCTTTTTTCTTTGTTACTAGATGATCGAACTGTGAAGCCTCGACAGCTACAGCAGCTACCCGTACCTCACCCAAAGTCATTCCAGTACTTTGCGACATCCGATAATCGGGTACTTGTTCGAGTAGATCGTCAGCTAACCCTTTGAAGAAAACGTCGGCTTGGACAGCGTTGCTGTTGTTTGGTTGCCATTGACCTAAGTCATCAGCTTTGCCTATTAGCGATTGACGCAGATCCGTGAAAGCAGCAGGCTCACTGAAGTTAGCGGTGCCCATGTTTGCTCGAGTAACAGATGACATTGCCTGTCGAGATCGTCCACCAATTGTTGGGATGAGTGCTCCGGCAATGACTGGTTCGTTTAAGGGTCCTGACAACTGACCCAAAACTCCCGTATCGGTCGTAGCGACCATCACCGGGATCTGTGGTTCGAAACCGTTCTTTGGGCCAACCGGCAGCGGAGCTAAACCCAAAATAGAGTTCATCGTGAACGCTTGAGGCCGAACTGCACGGCTCGCACCCACAGCAGCTCCGCCGACACCAGCAGCGATACCGATAGTGCCGAGGCTCCGTTCAAGCCACCCGGCGTCAGGGTCTGCTGCAGCTCTAATTGCTAACGCTTCGCCAAGTACCGGAGTTGTGTAAGCCGTCTGAGTAGCGAAGTCACCAAGACTGCCGAAAACGTCAGAAACCGAGAACCCGTCAGTAGCTCGATTAGCCATCTGTCGACCAAGAATGCTGGTCGGCATCATGTCGCCGAGCATTCCTAGTCCACCTCGAACAACACCTTGCTGTCTGATTGGATCAAAGAAACCCGGTTGAGGACCTTGAGGTTCAGGGGTCGGTTGTGGAACTGGTTCCGGTGCAACAGGTCTTTCGGTGAACTCTTCCTGTTCAGGAAGCATCCCGCCGGTAAACACCATGACTGCTACCGCCGGTTTTCAATCAAAGCTTCCATGACAAGCTGCGCCCACTCCCGTGTCTCTTCTGAGACCTCGGGGTGGGTGGTTAGCGCATCAAGGATGGATAAACGTTGCTGGTCAGCAGCTTGCTGCTTCGGAGGCATAGGAGCTGCGCCCTGATCCATTGGCTGAGATATAGGCACACCCGGTCGTTGAGTTGGGGCCATGACGCCTTGAGGGAGCATGGCCGGACCTTCAGCAGGTCGCCCTTCTTTCTGAGGCATACCACGAGTTGGCAAAGGACCGGGAGTTCCACCCACACCTTGCTGCTCAGGAGCAGCCATAGGTGGCAAAGCCGACTTCAGGTTCGCTAACTCGGCTTTCTCTCCATACGTTCCAGACTCAGGTTTGTTCACCGAAGTGTTCTGAGTAGGGGTCTTCTCAATATCCATTTCAGCCATTACTGACAGCTTTCGCAGATCTCATATCCGTCGACCGAACACTCGATAGGAGTGTCATCGTCAAACGGATCCAATTCGGGTCGTTCCCCCATCATCTCCGTAGGGGTTTCCGTAATTTCCTGCGTACCTGTCATCCAGTCACCTGTGTCCCAAGCATTCCGCCCTCACCTGCGGGCATTCCTAAACGTGCCAGTAGCTCGGCTCCCCCCGGCGGGGCAGGCGGGGTAATGCCTCCCATCGCCGCTTCGCCGGGAGGAGGAGCGCCAGCCGGAAGCCCCGGATCCATCGGAGCCCCGAGCCCCGTTGGTACCTGTGCTTCCAACATCTCTTGTTCTGGTTTAACGATGTATTCCTCAAACAAATCGAAAAGGTCATCACCCTTCTCACGGGCACGAGCTATCTCAACTAAAGCCTCGTTAGGTACAAGACCAGACTCGAGACCTTGAAGGAGTTTCGCTAATGCCATCGACCGGAACTTCTCCACGTCGAGACGTGAACGTTCCCGACCAACATCAGTCAGACCGTCAATGTTCTCCTGAACAAACTCTTTAGAAACAAACTCTGCTTGGCTGTACTGAATGTGCAACACAGCAGACTGTGCAGGGTCACGTCCCAAACCAAGCCCATATTCCACTCGAAGTCGATGCTTCGGGTCGATATCGGTACGAGGCGTGTACTCAGACAAGAACTCTTGGTTGCGTAAAATCCCTGCCGCCGTCTTGGTGTTAGGGAAATAGGCTTTGTCGACCTCGAGAGCGATTCGTAACCCACGTTCTATTTGGCGTTGCAGAATCTGGTGATATGTCCTGATCGCCGTGTTCATCATCCCAGCAGAAGCTTCAAGGAATTTCGCTGAAGCGATCGACTGGTCAATCTCGCCGGGTCGACTCTTAGGCCAACGACCACCAACGTGAATACCTTCGATGAGCTGAGCTAAGTCGGCTTGAACATTCAGCGATGAGACTGCTGGTGGGACACGACCTATAGCGCCTTGCGGTCCCAGCTCAATGAACGAGCCACCGCCGTAAGGCATTTCACCAATCAGGTCTTTAACAAAGATGTCTGAGTAAACAGCTTGATCGGCGTAATCCAAGATCAGGCCCATCAACCGAATGTGAGCTTCGAGGAGACCAATTACCTGATCGAACTGGCCACGTATCTCACCGTCAAGAGAAACACGAGAACCGATCACTACCGGGCAGATACCTGTCTTGTTAGGTATACGTTCCAGCTCAACTGGCAAAGGCACGTCTTGTGACGAGCCGTAAGCCACTAACCCAGAAGCAGATGCCTGATACAGGCCAGTCAACAAATACTCTTCTTCGTCGTAGTACTCGACAAGCACCACTTTCGAGTTCTCGTCAGGATCCCCATATTCGTTGTACTGACCAAGAGCGTCACGCAGTTTTTCTTTGTAAGCATGAGGGAGCTGAGTGAAATACACCTCACGAGCAAACATGCAGCGTCGAACATCGTCACCCGGACGGAAACCCGGCTCCGGGTAACACTGTCGAGGATCTCTACGTTCAATTAGTGGTATCTGCTGCTCGAGGTCGGGAACAATCGTCCACACCGACATGCCATACGCTGCTTTATCCATCACTGATCGAGGGATCAGCATGTCCATCGCATTGACATCCATATAAGACACAGCGATCTGCTCCATCAGAGCAGCAGTTTTCTTCGCTCCCTGAGTGGGTCGATCTGGTTGCACCCGAACAGTAGGAACCAGCGAAGCTGATTCGGCGGTGTCCTCGAGCGCTACCTGAATCAGGTTTGGTGATCGAGAGTCCACTCCCTCTTCGTCCGGGTCAAAAATGTCGAAATCGCCACGGACCACACGGTCAATGGTTTCCATCCGAACATCACGGTCATAGTGACGTGAACGCCACGACGCATACATATTCGGAAGCAGGTTGATGTCTAGCATCAGCTCTGGACTTCAACGATGTCTAAAAGCGTCCGTTCGATCTTGCTCATTTCTCTACCAGTCCTTATTTCGAACGCCTTACCTCTCACCTCTGCCTCAGTCGAATCTTTGGGCATGGTGAAGTAGACGGGTTTCTCATTAACCAATGTGGCGCACACAATTTCGTCACTAGCTTTGGCCGAGCTGGCCCGCTTGTACGCCTGCTTATTTCTGAAAGTTTTGAACATAGGGGCCTCAAGGAGCCACCCGACAAGTGTCGCCTAGTTACCGGGGTTCCAGATCTCAGGGTCAACATTCATAGGGGCAGGACCGTCTTCGATGTCGTATTCCTCCACAGACCCATGAGATTGGGCTTGCCCAACGGTCTGTCTGCGGTACCCCCACTGACCTCGAGTCATATGACCCGGTCGTTGGTCCCGAAGGTTGATACCCCGAACCTCTTGGTTCTGGAAGTCCACCACACGACGGCGACGTTTCACACGGTTAGGTACCCGCATGCGCTCATGGAACATAGGCAGATGAGCCCTGTTCATCAGCTCACGAATACCAAGATCAGCGAACCACAAACTCATGACACGGTCACTGACAGCTCCCATTGGGAAAGCGATCAGCTCCTCCAACAATGGTTGGAAGATCTGTGTAGTGGGAGCGTTACCCCACGGAATAGAAACCAAACCAGTTTCCATCAGAGGAGCCATTGACTCGACACCGAACTGAGGATCCCATTTGTTGCCATGAGTGTGGTGAGGAACAACCCTCACTCCACGTTTAGCGAGATGCTGTACCAGCTCCATGTCGTACTGCACAATCTGTGACTGCACACCGTTCGACTCAACTCTCCACTCAAACAACGGATACCGGTCAGTCCAATCCAAAATCTGGTTCTTCATCTGAGGAGCCTTCATTGACTTCACAGCCAACGAGTCCACCAAATACCGTTTGCCGGTAGCAGGGTCTACCCCTATCAGTGTGAAAGCGGTGTACCCCGATCCTTTATTGGCCCCCGCCGGATCCAAACCAGCGAACAAACGCCACGAAGAATCAAAGTGGCCTTGCACACGAGAAGTGTCCTTACACATATCGAGCATCTCTTGAGTGAACGAAGCACCCACACCCGGAATATCGACCTGCTGATAAATCAGTTGGAAGTCCGCAGGACGCATCTCCGAACGGTGAACCAAAGCTTGCGTGTACGGAAAATGTTCCGGCCACAACGTGTCTTCAGTCTCATCGTCCATGATGCACGGATACCTAAGAACCTTGTAACCAGCTCGAGTGTTCAAAGCCGCATACACGTCACCCGGATTGACACGAGTACCAATCCAAATAGCACGCCCCGACTTACCGATACGAGACAAAGCTTCCTTATCGAACCACTCCAACATGGCAGCAACCCGATCAGGGTTACGCATATTGTCCAAAGTCGCTACGTCATCGAACTTGATTACGTCAGCACGACGACCATAAATCTGTTGACCCACACCAAGAGCAGCGATAGTCGGATCCTTCTCAGCAGTAGTACGCCCAGCAACATAAATAGATTCACTAGACCAGTTCGACTGCCCGTCAGGCTTATGAGGACCCCAATCCTCAATAGGGCTCGGACCACCCTCATACAGCTCAGGGTTCGTCAACATTTCCGAAATCGAATGCATAAACGTTCTAGCGAACGGCAACGACTTCGACACAATCAACGTACGCAAGTTCGGATCCCGGCAAACGTCATACACCGTGTGCCACACCGTCACCAACGTCGACTTCGAATGATACGGAGGCATGTTGATCAACACTCGAGGATTCGGTTCAGTTATCGCATCCGCAATCTCCTTATGGAACCCCGGAGTCTCATGATGCACACCACAATCCGGGCACGACCAGTTCTGCAAATAATGTTCACAAAACTCGGTGAACGTCCCAATCCGACGTTTCTCGTTCAAACCCAAAGGACCAACCCGCTGCTGCTCCTTCACCTCAGCAATACGAGTTTCCCTCTTCTCCCGCTCACCCTTCATACGGCCAGACAAATGCTGACGAGACACACCGAATTCCTTAGCGGAATCCGTCTGAGTCCAACCATGATTCAAACACTTATCGATAGCCGCCTTATAGCGGCGCTCCTTCGACCACGTCTTATATTTCGCCAGCCGAGGCTCAGGCATCTAACAACCCATATCCCGGCGCAACTTCTCCCACACCGACCACTGCTGCTCCGACCAGTTCTGATCTATCGAATCCATCAACTGACTGCACTGCGGCGAATACCCCACCCCATACACAATCGAACCAGAATCCACCGGAGCCTCCTCGCCACCCGGCCAGAGCATGACGATGCCGCCTATGGCGGTTCCGATGGCGATGGCTGCTGCTGCGAGTGACTTGGTGAGTTTGGTTACTAGTTGACTCCACTTGTCTGCTTTCTCTACTACGTCTTCGATCGTCATATGAAGTCCCCTATTACATACCCTTGACGAGTAGACACGTTTGGGGTATTAGTTGACTAGTCAACCTTCGGTCAACAGTTTATGCCAGTCGAGGGAACAACCTAATCATCTTGGAGCCGTTAACCCGAGCCACTGGCAGGCTGGTCGGAACGGTCTGTCACCCGAATAGGGTCAGCAAAGAATGTTTTAGAGCGACGACAGCTCATTAAAAGGTCGGGGACGTACAGGGCGGGGGGCAATCGACGTATGTCCGTACCTCGATGTGCCTAAGACAAAAAGAGACAAAAAAGATCGTCAAAAAAACGACTGAGCTGTTGTGTCGTTTTGTCGGCGACAAGGTGGGAAGCCTTT
>PYIK01068289.1_pt1 | contig 14129 bp, 18 predicted proteins | sample 3578011 | NCBI WGS metagenome assembly PYIK01 (sample SAMN08408022, study PRJNA431606) | Marine metagenome isolate SA_KN192-05_S13_70m, whole genome shotgun... | biome: marine; feature: oceanic pelagic zone; material: water; isolation source: 70 m water sample, 0.2-0.8 um fraction ... | reverse complement strand
TAATGGTCCTATAGAAAATAATAATGGACATATTGAATATGTAATTACAAATTCAAAATCTGAAAAATTTAATGGTGATTTTGATATTGGAAAAATTAACCCTTTTGAAACAAAATTACTGTTTTTTGACGAACACATTCCAAATCTTTCTGAATTTTTAAATGATAATCCTGGTTCTGTATCAATCAAACATAATTTTGAAGGTTTTTATCCAAGATTTTTAGTTGGGAATATTCAAAAATCATTTCCATCTGTGAGTTTTACTCACTCATATTATGATTGTACATCTTGTACTTCTGATACTGATTATTGGTCTAGACAAAATACCAATCATCATGACTCATCAATATACATTCCTCTTTTTCAAGAAGAGAATAGATTTACAAATCTAATTTTATATCCTAATCTGTCTCCATCTGATTTTACATTACAAATCGATATTCATGATAAAAATGGTAAAAAAATTTATGAAAACTCTGATTTTCTAAGTATAAAAAATACTGAAAATAATTTGTTAAAAATTAATTTTAACGAAATCATTCAAAAATTAAAATGTGAAAATAATGAAAATCTTGCAGCAAATTGTAAATGTACTTGCTATTGCGTCTAGCGTTGTATCTCTTGCCGTTATTGGCGGTGGTGTCTATCTTTATGTTCAAAAGGATGCCATCATAGAGAGTGTTACAGAGAAAGCACTTGGTGGTCTTGGTGGTTTAGGTGGTAGTCTTGGTGGGGATCTTCCTATTGGAACTCCTGATCTTGTACCATCTACACCTCAAGCTTCTATAGGTGGTGGCAGCATGGGACTTCCTGTTCCAGGAAACCCTTTATAAATTACGAGGTTTGTTATGGATAAAATTAATTTAACAAAATGGTTTGCCCTTGGATTGGGTGGAGTTATAGGCATATCTCATATAGGTATGATTGGTATGCTTGCTAGAAGAGATTCATCTAAACTTCCTAGTTTGAATATGCCAGTAGGAGCATATACTTCCTATGAAGCACATGTTAATGAAGATGGTTATAGTGTGAGTTATAGAGCTAACGATCCTAAGACCATGGTCACTACTATTGATAGGAAAGCAAAAGGTGGGTTTCTGGGACTCGCTAATAATACTACTAAAGAAGTTATCGAATTTACTGCCGATGGTGCAGCACACCACGGAGGACCAGTATCAACCAAGACAGCATGGATTGATCCAGCAGCACTTGCAATCCAAGCAGCTGCAAATCCAGATGGAAAACTCTCAGAAAAAACAATCGCTTGCCTCAAAGCACGTGGAGGTGGAGAACAGACTGGTCGCCTCGTTGGTAGTGGTGTTGGTGCTGCTGCTGCTCCTGCCGTTAGTGGTATACCTTTTGTTGGTTGGTTAGCTGCTGGTTGGGTTACTATGTTTGGTGGTGATCAAGGTGCTGAACTTGGTGGAGATATGGCAGAGATGATGAAGGACTGCTAATGGATCTTCAAAAGATAGCATCAACTGGAACAGCAGTAGCAGTAGTGAGTACTGGTGCGTTTGTCGGTGGCAATCATGTCGTCGACCAACAAACTGGTGGTCCTCAGAAAAGACAAGACGCACGTATAGAAGAGATACGAAAAGTAGTAAGAGAAGAAGTATATCTACAATTAGTTAATGCTTGGCCAGAAACTAGTGGTCCTGTTAAAGGATTGAAAGACCCTAAAGATTATAAGAAGGAGTTACCTCCAAAATAAATGGATACTTACCTATGGATCCTATTCATAATGTACCTAATATTACTCTCCGTGGACTTAATATACCTAACATAACAGTTAATGGTACAGGAATTCCACTAATACGAGATCAAGTTATAGGTGTCAATAACACTTATATTGCAGACATAAGGAATGTTAATATACATGAGACACGTGATTGGTTAGTCAATCCACCCAGTGCAGTACCAATAGCTGTTCCAGTCACTGTTAATGCTGGTACACCTATTGTTAATATGCCTGGTTGTGTAACAGTACACAAAGAAAATGCTAAGAAGGATCCATCTACTAATAAGAATCTAGTTAATGATGATCCTAAAGGACAGACTACGTTATGTGATGCTGGTATGCCTTACTACCAACCACCTGACTATGACTATAGAGAATTATTTTGGCAGACAATTAATACAGAACCAGAAGATAGGGATGAGGGTGTTGATACAGAGGATCCTCAACCTTTAGATACACCATCAGCACCATCAGCACCAGACACAAGTCAACCTATTGGTGAAGTCGAATGTCCTCCACCTAATGCTAGACGTATAGGTGATAGGAATCAGAAGGGTGATGAACAAGTTAAAGAATATAAACTAACACCTGACGGTAAAATCTGTGAGACTATCTGGGAACCTGTACCAGCAGTAGAGCAGTACTTACCATCAGCAGGTGTTGTGACAACGACTGCAACGATAGCTACGGTTGCGACTGCATCCGCCCTATTTGCCAAACCCCTAGCTGATTTGCTCCTGAAGGTGATAAAACCTCTTGTGAAGAAGACGATTGCAAAAGTTCAGAAGATGCTTGGGAAGAAGGAAGTACGTCGCCCGAATTTGACTGAGAGACAGACTGAGAAGTACCGAGAGAAGAAAGGTCTACCTCCTTTGAAGAAGAAGGGTTAGTCCATTTAGGTTGTGGTATCTGGTGTTCATGTGGAATGATCTGTCCACCTGGTGCTGTTACAACTACGTCAGAACATATAGCAGCATAAGGTGACTTAGGATGGAACATGATTCCAGCCTTCATGAGCTCACCACAATTTTTGAGACGAGCGATCTCAAAGTCTAATCTTTTATTAGCAGTGGATTGATTGACTGCTGCTACTTGTGCTGTTGCAGCTTCCCTACACTTCTTTTGCATACCCCTGTTGAGTGGTATCGAAAGCGTAGCAGAGAGACCTAGGTTGAAACTCTGGTTCGCCTTCATATCAGTACGTACAGGTTTGAACCATGTAGGTGTCATCTCACCACCAGTATCAATTATATCTGGTACACCATTAGCACCATCTACATCTTGAATGATAGTGATGTCTGATCCATCTGGGAACCATCTTACTGTCTCTCCAGCATCATTAGTATATGTTCTATCATCATACCAATCTTCCCAAGGATAGTTCTTGACATTAACATAAGTAGGAGTCATCTTACCACTTACGTCAGTATTGTTATATTGTGGTTCGTTATAAAAATCTTCCCAAGGATCTTTCCTTGAGTCAGCAAACTGAACATACGGTGTCATATTGAGAGTCGTACCCTGACACGATACCCCACCACCGTAGGTGTTAGTAACGTATGGACCTTGTAAAACTTGTATTGCCTGGTTCGTCACTGAGCCAGAACTATTAGCGATAGGATTAGCAGTAGCACTCACACCACCTACACCTTGAGCTAGTGCTCCTATAGGTAAAGAATTAACGCTGAGAACTGCTGCTATTACTGAGTAAAGACGCTTGTTGTGTCCGTGACGGACTCTATTGTTGTGACCCTTTGTATGAGAGTTTGATTTGTCAGACCTGGTCCTTGATAACTCTGGGTGAATTGAAACGCCGCACCTGGAGTAGTCATTGTGTACGCACTCTGACTTGAGAAGTCCAATGCATCGTGAGAAGATGTTACGCTTCCTGTCACCATGTCTCCATTGGTGCCGACGCTTGGCTCTATTGTCACTGTTGATGTGTTCACATTGGGGTTGAGTGCTGCTCCATCGTTGGAAACGCCTACCCCAGTCACGCTGTATTCCCATCCTGTTCTATAATCAATTGAATTTATGGTTTCTGTAACCGTACTTTCAGTTTCTGTGTGGCTCGTCATCGAACCTTGCTGGAAGTTGGGGACCACAGGGACCGCCAATGCAGGTACAGCACTTGCAAGTGCATTTACCACAACGATCACATATGGGGCAATCCTCCTCTTCATTATGTATCACTCTTAGCGAATGGTAAGTTCAGTTACAAACTGAGAAGTAGCTGATGTGTTAGCCCCACCTGGTGCTACTGAACTAAATGCATGAGCACTTGAAACTGTACCAGCTAAGTTTCCAACGGTTCCACCAGCAGTAGAAGACATATCACCGAAGTTGTTAACAGCACCTACAGTCGGAGCACTAGTAGCAATAGCATCGCCCTGAGTGTATGACTGGCTAAAGCTGAAAGCTGAGCCTGCTGTTTTCTGTTCTGCTACAACTACACCAGGCGTATAAACACCTGAAGTTATAACACCAGATGATACCTGATCAGCAGCAGCACTACCACCAGAAGGTGTAATAGATGTGTCTACACCACTACCACTGACAGCGAATGAGGATCCGATTCTGTTAGTAGAAGTATGAGCACCTCCAACACTTAGTTGGACACTAGAAGCAAATCTAGATGTAATGTCTGCCCTCACTGGGTTTACCAAAGCACCAAAGGTTGCAAGCATAATAAAAGGAATAAATTTTTTCATGCCATTTGACATTGTTATCTGTGAACTATATAGGTGTTTATAACCGTATCAAATATGTACGGAGTGTACCATTTAAGATTTTCATAGTGTGTGCTTAAATAGTTATGTCGCCGTAAGGGACACAATTTACACTCGCTTTTAAAGGAGAACTATGAACACACTAGCAAGATACCATGCTGCAAATCTTCCTGAACTCATGGAGAAGATTACTCGTAACGGCATTGGAATAGATGATTATCTAAATAGGTTCTGGGAGACGGAATCCCAAACTAATTATCCACCATATAATTTGGTGCATTTGAGTAATCATGAATCAAGATTGGAAGTCGCATTGGCAGGCTTCAAGAAAGAAGAGGTCAAAGTCTTCACGGAGTTTGGAAAATTACATGTTGAAGGCATCAAAGAAGATAAAGAAACAGATGCAACATATCAACACAGGGGCTTGGCACAACGTTCATTCAAGCGTTCTTGGCAACTCAGCGAGGATTGCGAAGTTCGACAGGTCGTATTTGCCGACGGACTCTTGTCCGTGGAATTGGGAAAAGTAATACCCGAACATCATACACGCAAGGATTACTTGACAGTAGATTAAGATCAGATTAAACTGCTCTATATACAAGAGTCCTTAAGCGGATCCTAATGAAAAGGCTTATTGCATTAGCAGCACTTGCTGCCCTAGTACCTGGTTGTGCCGAGGCACGGACTAGACTTTCGGGAGCAGGTGCTTCTTTTCCATCTAAAATATACAGTAGATGGTTCTCTGACTACGCAAAGTCAGGAGGTAACAGAGTTAACTACCAAGCAGTTGGTAGTGGTTCAGGTAGAAAAGCATTTCTAGATGAGACAGTGGACTTCGGAGCATCCGATGACCCAATGAAAGCAAGTGATATTGCTAGATCAAAAAGAGGATTAGTCCAGATACCTATGACTGGAGGTACTATTGCCTTTGGTTATAATATGCCTGGTTGTGATTTAAAACTTACACAAGAGCAAGCAGTACAGGTTGCTATTGGTGAGATAAACAACTGGTCACAGGTAGGTTGTGATGACCATGCAATGACATGGGTATATCGTTCTGATGGGTCTGGTACTACAGCAGCATTTACTAGATCAATGAATGAGTTTAGTAAGAAGTGGAAACTTGGAGTTGCTAAATCAGTTGCTTGGCCAGTTGGTATAGGTAACAAAGGTAATGCTGGTGTTGCTGGCAACATTAGAAATCAAATTGGTTCTATTGGTTATGTTAATCAGTCCTACATTAAGGGTGAAGTCAGAGCTGCTGCTCTTCAGAATAAGAATGGTGAGTTTATTACACCATCAATTGAGTCGGGTGCTTTGGCACTCAATGGTATTACACTCGATGAGAACCTCGCAGGGACAAACCCTAACCCTTCAACAAAAGGTGCTTACCCCATTGCTACGCTTACATGGGTACTTGCTTATGAAACTGGTAATGGTAGTAAGACTGAAGCAGTGAAGGATACCTTTAAAACGTTACTCTCTACAGAGTATCAAGAGAAGGCATCTGTGCTAGGTTATGTACCACTCAGAGGTGACATCCTTGAGAAGTCTCGTGCTGCTGTTGAAAGGATATCTAAATAATATACTAACAATTTTATAATGACTGCTCCAACATTAACTGATCTCATATATCTCAAAAGAAATTTTTTGAGTAGAGATCAGTGTGATATGATTATTAATGAGTTTGAAACAAGTCCAGACCCACCTGAACAAGAACATTGCCCTCAAGCGTTTACTGGTGAAGATATTTGGTCACCATTTTTAGTAAAGTCCCCTCAATATAAAAGTGCTAGTTTTTGTTTGATACATGAAACTATTGAGAAAATGATTAATGACTATCATGATTACACTGATACCTTTGATGCATTTCATGTTCTTAGGAGAGAAAGCATGATGCATCCTCACAAGTATCGTATTATGAAATATAATAAAGGTGCTTGGATACATCCCCATATAGATCATGATCCTGGTGTGTATGGTAGTTGTACCATCAATTTAAATACTGACTATGAGGGTGGCACATTTTCCTTTTGGGGAGGTAAACATAAAGTCGAGTTGGGTTTAGGTGATGTAATGATTTGGCCAGCAGATTTCTTTTGGGTACATGAAGTAGAAGAAATAACATCTGGTGTACGATATTCAGCAAATACATTTTTGTGTGAGAATCCAGTACTCTTACCACCAGAAGTGAGATATAATATTAAGCAACATTGTGTGAGTTGACGCTATTGGTAAATAGTGCTAATATAAAGAAACCTGAGTTTAAATTATGGCAGAAAAATTGGGATATGTAAATCCGATGTTTGCTGTTCCTATAGTATATTATCCTATAGCGAATTGGTCTGAGAATAAAAAGAAGATACTTGATGCATTACCAGCAGAGGATGAATCTCAAAAGGAACCAAATGGTAGTGGATTGTATACTGACTTTTTTATCAATGCAAAGGTTAAAGAGTTCCCTAGTTATTTCCATACAGTAGTAGATGTGATCAAACCATACCTAAAAGACTTTATGGATGGTAATCCAGTAGAGTTTGTTGAAATGTGGTACCAAAAATACTATAATCAGGTGGAGCATAAGACACACTGTCATGGATTTACTGGATGGTCGTCAATTATCTATGTTGAGTTTGATCCAAAGGTACATCAGTCTACTAGGTTCTTCTCACCATTTAGACAACCTTGGGATTGTGATGTAGAGGTCTTCCAACCAGAAGTAAAAGAAGGAGATATGATACTCTTCCCTTCATCTCTACTACATGAAGCACCTGTTAATAGAACCGATACAAGAAGGACTATTATATCATATAATATCAGAGGTTATGTAGATTACGTTAAACATACGTTATTTTCTCATGTTGGAACAACAACTATCAACAACGATAAACACACGGCTTAAATATGCAAGAATTACAATTCTTTGGAATGCCTATGTGGAGAGAAAATATAGATTCTAAATCATATAATAAAAAAGAAATTATCGATACGATTACTAAAAATTATCAGAAAAATCGTAGTCGTAATAATTGGTTGGGTGTTAATAGAGTTAGTAATCTTCATCATACATATGATGATTGGGACAATAAAGAATATGAAGTTCCTGATTGGAATAACTCTCTTATAGGTTTGTATAAAGGTGTTATTCAAAGATTTTTTAGTGGTATAAGTTTTGAAAAATTTAAAGTTGAATTTAATGTAATAAATTACACATGTTGTGGAAATTCACAATATATGCAAGAGCATCTTCACCCTACCGCTGATTTTGTAGGAATACATTATATTCGGTTTGATACTGAAGCACACACATCTACAAGATTCATAAATCCAATGGGTTATGCTAAGTATCTTGACTGTATAGGAAATGAAAACAAAGTAAAATATGATAATAAAGATATTTTAAATGCGTGGATGTTTCCTAATTGGGAACTACCAGTTATAGAAGATGATATAATAATTCATCCTGGATTATTAGCACATGATGTGCGTCCCCAAACATGTAACGATGATAATCTTAGAATAGCAGTTGTTCTTAATATAAATGTTTATGATGAAAAATAACTATATACTATACAACAGAAGAGACCCATCGGGTCTCTTTTTTGTTTGAGGTTACTATGAATGTTTATGTAAATTTAAAACCAAACACCTATGGTGGTGAGTCAGACCTCTTGACATTAGAGGTACCTTCAGGTTATACTGAAGAACTTCTGCGGCATGTTAGACCCATCGCAGAACAAAAAAATATATCCGAAGATAGAATCCTTAAGGATATTATCAAGGAAGCAGTACACGAAATCGAACGGAGGGATTATGAGCGTAAGGGTCGTAAGAACAAGAAACGGTGAAGATGTCATCTGTGACATCCGTGAAATTAGTCAAGAGGGAGATCAAGATAAAAAGATTCTTGGGTATCAGTTAATTCAACCATATATGGTTTGGGTTTCTGAAGGAATGACTGCTGAGGATGATGGTGGTAACATCCATAAACTCAGTAATCCTGAAATTACTATGGAACCTTATGTACCTCTTGCAAAAGAACAAAAGATCATTGTTCGTTATGATGAAATTATCAGTGCATATGAAACACATGATGATGTAGTCGCAAAATACACTGAATTAGTTGGAGCAACAAATGGAATCGAATCTGAAAGTCCTGTTGATGACAAACAGGAGTGAGTATCTAATCGGTCAAGTGACTGAGTTGGATGAAGAACCTGCAATCTTAGTTGAAAAATGTTTTAGCATTTCTCCTGAAGGAGTATTGTCACCCTTTCCTGCGTTTGCTTCACAACGTGATTTGTTCTTGACATCTGAGTCAGTTTTGACTATAGTGGATGCATCAGAAGAAATTACCAAGGAGTACAACGCACAGAATGAGTAGGTTCTACACCAACGTTCAACTTGCAGGTAATACAATTCTCTATCGTGGGTACGAGGATGGGCAAAGAGTCCAATCTCGTGCCCATTTTAGTCCTACCTTATTTGTAACTTCAAACAAGGAGGAGAAGTATAAGACACTTGAAGGCGATAATGTTCGCCCAGTTAAATTTGAATCTTCACGAGAAGCAAGGGAGTTTATTCAACAGTATCAGAATGTTGAGGGGTTTAAAGTTCATGGGTATGAACGATTTGTATATCAGTTTATTACTCAAGAGTTTCCTGATGAGGTTGATTATACTATCAACCAGATGAAGATCTACGCAATGGACATTGAGGTTCAATGTGAGAATGGATTCCCTAATGTAGAAGAGGCAGCAGAAGAAATGTTGTCAATCACCATTAAAGATATGGTGACTAAGCAGTATTATTGTTGGGCAACTCGTGAATTTGAAGCACCAGAAGGTGTAGAGTCTCACATCTTTTGGAATGAGCAAGAGATGCTTAGACATTTTCTTGGTTGGTGGGTTGAGAATACCCCTGACATCTTAACTGGTTGGAACGTGAATCTATATGACGTACCATACATTGCTAGACGTGTAAACAGAGTTCTTGGTGAGAAATGGATGAAGAGTCTGTCACCATGGAACCGTGCAAATGAGAGAGAAGTCTATGTCCAAGGACGTAAAAATTATGCTTATGATATCTCTGGTGTCAATATCCTTGATTACCTTGACCTATATCGTAAGTTTACATATACAAATCAAGAGTCTTACCGACTTGACCACATCGCTTTCGTCGAACTTGGTCAGCGAAAAGTTGATCACTCTGAATACGAAAACTTTAAGGACTTCTATACCTCTGACTGGCAGAAGTTCATGGAATATAACATCCAAGACGTTGAACTAATTGACCGTCTTGAAGATAAGATGAAGTTGCTAGAACTAGCAATCACTATGTCTTATGATGCGAAGGTAAACTTTGAGGATGTGTACTCACAGGTTCGCATGTGGGATACCATCATTTACAATTATCTACGTGATAAGAACATTGTTGTCCCACCTAGAAAAGGATCTAAAAAGGATGAAAAATACGCAGGAGCATACGTCAAGGAACCGATTCCAGGAAAGTATGATTGGGTGGTTAGTTTTGACCTTAATAGCCTCTACCCTCATCTTATTATGCAATACAATATCTCACCAGAAACCCTCAGGGAGACTAGACATCCCAGTGCGAGCGTTGAGAGGATCTTGAATCAAGAGGTAGAGATTGATCCTGAGTTTGCAACATGTGCTAACGGTGCTCAGTACCGTAAGGATGTGTATGGATTCTTACCAGAAATTATGCAGAAGATTTATGATGAGCGAACGATTTATAAAAAGAAAATGCTCCAAGCGAAGCGGGACTATGAAGTTTCGCCAAGTGCCAAACTACAAAGAGATATTAGTAAATTCAATAACATCCAAATGGCTAGAAAGATCCAGCTCAATTCGGCTTATGGTGCCATTGGAAACCAGTACTTTAGATACTACAACTTATCTAATGCTGAGGCGATTACTCTCAGTGGGCAGGTTAGCATCCGTTGGATTGAAAACAAAATGAATAAGTATCTAAACAAGATACTTAAAACAGAGGAGGAAGATTATGTTATTGCTAGTGATACTGATAGTATCTACCTCAACCTTGGTCCTTTGGTCGAAACTGTATACAAGGGCAGAGAGAAAACTGATAAGAGCATTGTCTCGTTCCTTAATAAGATCTGTGAGATGGAACTTGAGAAGTATATTACGAGTTCTTATGAAGAATTGGCCAAGTACGTAGGTGCTTATGAACAGAAGATGTTCATGAAGCGAGAGAACATTGCTAATAAAGGTATATGGACTGCTAAGAAACGTTACATTCTTAATGTGTGGGATAGTGAAGGTGTTCGCTATGAAAAACCTAAACTAAAGATCATGGGTTTGGAGGCAGTTAAGTCCTCTACTCCTGCTGCTTGTCGTACAGCAATTAGAGACGCATTGACAGTTATTATGAATGAAGATGAGGATGCAGCACAGAAATTTATTGCTGATTTTAGAGAAGAGTTTACATCATTACCTGTTGAAGATATATCATTTCCAAGAGGTTGTAATAATCTAAATAAATGGGCACATCCTGCTACCCTTTACGCAAAGGGAACACCTATCCACGTTAGAGGAGCATTACTCTACAATTTTCATAATAAGAAAAACAAATTGAAACATAAGTATCCCTTAATACAGGATGGCGAGAAGATTAAATTTGTATACTTAAAAACACCCAACAAGATTGGAGAAAATGTGATCAGTTTCTTGGGCACGTTTCCTCCTGAGTTTGGGCTTGACAAACAGGTGGATTATGACTTACAATTCAGCAAGAGTTTTCTTGAACCAATTAAAGTCATTATGGATACGATAGGATGGAAGCCAGAAAAAATTGCTAACCTTGAATTTTTATTCGGATGACCACATACATTGTTGAATATCAGAAAGCCTTCAGTGCTGGAGAAAATCCTAGTGAGAAGGAGTTCTTCGACAAAGACGAAGCAAAATGGTTTGAACGTGCCATGAAACGTTCTAATTACATTACAAAATTATTTAAGAAAGATTAATGAGTTTTCTAACAGATGTAGCAAAGGAGATTGGTAATGAGTATGCAGGACTTGTTAGTGATGGTGTCTCAGCAGGAGACAGTGCTGATTTCATTGATACTGGTAGTCACATTTTCAATGCTTTGGTTAGCGGTTCAATCTACGGTGGAGTTCCCTCAAACAAAATCACTGCTATCGCTGGTGAGTCTTCTACTGGCAAGACTTTCTTTTGCCTTGGGATTGTTCAGCATTTTCTTGACAGCAATCCCGATGCTGGAGTAATTTATTTTGAATCTGAGTCTGCTATATCTAAGCAGATGATTGAAGATCGTGGTATTGCATCTGATCGTATGTTGATAGTTCCTGTTGCAACTATCGAACAGTTCCGAACTCAAGCATGTAGAATCTTAGACAATTATGTAGAACAACCAGAAGATAAGCGTCAACCCTTAATGTTTGTTTTAGATTCTCTAGGTATGCTTTCTACAGAGAAGGAGATTGCAGACGTTGCTGCAGATAAACAGGTACGTGACATGACTAAGAGTCAACTTATTAAAGGTGCGTTCCGTGTTCTTACTCTTAAGTTAGGTAAAGCAAATGTTCCAATGCTCGTTACCAATCATACATATGATGTAATTGGTTCTTATGTGCCTACGAAAGAAATGGGAGGTGGAAGTGGACTCAAATACGCTTCATCAACAATTATATATCTATCAAAAAAGAAGGAAAAGGATGGTACTGAGGTTGTTGGAAATATTATCAAATGTAAAGCCCAAAAGTCCAGACTAACGAAAGAGAATTCTCAAATTGAAACACGTTTATATTATGATAAAGGTCTTGATAGGTATTATGGATTGTTAGAATTAGGTGAGAGGGGTGGACTGTGGAAGAATGTAGCAGGTAGATATGAGATGAACGGTAAGAAAGTTTATGCCAAACAAATACTTAAGGATCCAGAAACATATTTTACTGTTGAAGTGATGCAAGCACTTGATGAAATTGCTGCACAGGAGTTTCGTTATGGAAGTTAATCCTTTACAGGTTTCTTTATCTGATGTAATCAAACCTTGCGAAAGACTTATAGATTATATAAAAGTCTATGATGATATTTGTGATAAAGAACTCTGTGATGATATTATAAAATCATTTAATTCGTCGGAAGATCATCACGTATATATCGATAGATTACAAAGACCTACGTTTACTGAGATGAATATATCTGAACGGTATACGGCAAGGGATGTTGAATGGATGAGTCATCAAGCACAAGTTCAATCTCATTTTATTGAAGCTGTTAGTCGGTACGTAGATGAGTTGGAAATGGGTCCAGATTTTCCTGCTAAATATGCTTTTGAGGAGTTTAGAATTAAACGATATCGTGAAAATTCTGATGATGCATTTGTAGATCATGTTGATGTTGGAGATCATAATTCTGCCCGTAGATTTTTGGTATGTTTTTTATATTTGAATGACGTTGAGGAAGGTGGAACTACAGACTTCCCAAAAATTCATCATGCAATTACTCCAAAGTGTGCTAGAATATTAATGTTCCCTCCAAATTGGATGTATCGCCATGCAGGTCGTCCAGTTACTAAAGGTACAAAATACATTCTCGGATCTTATCTTCACTACCTATGAACTTAGAAGTAACTATCCTCAGTAATCTGGTATACAGTGAAAAGTATACTAGAAAGGTATTACCATTTCTTAAGTCAGAATACTTTACTGCACGTGAACATAAGATTATTTTCTTAGAGATTCATGAATATGTTAGTCAGTATGATGCGTTACCGTCTCTTAATGCCTTAGGAATTGAGTGTCAAGAAAGAACTGATCTAACTGAAGAACAATTTAAAGATGTTATTGGAGTTCTAAATGTTCTTTCTGATGATATTTCAGACCATGACTGGTTACTAGATGCTACCGAGAAGTGGTGTCAAGAACGTGCGATCTACTTATCTCTTATGGAGAGTGTTAAGATTGCTGATGGTCAGGATTCTAAGAAAGATAAGGGTGCTATTCCACAAATTTTATCTGAAGCACTTGGAGTATCATTCGATCAACACGTAGGACATGATTATGTCTCAGACGCAGAAGCAAGATATGATTTCTATCATCGCAAAGAAGATAAGATCCCTTTTGATCTATCTCTCTTCAATAAAATTACGAAGGGTGGTCTTCCTAACAAGACTCTTAATATCGCACTTGCTGGTACTGGTGTGGGCAAGTCTTTGTTTATGTGTCACTGTGCTGCCTCTGCCCTTCTTCAAGGGAAGAATGTACTTTACATCACGTTGGAAATGGCGGAGGAGAAAATCGCTGAACGCATTGATGCGAATCTACTCAACATCCCCATTCAAAAACTTTCGGATTTTCCGAAGGTAATGTTCGAAAAGAAAATTAAAAGTCTTGCTAAGAAAACTCAAGGTAAATTAATTATTAAAGAGTATCCTACTGCGTCTGCACATGTTGGACACTTTAAATCTCTTATTAATGATCTTGCTCTTAAAAGATCTATTCGACCTGATATTATATTCGTAGACTACTTAAATATTTGTGCCTCTCAAAGGTACAAAGGATCCATTGTTAATTCGTATACTTATGTCAAAGCAATCGCAGAAGAACTTAGGGGTCTCGCAGTTGAGGCGAACGTTCCGATTGTATCTGCCAC
>PYIK01033493.1_pt1 | contig 14224 bp, 9 predicted proteins | sample 3578011 | NCBI WGS metagenome assembly PYIK01 (sample SAMN08408022, study PRJNA431606) | Marine metagenome isolate SA_KN192-05_S13_70m, whole genome shotgun... | biome: marine; feature: oceanic pelagic zone; material: water; isolation source: 70 m water sample, 0.2-0.8 um fraction ... | reverse complement strand
GGATTTGTCTCCCGCGCCATTCAAAAGGTTCACCACTTAGAGCGTTTCGGAGGGCGTGGATACGGTCTTCGATTTCTTTGCCGCGTTGCTTCGGGTCAATGTCAAACATTGCGTATTCTTCTTCTCTGTATCCGAGGCCTATTGTGTATCCGATTCTTCCGCCGCTGAGGTGATCTAGTACGGCGATATCCTCTGCGAGTTTGATCGGGTCGTACATGAGAAGTAACAGCGCCCCTACGTTGAATGTAAGCGCTTTTGTTCGTGCGGCTGCAGCCGCGGCCATGACAATCGGGGATGGGAGATAGCCATCTGGGGAACTGTGGTGTTCTGAGAACATTACAGTTGCTGCGTTGTTTCGTTCACCCCATTGGCACATGTCTAATGCCGTGCCGTAGAGCTCTTGCATTGTTGTCGGGCTATCTGGTTTAAGGCGAAAGTCGAAGCGGAGGATGAGCATAGGATTTTATGACTCGAGTTTGAGGACTCTCATAGCATTCTCTCGTAAGAATTGCGGCCACACATGATCTCGGAATGGCACGCTTGGGAGTTGTTCGAAGATTGTATCGATATGGAGTCCCATCGGGAAGTAGCCGGCGTAGATAACCTTGTCGGCGCCTCTTGTATTGGCGTAGTTGATGATCGACGTTGGGTAGTATTTCGGAGCGAATGCCGATGTTGAATAGTGGAGGTTTGGCCATTTCAACATAAGTTTCACTGCTAGATCTTCCCATGGTTCGCATCCATGTCGAGTGACAAAGCGCAGGTCAGGGAAGTCATACATGACGTCATCGATGAGCTTGACGTGTTGTGCTTGATATGGGACGCGCGGTCCTGGTATTCCGGCGCAGCAGAAAATTGGAATATCGAGCTCTACACATGTTGCGTAGAGGGCATACATTTTGGGATCGTTGATGGGAACTTGCGGCACCCTCCCTGCCGGAAAGGCTGAGATTGCCCGAATATATCCATCGTGGAAAAGTTTGCGGATTGTATAGATGGAACCCATAACGTCATTGGGCTCGGGTTCGTAGCATCCAATGAAACGGTCAGGGTGATTCTCTATGGCTTCTCGGGCTGCGGAGCGTTCGTCTCCGGGGCCTACTCCGACCATCGATATTTGTATGTTGTGCTTATCCATATATGGGAGAAGCAGTTCAGCCCCTTGAGGGGATTCAGGCTCTTCGGTGATATTTCTTGCCTGATCACTCCATGGAACGTCTTTGAACATGTACTGGGCGGGGAAATTAAAGCCTTCGGTTTCTTTGTCTTTCATCCCAGTGAGGTTTGTGTAGTTCAATTTTGCAAGCTCACCAGCTCGGGTTCCAATCATTGTTTCGACTACACGAACATCTTTAGGGAAGCCCATCCGCGCCTCTTACAGTGAATCTTGCCGGCAAGGAACCGGATAGATCATTTTTCTACTTTTCCGACCCGATGGTTCTCTATCTGTGGCCCCCCAACCCAGCCACACAACTGGGGGTCGCATTCACGTAATTCGCCTTCTATCCATGAGCCATCAATGCGGAAGAGCCCTTGACGGTCACCATCTGTTACTTGGATATTACCTTTATCTGTTTTGACATATAGGGCCTTTGAGAATGGGTGAATAAGACCATGCGACATTACTCATCCTCCCCGCACCAATCGGTGAGCTTTTGGTGTAGCCATCGGACTTTAGATTCCTGATAATTGCTCAGCACGACACCAGTTTTCTGGGTTGTTTCTAGGCCGAGCTGGACTTTAGACATATTAAAAACGTCTTGATCGAATACCTTCCCCAAAGTGTCGAGTTCTGGGGCATCGCTGAAGTTCTCATCGTCGCTTAACCAGTGGATCGGAGCAGGATCTGGTTTGTTTCCATCAGGGTATGGGGCGAGGAAAATACATTCCATGATCGAACTTCTATGGTCGTCTCCGTTAGGGCGGAATCGGTACACGATGCGGTTAAATGCCCCCCAAGGGTGGAAATTAGGAAACAGGGTGTAATCGATGCTGTCCATCATCTCTGCATCAGACATGGAGTCAACCCAGTCCCCTGCCATTGGCCTCCATCGGTCTCGGGACATAGCGGCAGCGTGAGCGCGCATCGTTTGCCCTTCGGGAATCGTGATTGGCAAATCCTTGTCATAGCTAACATCGAGCATCGACCGCAACTGGTCCTCTTCAGAAACTTCGTAGTCAAGGAGAGGCTCCGGAGTCCCACCCGGACTAATAACTCGAGCGAAGTTATCCCAAACATCAACTTGAGAGTTCGTGGATCCGAGATACGCCATGATTTGTGGATGGGTAGCGTTTACATGAAATGCTTCACAGAATGCTTCTTGCGCTATTTTCCAGTTCGCATAAATAACTTTAGCGACATGGGCTTGTTTGTAACGGCGCTCGAGGTCCCACACTTGGAAATGATCATCAAGATCTCCAATGAAATCTTCAAGCGATTCTGAATCGGGATCGGGGTTAATAAAAACAAATCCTGCCCATGTTCCTACTTGGACTTCCGGAAGGTGAAAAGATTCGGCTTCGACATGTGGAAAATCCCACTTAGCGGGTACGTCTTTGAGTTCTCCATCAAGTTCCCATGCGAAGCCGTGAAATGGGCATCGAATTTCTGAGCACCGGCCATCGTAATCTTTTAGCTTTCTCCCCCTGTGGAGACATGCATTAGGGTATGCCTTAATTTCATTTTCGCTGCTGCGCATAACAACGTAGCTCTTCCCGACGATCTCGTATACGTAGTAATCTCCGACTTCAGGAATTTCGTCGGCCCTACAGGCGTATTGCCAGACTCGGGACCAAAGTTTTTCTTTTTCTACTTCGTGCCATTCGCGAGTCGTGTACCGAGTAATCGGAAACTCGTCGGGGCCGAAACTTTTCGCTGATTCGAGTCGTAAAACATCAGGAACCGGATGCGTATCTTCGTCTAGAAGCTGTTGATACGTTACTCCAGGAGATCTTTCTTCAACGTCTCTCATCGCCTCAGTTTTTTCCTCTTGTATAGCCACGTAGATACGATACTTGCTGATAATTAAAGAAACCAGTTTCATAAAGCGATTTTCAAAAACAGCTACTTTGTGGCATTTCTGTAGTTGTGAAGAAAATAAGATTGGTTTTGACTCGAACATTGCGGAGAAAAATGTAAGACTCTGTATGAAGACTATGAAAGGGGAAAATATGTCTGACGTTCAAGGTTCCCTCCTCGGAAATGCTGTGCTGCGAAGAGAAGATCCGGATCTTTTAATTGGAGCGGAGAAGTACTTTGATGATCTTGATGTTCCAGGTCTTGGTTATGTGTATTTTGCGCGTTCCTCAGTGGCCCATGCGACCATAAACTCTATTGAGACATCTAGCGCTAAAGAAATTGATGGAGTTATAGGCGTCTGGACTGCAAACGACATTGATATGCCCCCTCAATTGGGTTTCGCTATGTTCCCCCCAGTTTTTTCCCGGCCGCTTCTAGCAACTGACAAAGTTCGCTTCGTTGGTGACATTATTGCGGTAGTTGTAGCTGAGACTGCAAGCATTGCTGCCGATGCGGCAGCTGAAATTTGGATGGATTTTGAACCTCTACCCGCAGTCACTGATCCTGAAGAGGCCTTAGCTGAAAATGCGCCGATTCTATTCGAAGAGCATGGGTCAAATGTTTGTTTTGAAACTGGAATAGAACATGAAGGCGATGACCCGACAGAAGGGTCGGATCATGTTGCAGAGATCAAAATGGTCAGTCAGCGTATCGCTGGCGTTCCGATAGAAGCTAACGGAATTGTAGCTATTCCAGAAGAAGGGAAGCTGACAACCTGGATGCCAACCCAGAGTCCGCATGCATTTCGGGAGGGTCTAGCTCCGCTTCTTGGCCTTGAACAGGAGAACCTGCATATTATTGCTCCAGCTGTTGGTGGTGGATTTGGTCCAAAAGCGGCGATGCCGGCTGAATATATTGCTACTGCAATTCTTGCTATGAAGCTTCAACGACCCTTGAAATGGACCGAACTACGTAGTGAAAATATGGTCGCTAACGGGCATGGTAGGGCAGCCGTACTAACAGGAAAAATGGGATTTGACGCTGAGGGGAAAATCACTAGCTTCGATGCAAAAGCAATTCAAGATGCCGGAGCATATCCCGGTATTGGAGGTTTCCTTGCCTTCTATACACAACTGATGATTCAAGGAGTTTATGAAATCCCAAAGATACGTTTCCATGCTCTCGCCACTGCTACAAATACAACTACTACGGTCGCCTACCGTGGTGCAGGTCGGCCTGAAGCTACTCAGCTACTTGAACGTCTTATGGATGTAGCGGCTGATGAGCTTGGGATGGACCCAGTTGAAATTCGAAAGAAAAATCTCATAGCCCCTGATGCTTTTCCACTTACTACGTTAGGTGGGATGAATTACGACTCTGGAGAGTACGACTTAGCGTTAGATAGAGCGTTAGAAGAGGCAGGCTACGATCAACTGCTCGATCAGCAGAAACAACGAAGAGAAGAAAATAGCACTACGCAACTGGGTATTGGTGTAGCAACATACGTTGAGTGCACTGCCCCTACCGGACTTCATGTTGAGTATGGTGCTGTTGAAGTTCACGAAGATGGAACAGCGACCGCAACGGTTGGAACTAGCGCACATGGCCAAGGCCATTTAACGGCGTTCTCAATGATAATCTCAGAGATTCTCGGGATTGAAATGGAAAAGGTACGTCTTGTGCAGTCTGATACTGAGCAAGTACCACGCGGAGCTGGAACAATGGGCTCACGGTCATTGCAAACAGCAGGATCAGCCATTCATGTAGCTAGTGAAACTGTGCTTGAGAAGGCTAAAGATCTTGCCGCCCATCTTCTAGAAGCAAGCGCTGATGATATTACTGTTGGCGAGGGAGGACTTCATGTAGCCGGCGTTCCAGCTAATGTCGTGAGCTGGGCAGATTTAGCACAAGCTTCGAATGATGAATCAAAAAGACCTGAGGGAATGGAACCTGGGTTGACGCATGAACTAGATTTCGACGGCGCCGATGCTACTTTCCCATTTGGCGCACACGTCGCCATAGTCGAGGTAGATGTCGAAACTGGCGGTGTCGAACTTGTTCGCCACATTGCGGTTGATGACTGTGGAAAAATTCTTAATCCATTAATGGTTACAGGCCAGCAGCATGGAGGGATCGCTCAGGGCGCTGCTCAAGCGTTGTACGAAGGAGTATTCTACGATGAGGAAGGAAATCCTCTTACCGGAAATCTGATGGACTACGCTATCCCCTCCTCTGCCGAATTTCCTTCGTTTGAGACTTTCAATACGGAGACACCAACTCCTCGCAACCCTCTTGGCGCCAAAGGCATCGGGGAATCAGGAACCATTGGTTCCACGCCGGCGATCCATAATGCTGTGATAAATGCTGTATCTCACCTTGGCGTTAAACACATAGATATGCCGCTGACACCTCAGAGAGTGTGGTCTGCTATCCAAGAAGCTCGCGGGTAATACCAAATGGAACAACCAGATTTGGTTGACGCGCGGACAGAAATACATGACCGGCTCCTATCCTATACTCGAGGCATTGACCGGTTAGACACCGACCTCGTGCTGTCTGCCTTCCATCCTGGCGCCCAGCTGTGTGATTATGGGCCTGACCCGATGAGCGTTGAAGACTTTGCGTCTTATGCAATACCGTCTCTCAGAGAAAGGTTTGTTGCTACTCAACATCGCGTTTCCAATATACGAATAGAAATTGATGGGGGCCTTGCTATTCTTGAGGCTTACGTTCTCGCATACCATGTGCAGGAATCTGATGATGGACGAATTCTTCACACATTTAACGGAAGGTATATTGACGAATGTTCATTTCGTGAAGGTGAGTGGAAAATCCACAAACGTACGCTTCGGAAAGATTGGACAAAAGTTGAGAAGATCGACGAGGAAATGACTGGAACGTGGCCATCTAGCGCTAGAGACCAGACTGACCCAATTTACACAGCTGGCTAGTTAGCAACAGCACCGTCGATAAGTATTGGGAACTGGCGGTCAGATTCATTTGCGAGCACTTTGGATTCTGGTGGTCCCGCATGAGGTTCGCCATGTAGTAATTGAGCCTCATCTGGCGCGTATTGAACGATGTACGCTTTTCTTGTCTCCTCACTAACGTTAGGGCCGGTCTTATGGGGAGTGAGCGATGAGAATATGACGATGCTTCCTGCTTCGGCTTCAACCGGAATAGCATCCGGATGGTCGTTAAAACATTCGTAGCCCAAAGGGTCGACATATTCATGGGAAAGTGTTCCTCTCTGATGCACTTTGGGAACTATCCACGGGCAACCATTTTCGATATGAACGTCAACCAGAGGAATCCAGCATGTGAGGTATTGCTGGGGTTCAACAAATCCATACCCGTTATCTTGGTGCCAAGGAAATCTTCGGGGCTTCTCTGTCTGCTTGTAGACCAGTTGATCCCAGTACAGTCTGACATCAGGGCCGATCAGGTCATGACAAATATCAGTAAAGGGTTGTCGGGAGATGAATTGTTTCACCATCTCTGACCTAAGGCAGGGATGAATCCCGAAAAGAATAGCGCCAGATTCTGCTATGGAAAGTCGTTCACCCTCGAGGGTTCGAAGAAAAGCATCAGTTTCGGATGCCAATTGGTCCATCGATTCGATGATTTCCTGCAATTTGGTTACATCTAGGGCTTTTTCTATTACCACAAACCCATCATTATTGTATTTGTTTACCTGACCCTCAGTGAGATAGCCCGTACGCGTTACAGCGTCGCTCCATTCGAACGTTTCATTCCATGGATGGAGGTTAAGGTCGGTCATCCACCATATGGTAGAGGGTCATACGAGTTAGGTGCTTCACCTTCTGGCCATTCGAGGTAAATATCGGAAGATGTCGCCCTGTCGAATAGAACAATATCTTCTTCAGGTATTTCGCCTAGGAGATACCTTTGTCCTCCATCTGCGAAGAAATACATTCCCGATGCTAGGGTGTCTGCTTCGTCGAGTCCTTCTTTGGTCGGGTCATACCAGAAAACGGTTATATCATCGCCGCCGAAGAAATCGTATTCGAGTTCTGCTGGCCATCTACCGGTCACTCCCCATGAGAACGACCCAGATGTTAGGGTTTGGGGGGTTGGGCCTGCAGTGTCTAAGGCTATTTTCCAGTTTTCATAGGTTAAGTTTGGACCGATGCCCTGAAGGATTGGATAGAACGTTGCTGGCCATGGATCTATGACTCCTAGAGAATCATCAGCTGGTGCTGCTTCTCCGTGGAACCACTTGTAGCGGTATGGGGCTCCACTTATTGTCGGGTCCACTCTTGCTGTAAGGGAAGTAATACCGAAAGCATTCGCCCATTGTTCCTGGTCGTATGTTCGGGCAAAGATATTGGTATCTGCGAGTACGCTTCCGATGTGTACCCATTCAGGGTAATATCCTTGTGCTGTTGCTTCACGCGTGAAATCTCGAGGTGATATGGGGTCACCTGAGAACAGTACTGATGTAACTCCTGCGGCTTTGAATTTCGCTATCGCCGACGATGCTTGCTCTGCCAAGCTCGCGGGGTCAAGAGCGAAAGATACAGACTCGGTGACTTCCACACCGTATCCGGCTAATTGTTCTTCAAAATCTGCTTCGTTGGTGATTGATGCTTCTCCGTTGTCGATCCAAAGCCGGCCGAAAACTCGAGGTTGATTTTGGTACTCCGAATCTCCAGCATAGATAGCATCACGGTCAGCCAATTGTTTACCCACGTACTCGGCTGCCAGAAGGTTTGCCTGAACGGCACTCATGCCGAACGCCCACGCCAGCGGGTCATTTTCGCGGTAGTACTCTATGGTTTGTGATGGGCCGCAACTTATACAGGCTATACCGCGAGAAACGAGTTCGTCCTCGAATGCGTTGGTTAGTGTCGGGCCGTTCCAAACCATGAAGGGATCGTATTCTTCTGCGATCTTTACGGCGTCAGCACGCGCTGAAACAGCGTCACTGATGAGACCGGTACCTTCATAAAAAATGAGGTTAACTTTTCTTCCGTAGGTCTCGTAGTACGTTTCGTAGTATTCCAGCATCTTACGAAGGCTTTCTTCAGCGTCAGCGTTGGAATCATCGTTGGCGATAGGGCCGGTGATGTACTGCAAGATAAAGTCGTTTTCCATCCACCTCCAATAGACGATGTTAATGGCGTCTTCAGTTACGCCTCGTTCCGTTGCTCCCCCGTTGTCTCCTTCAAATGGGGCAAAACATGCTGGGGGAATCGAGGTGGGAAGTTTTAGCAGGCCGGTTTCTTCGTCGCAACGCTCTCCCCATTCGATGTCGTCGGCTATGCAACGTGTTACTGCTTCTTCGTAGAACATTACTTCGGGAAGTAGATCATCTCTTGCGTCTGCAGCTGTTGGACAGTCTTCAGTGGCTGGAGCTTCCTCTTCTGCTGATTCGGTTTCAGAGCTTTCGCTTTCTGAAGTCGATGCTTCAGTTTCTGTACTCTCTTCTGCTGTTTCGGTTGACTCAGATGATGATGAGCTGGCATTATTCGCTGTATCGTCGTTTCCGCCGCCACCGGATGCGACAATAATTATCACTACTACGGCAGCAACAACAATAAGCCCTAATGGCCCCCATTTTTTCAGTGCGGACGCCCCTGAATTTTCTACTTCTCCTTGTGCAGATTCCATGAATTCCCCCTCATAGTTCTGAAAAGGACATTAGTACGAATTCTGCTTCAAGAAAACTAGATGTTTCCGCTTCTTTGTATTGTTTCTTTTGATGTGCCTAAATATGAAGAGATCACGAGGGGGTCGTTAAGAACTTCTTCGGGGGTTCCCCGAGCAATTACTGATCCCTGCTCCAGAGCGATAAATCGGTCTGACACCTCTGAAAGTAGTCCTATGTCATGTTCTATGATCACGAGAGATGATCCCATTTCTTCTCGAATGCGGTGGAGAACGGGAACGAGTTGTTCAGCTTCTTTCTGGGCGATACCGCTGGATGGTTCATCGAGGAGAACGACAAGAGGGCGATGGGCGATGACACATGCTAGGTCAACCATCCGCCGGGTTCCTGTGGACAGCTCTCCGACGAATTTGTTCTCGTAAGCGCCGAGTCCCATCACTTCTATGAGTTCAGCGACTTGGCTAACAACCCGTTTTTCGCTTTCGTAGGATCGCGGTAAGTGGAGGCCAGCGGAGATGGGGTCTTTGGACTCGGTGAAGCGTTCGAGGGCGACTGCTATTGCTTCGGCAACAGTCAGAGACGGGAAGAGTCTCGCGTCTTGGAAAGATCGACCGAGTCCGAAGCGTGCCCGATCTGCTGCGCTGGATTCAGTGATGTCTCGACTCCCTAAGTGAATCGAACCACTATCTTGTGGGACAAATCCGCTGAGTAGGTCGAATAGGGTGGTTTTTCCTGCTCCGTTGGGCCCCATGATTCCTACGATTTCTTTTTCTTGTACGTTGAAAGAAACAGACGCTACTGCTTGGATTCCTCCAAAATGGCGGGTGAGCTCCTCTGCTTTAAGGGTTATTTCACTAGCTGATCCTGAAGCATGCGCGATTTGGATTGGGGCGGTTTCTACTTTGCTTAGGAAAACAGATCGAAGAAGATCTGGTCTTTCAAGGAGGTCTTTTGTTGCTCCACTAAATCGTATTTTTCCTTTTTCCATGAAGTACGCACGTTCTGCGATGGTTAAGGCAAGATTGACGGATTGTTCAACAATAATCACCGCTGTTCCGTTCGCAGCTATTTGCTTGATGACCGGAAGGATTCGTTCAACTACAGCTGGTGCTAAGCCAAGCGACAGCTCATCTATCATGAGGACTTTTGGTGCAGTGTGGAGTGCCATTGCCAGTCCAAGCATTTGCTGCTGGCCGCCTGACAGGTTGGCTGCAGGCTCATTCCAACGTTCTAAGATTTCTGGGAAGAGTTGGAGTGATTCTTTAGCTTCGGGAGTTCCTGACTGTTTTTCTTGTTTTGCAAGCCATTGAGATGCTTCAATGTTTTCTCTGACGGTAAGGCTTGGGAAGATTGCATGTCCTCCTGGAAGTTGCGCTATACCGAGGGCAGCTATTTCGTTTGGTGGGGCGTGGGTTATATCTCGACCGTCGAGTACTATAGCTCCGCGGTCGGCTTCGGTTACTCCTGATATTGCTTTTAATAGCGTAGATTTTCCAGCTCCATTGGTTCCAAGTAGCGCAACGATTTCTCCAGCTGCGACGTCGATATCTACACCGAAGAGGACTTGGACTTTGTCATAGCTAACCTGCACGCCTCGTGTGAGGAGAAGTTTTGCTTCTCCTCGTTTGCGTGCGAGGGCGGCTTCACTTCGGGCACGCGCTGATGCTTGGACTTGTTCGATGTCTCTTCTAATTCCGTTCGCAGCTGAGCTAATAATGAACATTCCGACTAGCAGTATGGGTACCATCACGAGCATTCCGACTCGAATTCCCCATTTGTCACCAACCCACCCGACGAGAGGTAGAGCGATAAGGCCCGGTAAGGCCCAGAGTGCCCCCATGCTGAATCCCATGGCTCGAGCGCGCGGCGGAATTGCTAGGGAAAGGGCTGCGATAAGTCCAGGCCCGAGAATGGCGAATGAAAAGTAGATGAGGGCGCTGAAACCTACTGCCATCCATACTGTTGGGGATAGTGCAAAGCCGACAACGAAAAGCGACCCGACGAACGCTGCAACAGCGAGCAGTCGAAGTATAAGTGCCGGATCGCGAGACACGAGTTTTACTCCGAGGCCAGCTCCAACGATAAGGCCTAAGAGTTGAGCTGGTTCTACACCGGCGGCTATGAACCCTCGGGCTCGTTCGTCTAGGCCAAAAACGTCTTCGTAGAATAATGCTGCGAGAACTCCAAACCCTACGATTGAGGTAGCGAGGAATGGCATAGCCATGAAAATGCGGCGAAGCGTCTCTACCTTCCAACACAGCCGCCATGCTTCTGTCATGGAGGGCGGCTCCTCTGCTAGTAGCGCCGCCTCTTCATCTGCACCTGCTGCCTCCCGTTCAAATCGGCCCCGGACAGGTTCTTTTAGCCGTAAAGCAAGGAATGCTAAGACGACACTAGGTACCGCAAAGATAAAAAACGGTACTCTCCAGCTGAAATAGAAGCCTAAAAGTCCGGCGAATATAGCACCGAGGATAATACCAAATGAGTTTCCAGCTCGATGAAAAGAATAAACTGCGGGGCGCTGCTGAGGCGGATACCAGTCAGCTAAAAGTGAATTGTGAGTGGGGTCAATAACCCCCTTTCCGATTGCCGAACCGGAACGCATAAACCCTAGGAACACGATAGATGAAGCGAAGCCTGTCATGAAGGAAAAAACTGCCCAAGTAATAGCGCCGATAATTGCCAGATGAACTCTGTTCATCTTGTCAGCAAGCCCCGCAATCGGAATTTGTAGCGCTAAAGCAAAGGCGAGAACGAGTCCTGATAGGGTCAACAATCCTTGAAAGCCAAGTCCAAATTCATCTCTGATCTCGGGGGCCAAGATCGCGAATGCTGTTCGGTCGAGTTCGTCAACTGCATTGAGGCCGAAGAGGATAAGCATCGGATAGACCGGCCCTGAGCCGACCACGCGGGTGAATCTAGCTTTCATCTTCGCCTCCTTCCGTATCTGGAGGTGCGTCTGGCATCTGGTCATCGGCGATCAAACTAGGAACTTTTATGTCTTTCTTTAGCGCGAATTGTGTCAAGAGCCAGTCGCGGAACTGGTATAGGAGTGAGCTTACGCCACCTGGCGCTATTAGTAAGACAGTAAGCACACCGAAGCCTGTTGCGAAGATGCTCCAATCGCCGCGAAGCCACCAAATTGTTCCAAAGAGAAACAATGACCCAAGTAAGGCTCCCATTGTAGAACCAATTCCGCCCACGATCGCTGCGATGAAAATCCTAACGGAGTTGCCTAACCCTCGTGAATCGGTCATACCTGCAAATGATTGCTGGTGAACAACATATAGGGCTCCAGCGCACCCTGCGAAAAAGCCAGCGATCGAAAATGCCGTTAATTTCGCTTTGATGACACTTACTCCATATGCTTCGACTCCTTGTTCGTTATCTCGTAGGGCGATGAGTACTCGGCCGGTTCGGCTTTGTCGTAAGCCATGGACAATTGCGAGTGTGAGAAAGAGTGAGATTACTGTAACAAAATAGATTCCTCTGCTTGATGTGTAATCTATTCGCCCTAATATTGGAAGCCGATCTACTCGGTCTGAATTTGCTGGGAGCCAGTCAAAAAATCGCCCATTGAGGAAGTAGCTCATCATTGCTAATTCAAATGCGAAGGTGGTGACTGCGAGGAAAAGTCCTCGAATGCGAAGTGCTGGTAGTCCAACTAGTAGCGAAAGTATTGCGCCGAATGCACCAGCGAGAAGCACAGCGGGGATGAGATCTAAATTCCATTCGAGGATCATTTTGGCTGCAAGTGCCGCACCGGCAGCAAAGAACGCCATTTGGCCAAGCGAGATCTGACCGCTCCATCCAGTAAGGACAACGAGAGAAATCATGACAATTGCGTAGACAAAAAGCGAAGAGACACGCAGAACGGTCACGATCCCGAACCATTGGGGAATCATGAACAGGAATCCGGCAAAAAGCAGTACGATAATCACTTTTCCTATTTTGATTTCCTTCAGCTGCTTTAGTTCAGGCGGAATTGGTCGTGTTTCGCCCATCGATAGAGTTTCTCGCAAGCTATCGAAACGCGAGTAGCTCTGGCGGCGGGCCACTAAAGCCAAAAGGATAATAGCTGCGCAAACAGCTGCCATTAGGGCGTTCCCGCGCATCGGACTATCGGTGTTCCAAACTATGCCTTGCTGGAGAATACCGAGCACGATTGAGGTTACAAGAACGGTTTTTAGATCAGTGAGTTTCCCCACGACAGCGGCTGTTAACGCTCGAAGGAAAAAGAGGACACCAAGCTGACCTCCCACAGGTAGACCAAAAATACTTGATCTAAGAAAGAGTGCTAGAAAGGCGAGAACTGCTGCGAGGCACCAGACGTAACTTTGGATCCTCCGTACCGGTATTCCCAACATTCCTGCCCGATCGAAGTCCTCAGCGATCGCTCGTACTCCTATACCGATACGAGTGCGGTGAAGGAGGTACCCGACCATCATCAACACGAGTGGGATCACGATCATTACGATGACGTGATTGTCGTTAAATCGGAATTTATCAAAGTCGAATTGGATGTTCAGTGGAGAATCGATTCGCTGTGACGTCACTGCACTGTCCCACCAGTCCGGCATAAGCAGAGCACAGAGCACCAGTACCTGAGCTAGACCCAACGTGGCGACAGTCAAGATGAGCCTTGGGCTTCGGGAAAATCGGCGGATAACTAAAAACTCTGAGCTGACACCAAGAACCGCGGCTCCGACGAGCCCAATAGCGAAAGCAGCAAGGTACGGGAAGTTCGATTCTACGATCAGCATGACGCTTAGAACAGTCGGCAGAAGCCCGAGTTCGGCTTGCGCGAAATTCAGCACCCTATTTGACCTGTAGATGAGAACTATGCCTATGGCGACCAAACTGGTAACAAGACCTAAAATTATGCCTTGAAGAACAGCGCCATATGGGGTGCGCCAGAATATTTGCTGAATCACAAGGAGAACTATTGAGGGAATCAACCAGGACACAGAGTCGCTAGTGAAAGTCTTGTCAGTATGGTTGCCTGTCATATCCCCCCTCTCAATACTGGCGGCGCTAGTAGCGCCACTTTCAAGTTCCTGTTCCATTACCCTTTTTGATTCTTGTTTTTCTCTTTAAGGTATTTTTGTGCCGCTTGTCGTGCTTCAGTATCCTGGCCGGCTGCTGTAATCAATATTTCGCCAACCCATTCATTATGTGTCGATACCAGATCCTCTGCTGCGCTCCGAACTTGCTGTTTCGTTGTTTGGATGACCGATTGGGGTCGTTGTTTAACAGATGTTGCTAGATCAAGAGCTTCTTGTTTTAGCTCTGATGGATCAACCACACGATTTATGAACCCTATAGATTGTGCTTCTTCAGCTGTAAAAGGCCTGCACGTCATGACAAGTTCTCTGGTCATCGCAGGGCCGATTTCCCGGACGAGGCGAGGAATTCCGCCCCATGCCAAAGGAATACCGAGATCAACCTCTGGAATAGAAAAAATTGTATTTGTTGCTGCAACTCGGAGGTCGCATGCCGCAACGAGGACAACTCCCCCACCTACGCAGTGGCCGTGGACGGCTGCAACCGCTACTGCCTTCATATTTTCTATG
>PYIK01004454.1_pt1 | contig 14359 bp, 8 predicted proteins | sample 3578011 | NCBI WGS metagenome assembly PYIK01 (sample SAMN08408022, study PRJNA431606) | Marine metagenome isolate SA_KN192-05_S13_70m, whole genome shotgun... | biome: marine; feature: oceanic pelagic zone; material: water; isolation source: 70 m water sample, 0.2-0.8 um fraction ... | reverse complement strand
CTGCGGGTTGGATTGGTGCTGAGAGTGGTGACCGGTTTGGTTCGGTGACTGATACTGGCGATTTTGATGGTGATGGAAGGATGGATCTTCTTGTTGGCGCCCCTGAGGAAAGTGTGGGATCTATCGCTGACGCTGGTTTAGTGCATGTGATTTATGGTTCCGGCGGGTGGAGCAATAATGACGGTTTCTATCAGAATACATCTGGGTGGCCGGATGCTTCAGAATCAGGTGACCGGTTTGGTTCAGCGCTCACGACGGGCGATTTCAACAACGACGGGTATGACGACATGGTTGTCGGCGTTCCCGGCGAGAACCTCGGAAGTTCAAACCAGCTGATTGACGCTGGCATTATCACTGTCGCGTACGGTTCAGCTTCAGGGTTAACTAGCCCTGTGAATATGCATCAATACAGTCCCGGTGTGGGAACGAATTCGGAATCAGGGGACCTTTTCGGAGCTTCTCTAGCTTCCGGCGATATTAACGGCGATGGCTACGATGACGTGATCGTGGGTGTCCCCGGTGAGGGTATATCGAAACGTGACCGGGCTGGAGCGGTCCATGTCATTTACGGGTCCGCTTCGGGATTGACCGGAGTGGATAGTGATTTATTGCATCAGGATGCCCGCGGGGTGAAAAGCAGGGCTGAAGTTGATGACGCGTTCGGGGAAGCTGTCGAAGCGGCAGATATTAACGGCGATGGCTACGATGACGTGATCGTGGGTGTCCCCGGAGAAGGTGTCGGCTGGGGGGCGCGGGCCCAATCGAATGCTGGGGCGGTCCATGTCATTTACGGTTCAGCGTCGGGAGCGTCGGGAACGGGAAGCCAATGGTTCTATCAGAACTCTCCCGGGTGGCCTGGACGCTCAGAGACTAACGACCGGTTCGGTTCATCGATCGCTGTGAGCGATATCGATGGGGATGGCATCGGGGATCTTGTCGTGGGTGTTCCCGGTGAGAAGCTCGGAAGCCACACTGAAGCTGGGCAGGTCCAGATCCGCTATAACCCCGGCGATTGGTCGCAGACACCGGCAAGTGTCCAAACCCTGTATCAGAACCTTGCCGGAGTTCAAAATAAGGTCGAGACCGGTGACCGATTCGGCGCTCACCTTGAAATGGCGGACGTGACCGGCGATAGCAACGTTGATCTCATTGTTGGCGTTCCCGGTGAATCTATCGCTACTCGCCCAGATGCGGGAGCTGTCGCTATCTTCAAAAGCGTCGGAGGACAAATAACAACCGCCGAAGATCAGCTCTTCTACGCGAACCAGAGCATATTCACCGGAGATTCAGAAGCTAACGCAGAATTCGGCGCATGGTTCAGCGTCCTCAATGGAAACCTCATCATAGGCTCACCCGGCCGCACCGTTTCAGGACTCGCAAACGCCGGAGCCTTCTACTACCTCGACCTCTAGAGATGAAGAGGAAGTCATATCGTCTTATAGCTTGGAGCCTCAGGAGTCATGATGGCAGTGATCATAGGCCTTGACGCAGCAAGAACCGTCTAATTGCGATTTGATGAGATCTCGTGATTTAATTCTTCAAGACGAGCGAAAAATTTCTCTGCTGAGCGGAGTTTAATATCTTCGAAACCCCTTACTTCCATAGCAAGATCTGCCAGTTCAGCAACCAATTAGTAGTTGCCTTGGTCTAAAATCTCGAAAGCGTTTTGCAAAGAATATAGATATTGATCGCGCAATTCTCTCTCGATTTTTCTTACTTTCGCATATCCAAATAGATCAAAGGGCGTACCTCGAAGGACTTTGCCACTAGCGAGAACTAGCATAAGGGGTTCGGCAATAGTGAATGGGATTTTAAGCTTGTTTTTCATTCCGAGCGCCCTAAGAAACGGAGGGTGAAGATGCCATCTGGCTCTTCCGGTTGAACCTTGCAGGCTAGTCATTTCAGATTTTGTTTCTGCATCTAGAAATAAGCGAGCGACCTCATACTCATCTTTATATGCAGTCAGTTTATGAACTCCGCGCGCAACAGCTTCTACTAATTCGGTAACAGAATCACTATCTTCAAGACACTGAGCCGCCTCTACGGCTTTTTTGACAGTAATTAAAAACTCTTCAGCACATTTACTATTTTGGAATCCGACAAGATCTCGGGAGAGAAAATAAAGCAACTCTCTGGTAGATGGCGACAGATTCAGGGACTTGATTAGGATTTCGAGTTCCTCTGGCAGTTCTTTCAGTTTCATCACAGGGGCTTGACGAGCAGATGGGATGAATTGTTTATCAACATTTGTAGGATCATGCATCCATGCCCTTCCCCATTTAAACGCACTGAGGTTTTTTTGTACTGAAACCCCATTTAATGCAATCGCTTCCTCAACCGATTCAGGAGAAACAGGAATGACACCCTTTTGGACAGCAACCCCAAGGAGAAAGATATTAGCTGAAGTAGCATCACCTAAAAGTTCTTCGCAAATGCTCGCCGCGCCCACATACACATTCTCTTTTTCATTTGTGAAGAAGGAGGCACGCCTAGCCAAGTCTTTTGCATCTGGTAATTGAGTATCTGGTTTCCCAACCATTGATCCTGTGGGCGTGGGTGAATCAGACGCAATAAGGACAGTATGGCCAGGTTTCGCTACCTTAAGGGAAGATTCGCTCGCGCCAACTAAAAGATCAAAGGCCAAAATAACATCAGCGCTTGCATCTGTTAAGAGATTAGATGACCTAGGGAGATCTCTAGATAACCGAATATCACTAACAACCGGCCCTGCTTTCTGCGAAAGGCCAGTCTGATCTAGTCCTCTAACTTCAAATCCATCGAGCATCGCTGCGGTCGATAAAATTTGTGCTGTAGTTACGACTCCTGTGCCGCCTATCCCAGCCATTCGAAGATCGAGAGCATTAGGGAAAAAGATCTTCTTTGGAACAGGGAGATCTCCGAAATTATTGGATTGCATGCTGTCAGATTGATAGCTTTCCTCTGGTTTCGTTGCAACAGTAATGAAACTAGGGCAATCTCCTTCTAGACATGAAGCATCGAGGTTACATGATCCTTGTTCTATAAAAGTTTTGGTCCCTAATACTGTCTCTTTCGTTTGAACTGATAAGCAGTTGGAGACTTCCCCACAATCCCCACAGGCTTCGCAAATCCGATGATTTATGAGCACACGGAAGTCTGGCTGTTCTATGAGTCCGCGTTTGCGATGCCGACGCAATTGTGCGGCGCAAGACTGATCATGAATAAGAACAGTTACACCATCAAATCCTGATAAGTGTTCTTGTGCTTCGACAATACGTTCTCTGCCCCAGACTTCCACCCGATCCGGGAATGATACTTTTTTATACAGCGCTGGCTCTTCAGTAGTTACGATGACCTTGGCGACACCTTGTGCGATCATCACCTTAGTGACATCTGGAACGCTTAAGACCCCTTTAGGGTCTTGACCGCCTGTCATAGCGATCGTCCCGTTGTAGAGAAGCTTAAATGTGATGTTGCTTCCAGCAGAAACAGCTGAGGGAATAGTTAATTGCCCTGAATGAAAATAGGTTCCATCCCCAATGTTTTGTATGAAATGTTTCCGATCTACAAATGGTTCCATACCGATCCATTGCATTCCTTCGTTTCCCATTGCGGTTACTCCAGAAATATCGCCAACTCGATCGTCATCCATTAGCAGCACCATTGTATGGCAACCTATCCCAGCTCCAATTAATGAATCGTCTGGAACTTTAGTACTTGTATTGTGCGGACACCCAGAGCAGAAGTACGGGCTTCGTTGCACCTTAAGTGGAAGTAGATTCTTTATTTGCTTTGGTTGTTGCGGAGGTTGAAGCCTGCCAGAAATCTTTTGTGATAAACGTTCGTGAAGCCCTTCGAGCATGGCATTTGCGTCAAGGATTCCATGGCTTGGCATTAAGGTTCTCCCATCGGGGTGATATTTCCCTAGTACTCTCGGTTGATGCGCGCTGCCATAGAGAGCGTCTTTAACTAGCCATTCTGCTGTTGGGTTTTTTTCTTCTACTACGATTATCTCATCTAAACCATTTGCGAAGTTCCTAATATTCTGTGGGTCGAAAGGTATCGGAAGCTGTAGATGTAGTAGGCGAATTCCAGCAGAAGCTATTTCGTGATGGTTTTTTAGGCCGAGTTCATTGAGGGCATGAATTACCTGGTGATAAGTAAAACCACTGGAGATTATTCCTATCCAAGCATCAGGTGGGTTTACCGTTGTGGGGTTGAGCTCATTAGCGACAACATACCTTCGTACTAGTTCCGCTCTGGAAGTTCGAAGGTCTCGCTCCAAGTCTAAATTGTTTGGTGTCAGTAAATTAGCATCTGGCTGATGTAAATAAGGCACTCCATCAATCGTTAAATCAGGGACCTTTGGCTGAACAACCGATGAAGACAAGTCGACAGTTCCGCTTCCATCCGCAACTGCAGCAACTACTTTTAAAGCTGTCCATGCTCCGGTAATCCTGCTTAATGCAACCGCATGCATTCCAAGGGTCAATACCTCTTTAACATCACCCGGGTAAAGGATGGGCATGTGGAGATCTACCAATGTTGCGTCTGAACTTGAGGGCAGGGTTGAGCTTTTAGCCGCCGGATCATCACCCACAATTGCCACCGCACCTCCGTGTCTCGAAGTGCCTGTGAATACAGCGTGACGCAAGGCATCCCCTGCCCTATCTAGACCCGGAGCTTTCCCATACCAAAGCCCTACAATCCCGTCGTATGCGCAATCTGGTTGCCCTGGCGCTAACTGACTGCCCATAACAGCAGTAGCCCCATGTTCCTCATTAAGTACTGGTCGGTGGACAATGGGAAGATCAGGTGCGAGCGATCGTGCTTTGTCTATTTCAAAGTTCAACCCAGCTAGAGGTGAACCCGGATACCCCGAAAGAAATGCAGCGGTGCTTCTTCCTTGTTCTCTATCTGCTCTTAACTGCTGAAGTGGTATTCGAGCAAGCGCCTGAACGCCTGTTAGAAATACACGCCCGTCGTCCCGTTTATACCTGTCATTAATCTGGTAGGTATCGAGATTAGAAATAAGATTCTCCCGTCAGAAGGAAACTCAAAAGCCATAGCGGCCCATATGTAGTCTTCCATACCTAACAGTAGTTTGTGAATCAGTTTGGAAATTACTGGCGCCCTCGACAGGAATCGAACCTGTGACCTACCGCTTAGGAGGCGGTCGCTCTATCCTACTGAGCTACGAGGGCTGACTGCTGATGATACTCTCTGTACCTCATCTTCTCACGAGCAAAAGCAAACTTCCCATTCTCCAAACATACGAAAAAATTGGCATTGGCCATTCGAATATCGTTCTTTTATCTATCCTTATGATGATGCAGATATACGACACAATGCAAAATCGTCTTGTTGACCTTGATACAAGGGATCCAAATCATGTATCAATCTATGCTTGCGGTCCAACCGTGTATGACGTCCCTCACCTGGGTCATGCCCGTACCGCCTTGACCTACGATCTCCTCAAGAGATTTTTGATGTGGTCGGGATACACCGTGACGCTAGCAAGCAACATTACGGACATAGACGACAAGATTATTGAGCGTTCTGCTAGAGAAGGTATTAGCGAGACCGAACTCTCGTCTACGTATACCAGAATCTATATCGATCAACTGCGAGAATTTGGCGTTGCCGATCCAGATTTTAGACCACTCGCAACTGAATATGTCGAAGAGATGCTTGCCATCATCTCGCAACTTGTTGAACAAGGGGCCGCTTACGAAATTGAGGGGCATGGAGTGTACTTTGATGTAGATTCTCTCGCTGATTATGGAGCGCTTGTAGGCCGAACAGTAAATGAACTTCGTGAAAGCGCCCAGGCAAGAGTAGCTTCGGAGGAAGACAAGCAGGATCCTTTGGATTTTGCCCTGTGGAAAGCTGCAAAACCTGGTGAACCTACTTGGGATAGCCCTTGGGGACCTGGTCGACCCGGATGGCACATAGAGTGCGTCGCTATGTCATTGCATCTGCTTGGAGATGACTTCGATATCCATGGAGGAGGCTCTGACCTTGCCTTCCCACACCATGAAAATGAACGCGCTGAATCAGAAGCATCTGGACACTCATTCGCTCGATATTGGATGCACAGTGCGATGCTAAATGTTGACGGAGAGAAAATGGCAAAATCTTTGGGGAATTTTCGAACTCTTGGTGACGCTCTTGCACAATACGGCCCTAGACCATTACGACTAGCCATGCTCCAAGCTCACTATCGGTCCATCATGGAACTCTCTGACGAAACAATGAAAGGCGCAATAGGTGGGATCGAGAGAATAGACGCATTCTTTCGAAGGATGCTTGGAGCGGATATCCAAGAAACATCCATCGACACTAAAGCAAAAGAACGCTTTATCTCCGCAATGAGCAATGATCTAGGCAGCCCTGATGCAATCGCTGTCATTTTTGAAACGATTAATTCAGGGAACGCTGCTCTTGACAACAAGAACAATAATGAAGCATCAATAGCCTTTACAACAGTATCTGAGCTGCTCGAAGTCCTCGGCCTCTCAAAGGATACTGTCGAATCAGATGAAGAAATCGATTTATTAGTGTCAGAACGAGAAGCAGCTAGATCCTCAAGGGATTTTGCTGCTGCCGACAGAATTCGTGAGATTCTTAAGGATCGGAACATCGAGATTGAAGATACTCCTAACGGCCCGATCTGGAGAAAAATCTGACCGAGCTTGCTACTCTTCTCCTCTACGGCTTAGGAGAATATAAGAGACCACTGCTGCAGTTGCTGCAACATTTAACGACTCAACGCCGTTATATAGCGGCAAAGAAAAAGTTCGTTCGCAAATATCCAGAACATCTTTCTGTATTCCAGTTGTCTCATTCCCTAACACCAGAGCAATGCGGTCACTATAATCTGCTTTGAGAGCTGATTCACCGCCGCTATCTAAAGCAACAATATCGAATCGAGCATCCCGTAGAAGCGTCACAGCGTTAAGAGCATTGTCGATACGAAGAATCGGCGCTTTGAAAGCTACTCCAGCAGATGCTTTAATCGCTACTGCCCCAATTCTCGCAGTCTCTTTGTCTGGGACAACGACACCATCTAGCCCAGCCGCTGTTGCGCTTCGAAGAATCATCCCAAGATTCGCTGGATTATGAATCCCATCCAATACAAGAACCATCGACCCATAGTTTCTGCCAGTTCGTTGTTCCAGAAAAGAAGGAAGGCTCTGCATTCTTTTTGCACGAATATCAGCTGCCACACCTTGGTGCTGGCCGCTTCTAGCCAAAGCATTGATTCGATTATCGCTCACACGTTCGACCGGTATGCCACTGGAACGGGCGAGGTTATCAATTTCATTTACTATTTTCCCCGCGGCACGAGAACTTATATGCACACGAACAACTTGCTGACTGCTGTTTAATGCCTCAAGTACTGGCTTTCGACCGTGAATGACTAGAACCTGCTCCTGGAATCCCATAGCTACATGCTCTCACAGGTTCATCGGAAACAAAATGTCATTACCTGAAAGTGTCACTCCATCACATACTTCGTGTTAGATTCTTTCTAAAGATAATCACTCAGGAAGATCCATGTCTGACATTTTTACAAAAGTTCTCGCCAAACAGCAAGAAGTTGTCGCTGCGACAAATTTGAAGGGCGTACCTGAAGGAACCAGTGGAAAAGTAATGCTTTCAAATGGTCTGGACTGGGTCAGGTACTGGGTGAAGTTTGAAAATGGTGTTGAAATGGGAAGTCTGCACCGTAATAAGCTTGTCAGTGCAGAAGATTGGGACCTATATCTAGAAGAGCGAGAAGATGATGCCCTTCCTCTAGAAGAAACTACAGACTCTGCAGATGAGGAAAATTCTACTACCGGGTCGGGTGGAGGAGTTGAGGTTAATGGAGTGCTAGTCCCTCAGCTTTTACTTGACCGAAGTCAGGCGGCATTAGAGCGATTTGGGGTTTCTAGGTAACCGTAAATTTTAGTTAATTCAGAAATGCGTTTGCGCCAAGAAGGTCCACGATAAAGACGAGAGTCTCATTAGGTGCGATAATCCCTTCGCCTGCTCCGTCTTGTCCATAGGCAAGGTCTGGGGGTATTACAAGTTCACGTCGGCCACCTACTTTCATACCTAGAAGCCCTTCTTCCCAACCATCTATAACAGTTGCTTGACCAAGAGGGAATATGATGTATTGCTCTCTCCCGCGATCCCATGAAGCATCAAATTGTGTATTTGTCGACTGCGAGTAACCGACATAGTGAACATATACGATGTCACCGCTTTGAACTTCTGGCCCTTCTCCTTCAGTAATGTCTGTGATTATAAGTTCAGAAGCTGGTTCATCTGGTACTGAAACAGAAGGTTTGTTTAGGTCCGTTGGAACTAAGGCTAGCAAGTCAACAATAAATAAGAGAGTTTCATTTGGACCGATTGATCCTGATCCTGACCCCGATGACCCATATGCTTTCCCGGGAGGGATAGTTAGTAGGCGTCGACCTCCTACGGCCATGCCTGCGATTCCTTCATCCCAGCCTTTAATTACTTTTCCAGCTCCAAGCTCAAAACTAAACGGTTGACCTCTATCCCACGATGCATCAAACTGCAATCCTGTTGAACATGAAACTCCGACGTACTGCATCACAAGAAAACTTCCGGTGCTTGCTTGAGGACCGAAACCTTCCACGATGTCTTCTACCTCAAGATCTAGCGGAGGCTTAGATGGGGTTTGGATAGATGGCTTAATATTCAAGTCCGTGTTGTCTACCTCACCTTCTGCAGTCGAAGGGGCTGGGCTACAGGAGCTCACTAGCTGTAATTCCGAGCTTGTCACCTGCGACTCCGAGGCTTCCTCGCCACCACACGAACTCAGCACAGGAACAACGCAGATCAAGGCAATAATAATCTTTGAAAGTCGGTCTTGCAGCATCTTCAGTCCTTACTATTTTCTTGCTTAAAGAATGGTAGTGGACAAAAACTGCTTTCGATATTTCCTACTTAAGAAGGATTAGAATAGGAGTATGGATTCAACTAGGAGAGCTATGAAAAAAACGTCATTGGTTGTCATGGCAGCAGGATTAGGCAGCCGCTTCGGAGGCACAAAGCAACTTGCGAATATAGGACCTAACGGAGAGGCAATCCTCGATTACACAATCCGTGACGCACAGGCGGCTGGTATAGAGGACATTGTTCTAATCGTAAGAACTGAGATTGCAACCGATATTGAAGCACATATCGAGAATATTCATGGGAGTGACCACAACTGCACATTTGTCTGTCAGGATGATTTCGGCCCGCACAGAGAAAAACCTTGGGGAACGACCCATGCTGTCTTATCTGCCGAACATTCAATCGCTGAAGGCAGCTCTTTCCTTTTGGCCAATGCTGATGACTATTATGGACCAGCATCGTTCGAACTAGCTTCGAACCAACTTCCCTCGCTAAACCCCGGCGTGGGCATGCTAATCACATTCGAGCTGGCAAAGACTCTCCCACAAAGCGGAGAAGTCACGAGAGGAATATGCAATGTGAAAAACGGACAACTCACCGAAATATTAGAAACTACAAGCATCGGGTTCCGCTCAAATGGTGAAATCACTAAAGGCTCAACCGGCGAAAAGCTTAATAAAGATGCCCCTGTTTCTCTGAATCTGTGGGGTTTTCATAGCAGCATAATGAAACCCCTAGAACGAGAATGGGCTCGGTTTTTCTCAGAAAATTCTTCATCTGAGAAATCTGAGTGCCTTCTCCCTGAGTCTATTCATAACCTTATGAACGACGGAAACCTTATTATCAAAACCTTCTCGAGCGAGGAAGAGTGGACCGGTTTAACTAATCCTGAAGATTTCGAAGTAGTTCAATTAAAAATCCGAAATCTTCGATCTCTGTAGCCCTTAAAGCCTGAATCCGACAACTGTGCCGGGGCCATCAGGAGGATCTTCAACGAAAACTTCCCCGCCATGTCCGCGAATAATTTCAGCGACAATACTTAGGCCCAATCCGGAACCGGACATCGAGCGAGTGTTCGCTGCCCGAAAGAACCTATCGAAAACTCTAGACTTGTCTTCTTTCGATACTCCTGGCCCGAAGTCTCGAATAGCAACACGGCCATCTTCAACTCGAACCTCTATGCTTTGTCCTTCCGGACTGAATTTGATGGCGTTCTCTATCAGATTCCCAACTGCTCGGTCTATTCCAGAAGTACGCATTTCTCTTATATTGTCTCCTTCAATCGCAATTGAAATATCTCGATCAGTTCTTCTTCGAAATCTATGAACGACTTTTTCAGCAACGTCTCCTAGGTCACTCGAAGAAAAGGGCTCTTCATGTCTTGATGTTGCTGTAGCGAGTTCAACTAGTTCTACAACAAGAAATCCGAGCTCCTCAATTTCACTTTTGGCGTCGGCAAGGATTTCTGCCTGTTGAGTTGGCTCCATAGTGGGCGCACGGAGAAGAACTTCTATATTCGTTCTCAGACTGGTTAAAGGCGTTCGAAGTTCATGGCTTGCATCCTCAACAAGCCTCCGCTGTTGCTCCTTTGAAGTAGCTAGAGCCTCCAGCATGATATTGAAACTTTCCGCAAGGCGGTTAATCTCACTATCACCTTCACCAACGTCAATAAAGGCAACCAGGTCCTGAGTTTGTGCCACTTTCTCAGCTGCTTTTGTTAAGCGCACAACTGGCCGCGTGAACCTTGATGCAAAGAGCCATGCGATAACTGAAGACAAGAGAATTCCGCCTCCTCCGAAGATGAGAATTCTATTTTTTATTCCGCCCAAAGCTGCGTCTACTTCGGAAAGGTTACGGCCCACAAGCAGTAGGCCTTCCGGCCGAACTTCTTTCGATAAAACTCTGTAATGCGTTTCGTTGATATTTCTATCGGTAAAACGTTGGCGGGATTGGGTTTTCCCGCCTCCTCTAGTTGCAATCTCTAGATCTATAGGGTCAATAGGAATCTCAATTGGCCAACTTAAGATGATCTCTCCTCTGCCATCAAGAAGTTGAATTGCCGCATCAGGCTGAGAAAGGTAATTATCAAACCAAAACGCCCGCAAAGTATTTTTGTCTACTTTTCTGTCGATAAGTGCCATGTTGACTGCCACGGCTCGCTGCTCGAGAAATGAATCCACTTCGCCCCGTAGTTCCGATTTGGCTGTTCTAAACATGAAACCACCTGTCAGAATTACAACTACAGAGACAAGAACAGCGACTCCTACTGTCAATCGCGTCCGCAAGCTCATGTTTCCCTCAAACAATATCCAACGCCTCGAACCGTATGAATTGGGTCAGGCATATCATCGACGGTAATTTTCCTCCTCAAATACCCGATATAAACATCGAGCGACTTTGAATTTGTCTCAAACCGGTAATCCCATATGAGATCGTAGATAGTCTCCCTTGTTAAAACGATCCCAACATTGTGCATCAACAATTCCAGAAGATCGAATTCGGTCTTGGTCAACTCAATCGCTGTGCCGTTACGACTCACCTTTCTAGCGCCTTGGTCCAATCGGATCCCAGCGGCTTCAAGAAGCCCATCGGACTCCCCAATTGTTCCTCTCCGAAGAAGAGCCCGCACTCGAGCCAGAAGCTCTTCGAGGGCGAATGGTTTGACCAGATAGTCATCAGCACCTGCATCTAGTCCAGCTACACGATCGGATACAAGATGTCGAGCTGTCACCACAAGAATCGGAGTCACATCTCCTCTCTGTCTCAGCGTTTTACAGACAGAGAGGCCATCGATATTTGGCATCATGACGTCAAGGAGATACAGGTCAGGTACCATATCCTGGCTGATCTCCAATGCACGGGACCCGTCCTCAGCGATAGTGACTTCATAACCTTCTTGTTCAAGAGCACGTCTTATCGCGTCACGGACTCCCTTATCATCTTCAGCTATGAGAATTCGGTTCTGCGACGCCATCGCTGTCACCTCTAGAATTTATAGAATCAGTTCTATTGTGTCCTAAATTTTCGCTTTGACCACAATATCTCTGCTGTTCTTAACTGATTCTTACTTGGCGTTTCTTCCATACATCTACCGTTCCTCATTCGGGAAGGCTGAAGCGTGCTTGCTCTGAGTAAGGAAAGAACTCTCCAGGATCTGGTGATTGATTACGTTCTTGGAGTTCAATCCACATTTCTGGATTACATAGATCTCCATGGTCGTGCTCGAATTTTGTGCTGATTTCATCTGGAAATCGGAAGAATTTTTTAAATTCCTCTGGGAACACATCGTCCGCACCAACGGTGAACCATGGATCTGACGAAAGTTCATCTTCATATGTTCGTGCTTGGGGTATGGAGCGAAAATTCACTTCATCTAAAAAAGTAAGTTCGTCATAGTCATAGAAGACGACGCTCCCGTGACGGGTTACGCCGAAATTTTTGGTGAATAGATCTCCTGGGAAAATATTTGCTACTCCTAACTCCTTTATTGCATTGCCGTAATCCAGAACGGCATCGGCGACAAGGTCTGGAGGCATCTCTTCGATATAGAGGTCTAACGGATAGACCTTACGTTCAGTGTAAATGTGATGGAAGATAACGTCAGTCTCTGTGACAGTTACTGAGCGCGATGCCTTACTCGCAAGTTCTTCGAGTAATTCGTCCCCAAACCGATCTCGAGGGAAAGCTAGATCTTCAAAAAGTTGAGCATCTACCATCCGCCCAACACGATCATGGGTAAACACCATCTGATACTTCTCCAATACTTGAGTTCTCGTGATCTTCTTTGAAGGCGGAAACGTATCTTTTATAACTTTGAATACGACACCGAAGGAAGGAAGCGTAAAAACAATCATAACCATACCCCTCACTCCCCTAGCTGGCTGGAAACGATCAGCAGAGTTTGAGAGGTGTCGGTAAATAGCCCGAAACAGACTGGTTTTTCCATGGGCGCTATGACCAATAGCTGTATACAGCTCTGCAACAGGCTTCAAAGGAATGAGGGACTTTACGAACGCCACGACCGCACCCGGCTCTTCAGAATCTACATGGAAATAAGAACGCGTAAAACCAAATATCCGGCTAGTTGCATTCTCAGTGAGGAGTGCAGCGTCTGCCACAATACCTGACTCAAGAGAACGAAGCGGAATAATAAAAGGAGAAACTCTGGTCAAATGGCGTATCCGGCCAACCAAGTATGCACCTCGATTTCGATAAAAAACCGGTTTGAGCATATCAACTTCAACCGGCATAGTTGATTCCCAAGTCTCCGAGAGGTGTTGATCAATCGCCGAGGCAATCTCTTCTGCGTCCCGATCTAAATCTACCCAGCTCGCACCCAAGCTGTAAGACGCTAAAACCTTGCGAACAAGTTCACTCGTCGTCGAACGGAGTCGGAAAGTCAGTACTTCCCCTTGCCCAGGGTCAACTATAGGAAGGGCGACACCACCAAACCATCGAAACTCGAGATCATCATCAAACCCAACCATAGTAAAAACTCTCCGAGTGACTGAATTGAAATGTGTTTCTGCCAATTCAGAATCTGACCGCCAAGCGATGGACTGAGCGAAGAGGTGGCGTGCGTCTACCCAAACCTCTCTTCGCATGGTTTCATCAAGACCGCTAAGAAGGCCCTTAATTGTTTCGACGCAAACGTTCACGCTTTGCCGATGCAGCAACAAGCGAATTTGAGCATCAATCTGCTGGGAAGAGTATCTCCTATTCAAAAAATTATCTGAAGCTCTTCTCGTTACGCTTTTAAATTCGTTCCGATATGTTTCAAATGCTTCCTCCACACGTCTCGCAGATTCAGCAGCAATTTCTTCTTGGGAGATAGCGCCCATTGAATCCCACTTCTGTGGTAACTCACCAATTGGTACCAACGCCTGTTTTGCTTCGGGGTTCCTTGCTCGCCGACGCAACCAGCTTGGAGAAAGTGCCGATGGAATCTCTACCGCATGTTGTTTCAACAGCTCACTATCTGTTAGAAGGTCAATGGTAGAACCAGCTGCCACTATCTTGCCTTGATCTAAAATAATAACTCTTTGACAGGTTTCAATGGCAACGGTGATATCGGCTGAAAATACAACCAAGGCCTCTTGGCGGTTATTTAAAGCATCGACAAGCGTTTCGGCCGACCGCACATCCAATAACGCTGATGGAGCATCTAGAACAAGCAACGGGGGTTGATTCGCTAACTGTGCAGCTAACGCGATTCGGAATCGCTCTCCAGCGCTAAGTTTCCCAATTCGGCGTTGCAGAAAATCTGGTTCTAGGGCAACCGCTGCAAGAGTCAATTCAGGACTGTCACCTCCACCGAGAGCCTGAAGAACAGATGTAACTGTTGCGTCCTTATTGAAAAGTCGAAGATCTGCGGCAGTCCCTACGTCCTCAGGAGTCCGACAGGCACCACCGATAATCCCATCAGTGGGCTCTAACTGGCCTGTAATGATTCGAGAAAGAG
>PYIK01126457.1_pt1 | contig 14446 bp, 16 predicted proteins | sample 3578011 | NCBI WGS metagenome assembly PYIK01 (sample SAMN08408022, study PRJNA431606) | Marine metagenome isolate SA_KN192-05_S13_70m, whole genome shotgun... | biome: marine; feature: oceanic pelagic zone; material: water; isolation source: 70 m water sample, 0.2-0.8 um fraction ... | reverse complement strand
TTGCCAAACTCAGCTGCAATTTCTGAAATCAGTTCTGGTCTTTTGACTGCCGCAGTATTCACGGAAACTTTTTCTGCTCCTTCACGAAGTAGCTTTCTTGCGTCCGACACAGTTCGGATTCCCCCCCCAATCGTGAAGGGAATAAATACTTTTTCAGCGCAACGTCGAACTAGATCAAAAACCGTATCTCTATTATCAGATGAAGCAGTTATATCAAGAAAGACAAGTTCATCCGCCCCCTCTATGTCATAAAGGGCGGCAAGTTCAACTGGGTCGCCCGCATCAACGAGGTTTACAAAATTTGTTCCTTTAACGACCCTTCCCTCAGATACGTCTAGGCAAGGGATGATTCTAACAGTCTTCATTTTTCTCTTTGATTCGGTCTGTTGGGCGACATGCATGAAGTGCGGACAGAAGGTCTACTTTGTTTTCGTATAGAGATTTGCCGATGATCACGCCCCCTAGTTTTCGGTCGTCAGATTCTAGTTCAAAAAGAGCTTTTATATCATCAAGAGACCCTACGCCTCCTGAAGCAATAACTTCAAGAGAAGTTGAAGCTAGAACTTCTTTCAAGCCTTTAGTATCGGGCCCAAGTAGGGTTCCGTCACGTTCTATTTCTGTTACTATGACTGCGTCTACACCTGAATCTTCAAATTGCTTGGCCATATCTGTAACTTGAAAGCCAGTATCGTCCTTCCAGCCTCTAGTTGCTACTCGCCCATTTCTTCCATCGAGACCTACAGCAACGCGATGCCCTTGACGTGTCAGGCCCTCTATAAGTTTTGGATTCTCTACTGCAGCCGTACCTATTACGACACGTTCTACTCCGCTGCCATAGAGTGCTTTAGCGGAATCAATACTTCTTATCCCACCTCCTACCTGAATCGGAATTGGAGCCGTAGAAGCTATTTGGGAAATTATTTCCCGATTTTCTGGATTGCCTGTCCGTGCAGCGTCAAGATCAACAACATGTATCCATCTGGCTCCCGCAGAAGCGAAGTGTAGTGCCTGCGATACTGGGTCCTCGTTATAGACTTTTTCAAGATCATAGTTTCCTTGATGAAGTCGAACGCACTTCCCATTAACGATGTCTATCGCTGGATAAATGACAAAGTCCATTAAATCCCCTTACAAGAATTGATAAAATTCACTAAAAATTTCTTACCGGCATCACTAGATTTTTCTGGATGGAATTGTGTCGCAAAAACATTTTCCGACTGCACCGCAGCGACAACATCTTTTCCATAAGTGCATGTCGCTGCCACTATCTCATTGTTTGGAGATAGATCTGCGGCATATGAATGCACAAAGTACAGCCATTCTCCATCCAACCCTTTAAGTATCTGTGAGTCTTTCCGGACGTGTATGGGGTTCCATTGCATTTGAGGGCGCCTTACACTTTCCGGAAGGATACGGACCTCTCCTGAAAGGACGCCCAATCCTTGGTGGTTTGGCGACTCTTCCGACCCTTCAAATAGTAATTGCATCCCTATACAGATCCCTAAAAATGGGCGGCGGGATTCAATGGCATCCAAGGCCATCCGATCAACACCGGTGGTGCGGAGTGCTTCGACACACGTTCCAAAGTTTCCAACTCCCGGCAGCACAACACCAGCTGCTTTTTTAATCACTTCGGCTTGAGAGGTGAGGACCGCATCTGCGCCAGCTCTTTCTAAAGCTTTCTGCGCTGATCTCAAGTTCCCGATGCCATAGTCAAGCACCGCAATCGTCGGCATATCTATAGAACACCCTTGGTCGATGGTATTTGACTTCCGCGCACCCGAACAGCATCAGATAGAGCTCGCGCCATACTCTTGAATAACGACTCAATGATGTGGTGAGTGTTTTTCCCTCGCACCAGGACTTGGTGAACAGTGATGCCTGCACAGCTTACAAACGCTCGCCAGAACTCTTCCACTAATTGAGGGTCGAATGGAGGGTCACTAAGGATCTTCTGCCCAGGGGGATCAATTTCATAATGCAGAAATGGCCTGCCAGATAGGTCTAGCGCAATTTCGACAAGTGCCTCATCAAGGGGGCAAGCAGCTGTTGCGAACCTTTGCACACCTGCCTTATCCCCAATGGCCTGCTTGAAACATTCCCCGATAGCAATCCCAACATCTTCAACTGTGTGGTGAGCGTCTATCTCAAGATCTCCATCGGCCTGAACGGTAAGATCAAAACCGCTATGCCTTCCTAATTGATCGAGCATATGATCAAAAAATGGTAGTCCTGTGGAGATATTTGTTTTCCCACTACCATCGATCGTTAAAGAGACGTTAATTTCGGTCTCTTTCGTCGTGCGTGAGTACGTTGCTGTTCTTTGTTCCATTAGACCAGTATTGCTTCAAGATGCTCAAGAAACGAGTTATTTTCCTCTGTAGTTCCAATTGTCACCCTCAAGCATCCTTCGAGCCTTGGCCACGATGAACAGTTTCTCACCAAAATTGACCTTTCGAGCAACGCTTCCCATAGGGATACACCTGAAATTTTTGCCTCATCAGTTGGTCGGAAGAGGATGAAATTCGCTCCACTTGGCCATTGCCGAACAGGAAGATCGGAGAACTTTCTTACCATTCTTTCTCGCTCTTCAATTAATAGATCTATGCGTGAATGCATATCACCTACATATTGCAAAGCTAGAGATCCAGCAATTTGTTTCATGGAATCGAGATGATATGGGAGAACTACATTTCGGACATTTTCGATAATCTCATCTGGTGCGACTACATATCCGAGCCGGATTCCTGCCATGCTCCATGTTTTCGAAAAGGTCTTTGTTACAGCTATGTGGGAACCTTCGCGAATGAGGTCAACCGCTGACCAATCAGAAAATTCCCCATAAGCTTCATCGACAATAACTAGAGTCCCAAGACTTGAACATCTCTCGACAACCGATTCAACGAACTCCCTCTCTGCAACTACGCCTGTTGGGTTATTCGGTGAACACAGGAAAAGCACATCTGGCTCTTGTCGAAGTACAGCATCAACAGTTGCCTCTTCTATAGTGAAATCTTCGCTGCATTCTCCAACAACCACTTCGGTTCCGGTAAGAGCCGAGATGTGAGAGTGAAGGGCATACGTAGGTTCAAACACCGATGCTTTTCTTCCAAACCCTCCGTAAGTAAGTAGTAAACTTTGGAGGACTTCATTCGACCCATTCGCTGCAAGCACCATGCTGGGATCAACATCGTGAAATTTAGCTATGTCACTATGGAGTCGACTTGCCATTCGATCTGGGTAACGGTTCCAATTAACCTTCAATAGCTCTCGCCCTAGATCTTCTGTCAATTTGATAGGCGGTGGGATTGGACTTTCATTTGTGTTGAGTCGGATTTCGACATCAACCTGTGGGGAGTGGTACCCCTCTAGCAAAGAAAGGTCGTCCCTAATTTTTGGCAAATTCATGACTCCCCTTCCAACCTAACTCTGATGGAGTCGGCGTGTCCGCTAAGTCCTTCTGCTTCAGCGATCTCTATTACGCTCTTACCAATCTGCTCGAGTGCCGAATCTTCAACTGAAATTATGTGTATGTCTTTGCAAAAATCAGCAACAGTTAACGCACCCGCAAAACGGGCACTTCCATGAGTTGGAAGGACATGGGATGGCCCAGCCACATAATCGCCTACTGAGGCCGGAGACATGTTTCCTAGGAACACAGCACCAGCATTTTGCAAAAGACCCAAAAGACTTCTTGGCTCAGATATCATCAGCTGCAAATGCTCTGGGGCGACGGTGTTTGCAACTTCCATAGCTTGTTGAGGACCTTTAACTAGCACTGCATACCCGCCATTCACAAACGTTTCGGTGATCATTTCCTTGCGGCCTGAAACCGAAACCATCAACTCTAGTTCTGACAGAATCTTATCGATGACTTCCTGCTCCCAAGAAATTAGCCATGCAAGCCCATCCGGCCCATGTTCGGCTTGAACGATTAAATCAATGGCTGCATATTTAGGTGATGCGCTCTTATCAGCGATAACAACGATTTCAGAGGGGCCAGCAAAAGATGACGCTATCCCAACATCGCCAGCTACTTGTCTTTGGGCTGTCGCCACATAAAGATTTCCTGGGCCGACTATGACATCTACAGATGGGATCGTTTCAGTTCCATAAGCCATCGCTGCTATGGCCTGCGCCCCACCAACCGCATAAACAGCCGCTACACCTGCAATCTTTGCAGCTGCCAACGTTGCTTGGTTAACTGAACCAGATGCATCTGGCGGAACACAAACTATGACCTCCTTAACTCCAGCCACTTTTGCCGGAATAGCTGTCATCAGAAGCGTTGAAGGGTACGCTGCCCTTCCACCAGGAACATAGCAACCTGCCCGCATAACCGGCTGATGCTTAGTTTCGATAGCAATCTCTCCATCATTCGTTACCTCAGCTTCCAAGACCTGAGTTTCATGAAAATTCTGAATCCGATACGCTGCATCCTCTAACGCTTCTCTTAGTTCAGTCGAAATGGAATTTAACGCTAACGTCATTTCAGAATCGGGAACTGCTAGATATTTAGGCATCCGCCCATCAAACTTCTCTGCATAATGACCAAGGGCACTATCCCCGTCCTCTCTTACGGTTGCAATAATCTCAGCAACTAACTCTCCTGGAGCAACTCCTTCTAAATTAGGTCGTGGTAGCGATGCAGTGACCTCTTCATCGGCAACTCTGGTAAGGTCGAGTTTATTTAACATACCGTCTACGGTATACGCGGGAAAGGCTACTTGGGGAGCATTTTCCTCTAGGAGCAAGATTATGGAAAACAACGATGACAAACGCGAACAAGGTATAGCTGAAATATCCTCCGCAGGTTTTCAAATTGATGACCTAATCTCCAGAATCGTGACTGTTGCCAAAGAGATGGAAGCTTCAGCATTTGAAAGTTGCGCACATGAACTATTTGAAGTTGAACGTGCACTAATTTCAGCAAATCGAAGACTAAGAAGAGCCGCCGCCGATCTTAAAAAGTAAATGCGCTAGGGCAAAAATAATTCAAGATACATTCATCACAATTTGGCTTTCGTGCAAAACAAACTCGTCTTCCATGCAAAATTACCCGCAAACTAAACTCACCTCGCTCTTGCGCTGGAAGCATTGGGTTTAATGCCAACTCGATCTTTACGGGATCATTCTCCTCTGTAATAGCCAACCGTCGTGATAATCGGCCCACATGGGTATCAACAGGAAGTCCAGGAAGCCCAAGAGCAACACTGCGAACAACATTTGCAGTTTTCCTGCCGACACCAGGAAGAGAGACTAGGTCACCCATAGATTCAGGTACTTGACTATCAAATTCTTCTACCAATCGTTGTGCCATTCCGACAAGATTTTTGGCTTTCCCCCTAAAAAGGCCGATGCTATTTATATACGTTTCAACTTCCTCTACATTCGCAACCGATAACTCCTCTGGGCTGGAGAAGCGCTTAAATAGATCCGGCGTTGCTTTATTCACAGATACATCTGTAGCTTGAGCAGAGAGAATCGTCGCAGCAAGGAGCTGAAATGCATTCTTATATTCCAGTTCGCATTCAGCGTCTGGATATTCTGCATTTAATTCTTCATGAGTTCGTAAACATCGACCCTTAGGAGTTCTTGGTCTTGCCATAATTTCAACATACAACAGCTCATGCCCGATAGTTTGGAGATATGGCAATTGTTATCTCTTCCACTGCCCCAAGAGGCTACGTACTCTCAATCACAGTTACAGACGGACATGACCGTTCAGATTTGAACCAAGATGTAAGTGAACTATTAAGTAGTTCTACATGCTCTGAGTTTCAGAAGGGAGACGAAATCCAACTTTGGATTGAGAATTCGGATAGCGAGGATCCTAACCGAATCGCCTCAACTGGGTTTACTCCGTATCGTGACTTAGTTCAGCTCCGGTGTCCTTTACCAGTTCAGGAGTCAGCGCTTCAAACTAGAATCTTTGAACCTGGCGTTGATGATGACGCCTTTCTCTCGGTCAACCGTAGGGCATTTGCTTGGCACCCAGAGCAAGGGGACTTGAATAAATCTAGTTTCGCAGAACTGAAAAATGAAGAATGGTTTGATCCAGAAGGTTTTCTCCTTTACGAGCTTGATAACCGACTAGCTGGCTTCTGCTGGACAAAGATCCACAAGGATCACAAGGCTCCACTCGGTGAAATTTACGCTATTGCAATTGATCCGGACCATCACGGAACAGGTCTCGGGAAACCAATGACTGAAGCCGGCCTAAACTACCTTCACTCGAAAGGCCTTTCAACTGGAATGCTTTACGTCGAGTCCGACAACATTCCTGCAGTTCGAACATATGAAAAAATAGGGTTCACACATTTTCTCACTAATCGTGCTTTCCGATACCGTATATAAAGCTCACAAGCGAAGGTATCGTTCAAACCTATATGGCAGGTAAAGATAAAGACATGAATATGAACGAAGATAGCCTCCCTGAAGGTAAAGAGAAATATGAGGCAGTTCAAGAAATGTTCGACCGCATTGCTCCTCGATACGATTTCGTCAATAGGCTTATGACTTTTCGACTTGATGTTCGGTGGCGGAAAAAAACAGTAGAAGCACTTGAGCTACCTCCTCAATCTACAGTGGCCGACCTCGCATGTGGGACAGGTGATTTCTGCGTTGAGTTGGAGAAAGCTGGGATGCTTCCGATTGGATTTGATTATTCTTTCGGAATGCTTAGCGCTTCGCCATCCTTTTCAATACTTTCTCAAGCAGATGTCCTCCGATTACCTGTCCGAGAGAATTCAATTGACGGAGTGACATGCGGCTTTGCTCTTCGAAACTTGACTGAACTTCCGGCCTTCTTCGAAGAAGTAAGCAGAGTGCTAAAGCCAGGTGGGAGATTTGGCTTTCTTGATGTTGCAGAACCTGAAAATCGTTTTTTGAATTGGGGACACCATCTCTATTTCGATCGTATCGTCCCTAAAGTTGGAGCTTTGTTTTCGGACAAGTCAGCCTATTCGTATCTACCAAGATCATTCTCTTATCTACCTCCGTATCAAGAAATAATTAGCATGATCGAGCAAGCTGGATTTATTCGAGTAGAACGGAAACTCTTTACTCCGGGATCAACCCAATTATTCACCGGAGAAAAAATCTAGGTAGCCTCTATGAAATCCGAACTGCACCATATTGCGCTAAACGTAACTGACATACAGAATGCTGTGAAGTTCTATTCGAAGTACTTTGGATTTGAAGAAATTCCTAAACCGGATCCTACGACGGGGGCGTGGCTTCAAGCGTCTGATGGAAGGCAAATCCACCTTAGAGAAGGAGAAGTCCCTAAAGATAGCGGCCAACATATAGCCCTACTCGTTGAAGATATTTATAAAGCTTGCGAAACGCTTATTGAAGACGGAATAACTGTAACGCCCCCATCTCCAATCGGCCCCTCCTTGCAGTGCTTTCTTCACGACCCTGCTGGAAACCGTCTTGAGATCCACCAAACTAATTGAATCAAAGGCCAGTGATTAAACCTATCGAGAGCAGAAGACCAGACAGCATATGTAATTTTGCCGTATTCTCGAGAATCTTAATCAACTCTGTTGAAGTTGTCCTTGTATACACTTCGAAAATTAATTTCAGACTCAAAGGAAGAGCTGCAAGAACTATTAACACTAAAAACGCGTACAGAAAAGCTATCAATAGACACGTGCCCACTGCCCCCAAAAGCATAAGGGTATAAAGCATTTGGGTTTTTGACTTCCCAAGCCGAACAGCGAGTGTCTGCTTACCAGTCTTTGAGTCAGTTTCGATATCGCGAAAATTGTTCACTACTAAAAGCGCCGAAGCTAAAAGGCCGACAGGAACACTGCAAACAATCGATGAGATTTCGATCGTTTCTACTTGAACAAAAGCGGATCCAACTGTTGCGACTAGTCCGAAGAAAACAAAAACAGAAATCTCGCCGTAACCGGAATACCCATATGGTTTCGAGCCCCCCGTGTAAAACCAGGCGGCTAGAATAGCTACGATTCCGATGGCAATCAGCCACAGGCTTGTTATGACAGCAAGAATAAGTCCAGCTATAGCGGCTATCAGAAATGATATCACGGCTGCTAGTTTGACCTTAGCGGGTTCAACTAGTTCAGAACCTACAAGTCTTCTTGGACCTAGCCTGTCTTGATCAGTCCCCCGAATACCATCGGAGTAATCATTCGCATAGTTAACACCGATTTGAAGAGCTATAGACACTACGAGAGCTAGCAGAAATCTCAATAGGTTAAAATCCGTTTCAACTGATGAAGTCCCTACGAGAACTGGAACTATTGCAGCTGGAATAGTTTTCGGGCGCGCACCTTCGACCCACACACCTACTTTCTTTATTAGCTTCATCAAGATCCTTAGGAAGCAGATCCCCCAAGAATGGCCTTTACTTCAAGGAACTCTTCGAGGCCGTGCGTTCCCCACTCTCTTCCATTCCCAGACTGCTTGTATCCGCCGAATGGAGCATTAAAGTCAGGGCCCGCACCATTAACATGCATATTTCCAGTTCGGATTTGACGGGCTATCTCTACAGCTCGGTCATGGCTTCCTGAAATATATCCAGCAAGCCCATATACCGTATCATTTGCAATAGAGACTGCTTCTTGATCGTCTTCGTAGCCAATCATAGAAAGGACAGGACCGAAGATCTCTTCTTGAGCTATCTGCATATCATTGGTGACATTTGCGAATAGAGTCGGCCTAACGTAAAAACCCTTCTCAAGCCCCTCTGGTCTTCCTGTACCTCCACAGACTAGTTCTGCTCCTTCATCAATACCAGCTTGGATAAGCGCTTGAATTTTGTTCCATTGGACTTCTGAAACAACGGGGCCAATGGTAGTCCCGTCGCTAGTAGGGTCCCCGACCGATACCGCCTCCATCGATGCTTTAGCGATTGCTTTAGCTTCTTCCATTTTTGAATTAGGGACAAGCATTCTTGTCCCCGCATTACAAGACTGTCCAGAGTTCATGCACATTCCGAAAGCATCTCTGCCAACTGCTTCTTCAAGATTCGCATCATCAAGAATAATATTCGCTGATTTACCTCCCAGTTCCTGCGCAACTCGCTTCACCGTCGGAGCGGCGTTCTTTGCGACCTCGATTCCCGCTCTGGTCGATCCAGTAAATGACATCATGTCTATCCCAGGGTGGGATGACATATATGATCCAACTGTCGGACCGTCACCATTCACTAGGTTGAAAACACCTGCAGGAACACCGGCTTCGTGCATTATTTCTGCGAAAATAATGGCGTTTAGGGGTGCAACTTCAGATGGTTTTAGCACCATAGTGCAGCCAGCTGCTAAAGCAGGAGCGACTTTACAAGCTATTTGGTTGATCGGCCAGTTCCATGGGGTGATCATCCCTACAACGCCTATTGGTTCCTTAACGATAAGATTCTTTCCCTGTTCTTCTTCAAATTGAAAATTAGCTAAGACCGATGCCGTTGTTGCAAAGTGAAATAGTCCAGTTCCAGCCTGAGCAGCCTTTGCTAAACCATTTGGGGCGCCCATTTCTGAAGTAATTGCTGCCGCAAGGTCTTCCGACCGCGCTCCAATAATTTCGGTAATTTTGTTAAGTAAGTCCATTCGTTCTTCAACTGAAGTTTGTGAGAATGAATGGAATGCTTCCTGAGCGGCAGCGACGGCTGCGTCGACATCACCATGATTACCTAGACTGATCGTTCCTACAGCCTCTTCGGTGGCGGGATTTATCACCTCTATAGTTTCTGCTCCTTGAGGTTCCACCCACTCGCCGTTTATATAGAATTTTTCATTGTTGCTCATCTGAACTCCCTTGGTCTTCTCCAGAAAGACTACACCCCGTCTGCAATCTCTCAAAAATTAAGGCACGGATGTGCTTTTTTTGTTCTGCTAAGAGCAAATTAAGATGAAGAAAGGTATAGACATTGATAAAAGCGCAAGAGCTCTAGAACCGATTCTGGCAAGAAGAGAGCTTCCTTACGCAGCTTTTTCTAATATATGCACACCGCACGCCGAACCCAGTCCAATGACGTGCGCTAGTCCGACTTTTGCTCCCTCGATTTGTCGATCGCCTGCTTCCCCTCGAAGATGCATCACAATTTCATGAATATTTGCTATTCCGGTAGCTGCAATCGGATGCCCCTTTGACTGAAGCCCACCAGAAACATTGACTGGCTTAGTACCGTCACGCCAGGGAGCTCCGGACTCGAAGAAGTCAACTGCACCACCCTGCTCACAGAGCATTAGGTTGTCGTAATGAACTAGCTCAGCCGTAGCAAAACAATCATGGAGCTCGACTAGATCTAAATCTTCTGGGCCGATACCTGCTTGTTCGTATGCCTGTGTCGCTGCGTTGCGAGTAAGGGTATTGACATCAGGAAGGATTTGACACCCTTCTTCCCAGGGGTCTGAAGTTAAGACAGACGCTGAAATTTTCACAGCTCTTTTCCTCACAGAACTAGGCAATGATTTCAGCTTTGAATCATTGACTACAATCATTGCTGCGGCACCATCGCAATTCCCTGAACACATTGGCCGTGTATTTGGATAGGCAATCATTACATCGTTCATGATTTCGTCTAACGTGAACTTTTTTTGATATGCAGCGAGAGGATTTAGAGTTGAATGAGCATGATTTTTTTCGGATATTTTTGCAAACAGCTCGAAGCTAGTTCCTCCATACTTATGGCCGTATTCCATTCCAACTTGGGCAAAGACACCGGGCATGATGTTGGTCCCTATTCGACCTTCTGTTGCACCAATTGCTCCAAAGCGACCACTTGGTTCCCAAGTTTCCGATTTTGGTTTTGGACCCTTCTGCCCAAGAAGTCCAGCACCAGCAAGCTTTTCGACTCCTACCGCCATACCGACGTCAGTCTCTCCAGCCTTTACAGCCATGATCGCTACGCGAAGGGCTGTTGCTCCTGTAGCGCACGCATTGGAAACATTAAAAACGGGAATACCTGTCTGGCCAATTTGTTTCTGCAACTGTTGACCGATCCCTGCTCCTGCATTCATCAGGTTCCCGACGCCGATAACCCCTATATCAGACATTGTCATTTCTGCATCACGCAGAGCGGCAACACTAGCTGCAGAAGCTAGATCAATTACATCCTTGTCTGGATGTTTACCAAATTTTGTCATGTTGGAACCAATTATCCAAATATCTTCCGATCCCATTATTTGCTCCTTTTCTTAGTTATTGCGTTGGGGTAAAACCGAACGCTATCGCTTCAGTTCCTTCACTATCTGCGCCCATGGAGTATGTGGTCAATTCTACTCCCATCCCAAGGTGAACCTTTTCTGGAGTCGGATCTACCCCGATAAGAGTGCACCGGACTGGAGTTCCTTCACAATCAACCACCGCTGAAACATAAGGCATGGGCCCCATCTCAACAATAGTGAAACTGGTCACTACTCCTTGCGTGGCAACTTTTACTTGTTTAAAATCTTCTCCGAAGCAGTGAGCACATGCGTTTCTTCGGTCAAAGTATCTTGCTTGGCATTGCTTACATTCGTTGGCTACGAGGTATGGTTCGCCCTCTAGAACAAGGTAGTCGACGAAGGGGATTTGCTTTGAGGATTCCTCTTTGTCTGATTCAGTCATTAAATCTCCATACCTTCTTTTCTGATCTTAGCGCGTTTTCGGGCCCTGCAATCAGGAAGACCAACGGCCACGATGTAGCACTTCATGGAATTCTCTTTTTGGGCGATCTAATGACTTGCTCCTTCTCTGCTCAGTGCTTGCATAGCCTAAGGCGATAGCGCCAATAGATTTGAATTCTTCTGGGATACCAAACTTGACTTTAACATTCTCCTCATCATCGAAAAGCCCAAAGAATAGAGCGCCTAACCCTCTAGCTTCGGCGCCCATCAAAATTGTCATGGCAGCCATTCCCCCATCAACCCACCAATACGGGGTTTGCCATGCCGATGCGTCCTTACCAAGTCCGCTTTTGTTCTTGTCGTCTTCCGAATATCGCTCTAGATATCTTTCGGGGTCAACCCATATCAATATTAGGGCTGGGGCGTTGAATAGATTTGGCCAAGGAAAATCGTCTCGGTTCTTGTCGTTAAAGGTAGTTTCCCAATAGTCATCAACGTGACTATTCTCTAGGATTAAGAACTCAATCCCATGAGTGTTCCCTGCTCGAGGAGCTAATCGAGCTAATCCCACCAATGCATCAATAAGCTCAGCGCTGATCTTATCGCGGGTGAAACTGCGAGTCATTCTTCGCCCTTTCACAAGCTGGGTGAAGTTCGCAAAGTCTGTGTTCTTACTATCGGCCAAGTTTCTCTAGACGCTCAGCCATCGCCCATGCAAGTGCGATCAATGTGTCGCCGTTCTCTACTTGAATTGCTTTAAACAGGTCTTGAACGTCTTTACTGACTTTGTCTTCTTTAGCGCTTTCATAATCGAAAATTCTAGGAGTGGATCCATCACCTAAAGCAACAAAGGTCCTGTCGTCATAGGCAAGCGAAGAAACACCTAGTCGCTTAGCGAATCTTGTACCCCACGCCCTTTCCTCTCCGGAAACCTTATGTCCATACTTTGGGAGCTCTTGTTCGAGGTCACGAAATACTTCGAAAGCGCCGGGATTGATGAGTTGAGTTCCAAAGACAACGTCTTCATCTGGAAATGCCATTAACGCCCTGTGATAGACCTCTGACAGTAGAGAACGCAGGGTTGTAGCCCTCTTGTTGTTTCGTTCTACGGAGGCCAGCCCCATAACAACAGCAGGGGTGCCACCTATTCGCTCTAGCGTATAGAAAACGTAACCTCGCAGTTTGTCATTTTCGCGGGCTGTTGTGAGCAGAACCCATTCTTCAGCCTGCTTTGACAGAAGACCCATTGAAAAGGCGCAGGAAGAATCGGCGGCTACCGCCTCCAGTTCACCCAACTCAGCATCTGTTACTGCTGTACAGTCCTTTGTTTCTATTTCGAATGCCATATTTCTCCGCAAGGGCACTACCTGTCGACCTCTATTTACTATTTCAGCCTGATTTGGGTTTTTATGCAACTTGAGAACTACTGAATTGAGTCAGCTCCGAGCAGAACACGTATCTCACCCAGTAAACCCGAGTGCGGCTCGACTCGAAATTCAGGCCCTAACCAGATTTTTTTTTCGCCGAGGTGGAGATAGACATCGCAGTCGCCATCGTGGTCTTTCAGAATCCCAGATAGTTGATCAAGATGCTTTCCGGTTACACCTGTCGAGGGAACTCGAATTTCTAGGGATGTCAAAGCTGCGTTTGAATCTGTCTGAAGTTGACCTATGTCTAGGCAAATTAGTTTTACGTTGTCATCTCGCTTATCAATACGTCCAGTTATTAACACTGGTTGATCTTCAACAACTTTATGGCCGATCTCAGCCATAACTTTCGTAAATATTATAACCTCCACTGTCCCTTCAAGGTCTTCAAGAGTGAAACTCGCCATGAGATCCCCTCGTCGAGTCCATTTCTTTTGGAGGTCAGTTACCACACCTCCTGCTACGACAACTTTTCCTTCTTCTGCGCTTTCCCCTGACGATGTGGTGAAGTTACATTTTCGTCTTAAGACTTGTTCGTACCCACCAAGCGGATGGTCCGATATATACCTGCCTAGCATTTCTTTCTCGTATGCGAGGCGTTGAGATTTTTCGAATTCAATTTCTGGGATTTCTATTTTCTCGTTAAATACGACTTCCGACTCTTCGGGTGCATCAAAAAGGGTCATTACCCCCATATCGCGTTCACGTCGTCGTCCCACCACTTGTTCCACTATCCGTTCGTATACTCCCAAAAGGCCTTGTCGCTTATGTCCCAGTCCATCGAAAGCGCCACCTTTTATGAGCGCTTCCAATGCGCGCTTATTAAGCACTTGCATATCAACTCTCTCACAGAAATCATAGAAACTTTCAAAGGGTCCATTGGCGTTTCGTTCCTCTAGTAATAATTTCACGAGGCCTTCTCCGACATTTCGGATTGCAGATAAGCCGAATACAATATTTCCCTTTCCATCTTCTGGGCGAAGCTCAGGAAAGTAATTCATTTCAGCTCTGTTTACATCTGGAACTACAACGTCAATACCCATCATTCTGCATTCGTTAAGATATACGGCTGGTTTATCTTTGTCTTTCTTTACGCTCGTTAGAAGCGCAGACATATATTGCATCGGGTAGTTCACTTTTAGAAAAGCTGTTTGATATGCAATTAGCCCATACCCGTAACTATGGCTTTTATTAAATGCATAATCGGCGAACTGCGCGATGGTGGCAAAAACTTCAGTGCCAAGGTTCCTGTCGTAACCATTTTCCACCATTCCGGTTACAAACCGTTCCCGTTCTTTTTCCATGGCTTCACGGATTTTTTTACCCATTGCTTTTCGAAGAGAGTCGGCGTCAGCGAGTGAGTAATCTGCGAATTTCTGAGCGACCCTCATTACGCTTTCTTGATAAATCATTAACCCGTAGGTATCGGATAATAAATCT
>PYIK01072603.1_pt1 | contig 14509 bp, 14 predicted proteins | sample 3578011 | NCBI WGS metagenome assembly PYIK01 (sample SAMN08408022, study PRJNA431606) | Marine metagenome isolate SA_KN192-05_S13_70m, whole genome shotgun... | biome: marine; feature: oceanic pelagic zone; material: water; isolation source: 70 m water sample, 0.2-0.8 um fraction ... | reverse complement strand
GCAAAAGAGCTTCCTCCCCAGGAGCAAGCTGCTGTTCTTCAAAACAAAAACATTCTAGCTTTTTTAAATGCGCTGCTGCGTTAGAGGGAGCAACACTTGGTATTGCCTGGGCAACCATTCTCTTGTTAGTTGTATTTTTTACGTAGAAAGTAGCGGTGTGATACTTACCTGTCTTGATTTGTATATTATCTTCAGAAGGTTTAAATGCCCAAGGCATTTCTTCATTGTTGTGAGAAACAAATTGAATTGAGATATCTCTCCCATTGTCAATCTCAATATTTTTATCGTTGGTAGCTCGTAATTCAATTTTTCCATTAAGGCCAGTTACTTCACAAAAAACATTATAAAGAGGGACCAAAGCAAACGAAAATGTAAACATTCCAAGAACTGCAAAACAAAGAGTTTTAATCGTTTTTTTTGATCCTTCGTTCATTAATTAACCTTAGGTGGTGTGGTGAATGTGTGATAAGGAGCTGGTGACTCTACAGTCCACTCAAGACCTCGTGAGCCTTCCCAAACCTCTGACGAGGCCTTCTTACCACCCATAACAGTTTTAAGAACAATGAATAAAAACAAAATTTGAGAAGCGCCAAACAAAAATGCTCCAACAGAAGAAATCATATTCCAATCTGCAAATTGAAGTGCATAGTCAGGAACCCTTCTTGGCATTCCGGCTAAACCAATCCAGTGCTGAGGGAAGAAAGTTACATTAACTCCAATGAATGAGAGCCAAAAATGTAATTTTCCAAGCCTTTCATCATACATATTGCCTGTCCATTTTGGAATCCAATAATAGACAGCAGCCATGATTGAAAAGATTGATCCCGGAACAAGCACATAATGAAAATGCGCAACTACAAAATATGTGTCGTGATATTGAAAATCAGCTGGAGTAATTGCAAGCATTAACCCAGAGAAACCACCAATAGTAAAGAGGACAACAAAGGCTATAGCAAAAAGCATTGGAGTTTCATAACTAATTGAGCCCTTGAACATTGTGGTTACCCAGTTAAAAACCTTCACGCCAGTTGGAACAGCAATCAACATTGTTGCCCACATAAAAAACAATTCTGCAGCTAAAGGAAGGCCAACCGTAAACATATGATGTGCCCAAACAACAAAAGATAAAATTGCAATTGAAGCCATCGCCCAAACCATAGATGCATATCCAAATAACTGCTTTCTTGAGAATGTCTCAATAATATGGGATGCAATACCAAAAGCTGGGAGGATCATAATATAGACTTCTGGGTGGCCAAAAAACCAAAAGATGTGCTGAAATAAAACAGGGTCCCCACCCCCAGCAGCATTAAAGAAACTTGTTCCAAAATGGATGTCCATAAGCATCATTGTTACAGCTCCTGCAAGAACAGGCATAACTGCTATTAAAAGGTATGCTGTGATTAACCATGACCACACAAAAAGTGGCATTTTCATCAAAGTCATGCCGGGTGCTCTCATATTCATAATAGTTACGATCACATTAATTGATCCCATGATCGATGATGCTCCCATAATATGGACAGAAAATATAAAAAAGGTAACGCTTGGAGGAGCATAAGTTGTAGATAGTGGCGCATAAAATGTCCATCCAAAATTTGGGGCCCCGCCCTCCATAAACAATGATGATAATAGAATGAAGAATGCAAATGGGAGTATCCAGAAACTTAGGTTATTCATTCTTGGGAGCGCCATATCCGGAGCTCCGACCATCATTGGTACAAGCCAATTTGCTAAGCCTACAAACGCAGGCATAACAGCCCCAAAGACCATTATTAGTCCATGCAATGTAAGCATTTGATTGTAGAATTCAGGTTCAACAATTTGCATGCCAGGTTGAAAAAGCTCAGCTCTTATAACCATTGCCATAGCCCCGCCAATTAAGAACATTGCAAAACTAAACCATAAATATAGACTGCCTATGTCTTTATGGTTGGTAGTGTACAACCACCTAGTCAATCCTTTGGCAGGTCCGTGATGATGATCATCATGATTGTGGGATTCTATTACTGCACTCATATTACTTCCTTTTTTTTAAACTTTTGGTTTTTTATAATCAACAATATCTTTAGGAATAACGATTTCACCATCGCCATTTTCTGCGTTTCCCCAAGCTTGTCTTGTATACGTGATCACTGAAGCCATATCAACTTCTGATAGTTGATTTGCAAATGATTGCATGGCTGCCCCTTGAACACCTTCCATTAAAATCTCAATATTTCTCGCTTTATCATTTAAAGAAATGTTGCTGCCAGCTAAGTTTGGAAATATTCCTGTGATGCCTTGCCCATTAACTTGATGACATGCAACACAATTTTTTAAATATACTCCCTCTCCTCTTTCAGTAAGCTCGGCTAAGCTCCAATCTTTTTCGGTTAACTCAGCCATCCTAAATGCAGCATCTTTTTTATCTTTAACCCATGCATCATATTCATCTTGGGTAACAACCTTTACAACTACTGGCATAAATCCATGATTCTTTCCACATAGCTCTGTACACTTACCTCTATATATTCCAGGCTCATCAACGATGGTCCAAGCAGTATTTATGAAACCTGGGATTGCGTCTTGTTTAATAGCAAAATCTGGCATCCACCAAGAGTGAATAACATCATTTGCTGTAATTAGAAATCTTATTTTTTTGCCTACAGGTATTACTACCGCCTCATCAACTTCTTCAAGATAGAATTCTCCTTTTGGAGTCTTGTTATATATCTCATCCCAGTCTGTAGTTAAATTTTGAAAAAAATCTATGTCATCTTCTAGGTACTTATATTGCCATTTCCACTGATATCCAACTACCTGAATGTTAATATCGCCTTCAGTATCATCGTAAATCTTGGTAAGTGTATTTGAAGCTGGGATAGCCATAAACACTAAAATTAAGAAGGGTACAACCGTCCAAGCAAGCTCAAGCTTTGTGTTCTCATGGAATGTTGATGGATTAGGATTTCTTTTCTTGGTGTATGCAAACATTGAATAAAACATGACACTAAAGACAACCAAACCAATAACGACACATATCCAGAAAATTAGCATATGCAGATCAAAGACTTCTTTGCTAATGGCTGTGACTCCTTCGGTCATATTCAGGTCATCCCAAGCAGCGAATAAATTGCCTGAAAGAAGAAATGTTAGTCCTGCAAAAAATTTGTTGGGAATACTTCTTATGGTAGCTTTTTTAAACATTAAATTTTGTCCCTAATTGAGAATGTTTCAAAAATAAAAAATTGATATAAAGCATTATAATTAAAAATTATGTTCAATAGAAGTTTTTTAGGCTTTTTTTTGATTTTTTGAACAAATTTATGTGGCGCTATGATAGCTTTAAATAGCCCCAAATTCTAGGGTTTTTTAGGCCTAAAATCGTCGATATTAAAAACTTTTGGTTCATTAAAGTTTGAAGATTTATTTTCAATATCTTTAGGCTTTTTTTCCTTAAAATCACAACTCAAACAATAAATAGTTTTGTCATCAGGGGTTATAGCAATTTTATCTTGAGCCTTGCATGAAGGACAGACTGCTCCAGCAATGAAACGAATAAATCCCTTAGACATTTAACAGATCCGATTTGGTTATTTTTGTTTCTGGCGCTACACCAGTCCACAATTCGAAGGAGGCTGCTGCTTGTTGTATTAACATTCCAAAACCATCGAAATTTTTTTCAGCGCGTTGACTGCCCCATTTTAAAAAAGGCGTTTGAAGATCGTCTTTGCTGTAACTAAGATCATAAAAGACTGTTTCATTATTAATTTTTAATTCTCTATTCCAAGAAAATGAGCCTGAAAATCCAATTGATGTCGCATTGATAACTAAATCTATTTCTTCATTAAAACTTTCTAAATTTAATATTCTTGAATAAATTTTTTTAGAATCAGAAAACTTTTCAATTACTCTTGCAAGCTTATCTTTAGATCTATTATCTAGGATTATGTTTCTTGGTTTGCACGCATCAAGACTAGGAATAATACTTAAAGCAGAGCCGCCTGCGCCTAAAATTAATATATTTGCTGAAGAAATTACGCACTTATCTTTTAGATCATTTACTAAACCAACCCCATCAGTTGATTCCGCAAAGATTTCGCCTGAGCCATTTGAATGCAAAGTATTGGCCGCTCCAATTAAATTAACACGTGATGATTTATTGTTAGCAAATCGAAGGCAATTAATCTTATGAGGCAAGGTGATATTGAGCCCGTCTCCTCCATTGCTAAAGAAATCTTTTATAAAACTATCAAGATTATCTTCCAGGACATGATATGCCTGATAGTCAATATTTATATTTGTCTGTTTTGAAAAAATGTTATGTATTTTAGGAGACAAGGAATGCTCGATTGGGTCGCCAATAACTCCTAATTTATATTGCATAATCTATATGTGTTGATTCCAATTTTTATTTATAAATCTTAAAAGTTTCTTTTCATTTCTAATAATGTTTTTGGAAAGTCGAAATGGCCAATTTACAGCTGGGGGCATTGATGCAAGTATAGAATCAGTTCTTCCATTCGACTCTATTCCAAATTTTGTACCTCTGTCAAATAACAAATTAAACTCAACATATCTTCCTCTTCTGTATAGTTGAAACTCTCTGTCATCAGCTGTAAATTTTTTATCCTTATTCATATTGACGATATCTAGATAACTCTCAATGTAGCAATTAGCAACTGCATTTAATAAATCTAAGCTATCTTCTATAGTTTTATGCTTAATCTGGTCAAAGAATATACCTCCGATGCCCCTTTTTTCCTTTCTATGAGGCAAGTAAAAATAATCATCACAATTTTTAGCAAATTTTTTGTAGTATTTAAGGTCAAAATTATCCAAGCACAATTTTGCATTCGTGTGCCAAGTTGATGACTCATCTATAGTTGGGAAAAAAGGAGTTAAGTCAAAGCCTCCCCCAATCCACCAGTTTTCTATTAAATTGTTTTTACTTAGCTCTAAAAAGATCCTTACATTCATGTGGCTTGATGGACAAAAGGGATTCATGGGGTGAGCAATTACAGAAACTCCCATGGCATGAAATTTATTAGACTTAGTTTTTAGTTCTTCAGCAATAGACGATTGAGGTAATTGTTTGCCAGAGATCGATGAAAAATTGACAGCGGCTTTTTCAATTGTGTCGCCAGTAATTGAGATAGACTTCCCTCCGCCTCCTTGATCCCTTTTCCATACTTTTGCAACTCTTATTGGATTAGTTATAAATAGGGTATTGAGCCCACTCTCAATATTCCTTTGAATCTTTGTAAAAAGAGATTCTAGTTTTTTCAATTCTTTATTTGTGAGTTTATTCACGAATATATTCCATTGTATTTAGATCAATTATAGAGGATGGTTTTTTTGATTTTCCATTTTCGAAATAATAAAAAGCAACATCTGGATCTGAAAAGATTTCAGCTATATCTTCTAACTTTCTAGGGGTTGGTAGATTGCTTATATTGGCAGATGTAGAAACCATTAAATTATTAAAAAGAGACAGCAAATTAATTATTGGTTTGTGATTGCTTACTCTCATTGCAATGCTATTATTTTCAGCTTTCAAGTAACTTGGAACTTTATCAGTTGAAGTAAAAATTATAGTTATGTGTCCAGGCCAATGATTCCTAACAAATTCATTTTGTTGCTCAGAAAGCGGTTTAAAATATTGAAGAGCTTTTTGTGTGGAGGGAGCCAACAAAATAAAACTTTTAGAAGAGTCTCTTTGCTTAAGAATATTTACTTTTTCAACTGCTGATTGATTAAAAGCATCGCAGCCAATTCCCCATACTCCTTCTGTTGGATGTATTAATATTTTTCCTTGGTTTAACCATTCGGTGGCATCTTCTGGATTAAAAATTTTATTCAAATTTTTATTGAATAGAATTGTTTGCTTCTAAGACATCCGCATGCATTTTTAACTTATATTCGTCTAATTTTTTTGCCATCGCTTCATCACTTGTGCCTATTATTTGTGCTGCACAAATTGCTGCGTTTATAGCTCCAGATTTTCCTATAGCAAATGTTGCTACAGGAACTCCTTTAGGCATTTGAACTGTTGCAAGCAAAGAATCCATTCCATCAAGATCACCTCCGCCCAATGGAATACCTAATACTGGTTTTTTCGTTTGGGCAGCAATAGCTCCAGCTAAATGCGCGGCCATACCTGCGGCGGCTATAAATACTTTAGCGCCTTTTGCTTCGGATTCTTTAACTTTTTTAACAACTTCTTCAGGAGTTCTGTGTGCTGAAAGTATATACATACGATGAGGTATATTAAATTCATTCAAAGTGTCTGACGCAGCTTGAACAACTGGTAAATCAGATTTAGAACCCATAAATATTGAAACTGAGATGTTATCGGACATAAAATAGCTCCCTAAAAGTACAAATAAAGATGTTGATTATAAAGAATGAACATATAATGTGTATATGGCTAAACTAAAAGTTTTAACATTTCCTGACCCAAGATTAAGACAAGTTGCTGTACCAGTTAAAAAATTCGACAAAAGTTTAGAAAATATAACTTCTGATATGCTTGAAACCATGTATGCAGAGGGGGGAATAGGACTTGCAGCAACACAGGTTGATATTCATGAAAGAATTATAGTTATGGATCTTTCTGAAGAGCAAAATGATCCTAAAATATTCATTAATCCTGAATTTAAGATTTTAAACGACAAAAGTCTACTTTCTTTTACTGAGGGCTGCTTATCTGTACCTGGAGTTAACGAAGAGATTACAAGGCCTGATAGTATTTATCTATCTTGGCAAGATATAAAAGGTAATTTTCACGAAGCAGAGCCATCTGGATTATTAACTGTTTGCATCCAGCATGAGATTGATCATCTTGAAGGAAAGTTAATGGTTGATTATCTATCTCCTTTAAAAAGAGATAGGATCAGGAAGAAAGCTTCTAAATAAAAGAATTTATAAGAAAATATGAAAATTTTATTTGCTGGCTCCCCCGAATCATCTGCGCAAATACTAAACTCTCTTGTTAAAGAAGGGTTTAAGGTTGTTGGGGCAATAAGTCAACCTGATAAAAGATCAAATAGAGGAAAAGGCAAAGAAGCATCTCCTGTTTCTAAAGAAGCTTTTAAACTTAGGATCCCAACTTTTAAACCTGCATCTCTGGATAAATACTTTAAAAAAGAAATTGAGCTCTTAGATTTTGATTTCTTGTTGGTTTCAGCCTACGGAAAAATATTGCCAGATTGGTTGCTTAAGAGTCCGAAGGTTTCTCCGGTAAATATCCATTTTTCTCTTTTGCCAAAATATAGAGGAGCTTCTCCTATACAGACAGCAATATTAAATGGTGATAAAAAAACAGGTGTCTCGCTCATGAAGATGATTCAAGGCATGGATGAAGGGCCGGTTTATTGTTTTCATGAAACAGAGATTTTAAGAGATGAAAATAAAAGAGAACTTGAAAATAGACTAACTTCTTTATGTATTAAAAATATTGCTGCAGACCTCGATAATATTTTTCATAAAAAGCTTCTGCCTGCTGAACAAAATGATTCTGAGGCAAACTATTGTAAAAAGATAAATAAATTGTCAGGCAAAGTTGAATTTAAGAAAGAAAATACCGCCGATATAATGCAAAAACATAAGGCCTATATTGGCTGGCCAGGTCTGTATTTTGAAAAAAATAATACGGTGATTAAGATCCATGGATTGGAGAAGTATAAAGGTGGCAATACGGACCTTAAAGTCAATAGTTTTAGATTTATATCTAGTGGTTTGCTTGTAAAAACAATAGATTCTGCGATAGTTATCACTCACTTACAGTTTCCGGGAAAGCGTATTATCCCCGCTATAGATGCTGCAAATTCATATGCTAAATTTTTTGAAGGATAATTTAAATTCTGCAGTTCTTCCAATTAACTAAAAAGAGGTTTAATTTATAACAATGAAAATTTTAATTCTGGGTGCAGGAAGAGTAGGAAGCAGCCTTGCATCTACACTTTCAAAGCAAGAATATGAAGTTAGTATAGTCGACCTAAATAAAGATAAACTTTTAGGACTTCAGGAAGATTTTGATTTAGCCACGGAAATTGGTCATGCCTCCCACCCTAATACCCTTGAAAGGGCTGGAGCAGATCAAGAGACTATTGTGCTAGCTGTAACTAATAGTGATGAATGCAATATTACTTCCTGCCAAATTGCAAAATCTAAATTTAATGTTAAAAAAACAATTTGTAGGCTTTCTGATTCTTCTTACCTTAATTCTTTGGAGGCATTTGGCGAGAAAAATATTGATATTGCTATTGGACCTGAGAATGAGGTTACTGATCATCTTGTTGATTTAATTAAGCATCCAGGTGCGGAGCAAATTGAATCATTTGCAAATGGTTACCTCAAAGTAGTTTCAGTAAAAGCTAAAAAAGACGGAATGTTGGTTAATAGAGAACTTAAAAGCATAAAGAGTGATATGCCAGACACTGATACATTTGTTCCTGCAATATATAGAAAAGGGAAGCCCTTGATACCAGAGGGCAAAACAATAATAAAAGAAAATGATGAAATATACTTCTTAGCCGCAGAAAACGATATCGATAGTGTTGTGCAGGAAATGAGGCTACAAGACACATCTAGCTCAAGAATAATGATAATAGGCGGCGGAAAAATAGGTTTTACATTAGCAAAAACACTAGAAGAGGACTATAAAATTAAGATTATAGATCCAGATAAAGATAGGTGTGAGCTCCTTTCAAAGGAATTAAACAGAACAATTGTATTAAAAGGTGGCGGATCTGATGAAGAACTCCTTAAAAGTGAGAATATAGAAAATATAGACATTTTTTGTGCTTTAACGAACGATGATGAAACCAACATTATGTCAGCCTTTCTTGCAAAAAAACTTGGTGCCAAAAAAACAATCATTATTGTAAATAATTACACATACATAAACATCCTTCCTAAAAATTTTGTTGACATTGCTCTGTCGCCGCAAAGACTAACCGTCTCTATGGTTTTACAACATCTTGCAAAAGGTGATGTTCCACAAGAAGTTATATTTAAAATGCAGAGCGGTGCTGAGGCGATTGAAGGAATAATTCATCAAAATAAATTTACTAAAGGGTTTTTTGATAAGCCTATTTCTGAACTTCCTCTTCCAGAAGGTTGTGTTATTGCAGCAGTAATAAGAGGGGAAGATATTTTTATGCATTCAGAAGATTTACTTCTAAAACCAAATGATAGGATCATAGTTTTTATTCTCGGAAAAACTGATAAAGAAAAAATAGAAAATCTTTTTCTGGAAGGCTAATGAACTACAAATCAATTTTTAACTTGTTGGGTATTCTGCTTGGAATATTCAGTCTTTCTTTTGTGCCGCCTTTAGTTCTTACTTTTCTATATGATGAGCCTGGTAAAGAAATCTTTTTATACTCTTTCATATTTTTCTCAATTTTAGGTGTGTCTATATGGGCATCTTCTCGTCAACAAAATTTACCCCTCAATATTTCTGATGGCTTTATTATCACGACTTTATTCTGGGTTGTTCTGGCATGTGTTGGATCAATTCCATTTTATTTTTTTGGAATAAATATCAGCGACGCCATTTTTGAATCAGTTTCAGGAATTACAACAACTGGTGCTACAACTATAGTTGGGTTAGACAATCTTCCAAAATCAATTCTTTTATATCGACAGCTCCTTCAATGGATAGGTGGAATGGGTTTAATAGTTTTAGCTGTTGCAGTAATGCCAGCACTAGGAATTGGCGGAGGCCAGCTTTATAAAATGGAGCTTCCTGGCAGTCATGGTAGTCAAAAACTTACTCCTAGAATAACAGATAGCGCCAAAGCTCTTTGGAAAATATATGCCGGTCTCACATTTATGTGCGCTACGCTATATCTGCTTGCTGGGATGAGTTTATTTGATTCCATTGCTCACAGTTTAAGCACTGTCGCTGGAGGCGGGTTTTCAACTCATGACGAAAGTATAGGTTTTTTTAATAGCGCATTTATAGAAGCTACTTGTATTATCTTTATGTTACTCTCTGCCGCCTCATTTGCCGTGCATTACGCTGCAATATTTGGAGGGAAGCCCCTTAAATATTTTTACGATTCAGAATTTAAATTTTTCTTATCTGTGGTTTTATTGATAATTATAATATCAGTAATTGTTCACTCTGTAAGTAACTCTTTTACCGATGTTTTTTCTATGATTAGTTCAACTATTTTTCATGCTGTTTCCATAGTTACAACGTCAGGTTTTACCACAGACAACTTCTCCCTATGGCCAGGTTTTTTGCCATATCTTTTGCTGGTTGGAGCATTTATGGGAGCATGCTCTCAGTCTGTTGGTGGAGGCATAAAAGCTTGGCGGGTTTTAATTATGATTAACCAAGCGTACAAGGAAATATTAAAAACGATTCATCCAAATGCTGTCCTTACTTCAAAGATTGGAACTAAAGTTATTGATGCAAAAATTGCTGAAAAAGTTTGGGGCTTTTTTTCTATCTACGTTTTTATATTTATGTTTCTTCTTATGGCAATGCTTGGAACTGGGGTAAGTTTTGAGACTGCGTTTTCTGCTGTTGGTGCTTGCCTAAATAATTTAGGTCCTGGGTTGGGCGATGTGGCTAACAACTATTCAAGTATTAGCGAGCTTGGAAAATATATTTTATGCTTTGCAATGATTTTAGGCAGGCTTGAGATATTTACACTACTTGTATTATTCACCCCTGCATTTTGGCGTCGCTAATCACTATAAACATCTTGTGGTGCTGAGAGTAGCCTTCTAAACTTTTTATATTCCCATGAGTATTCAGTAGGTGATTGTCTAATTACTGTCTCCATTTCGTCATTCATTACTTGAACACCGAATTCTGAATAAATATTTTTGCTTGGTTTTATAAAATTCATAACATGTCCTATATTTTTTTCATATGAAAGGTATGAAAGAAAAATTGGTTTTTTAGACTTGCGGGCTAAGTTTGGGGCCAATGCAAATGAATAACACTCATGATCAAAAAATTTTGCATAAACTCCAAGGCCTCTAGCTGGAACCTGATCAGAAGCCATACAAATCATTTGGTTATCCTTCAAAGAATTAAGAATAGCTTTTACTCCCCCTATTCCAGTTTCAACCATTTTACAATTCCCCTCTTCTCTAAATTTTTTTACAAATCTATCGACAGGGTTTAATTTAATTTTTTTATAAAGTGATGTGTTTGATCTTTGTATGCTAATCCATCTAAGCATAAAATCTATGCTTCTATTGTGAATAGCAAAGATTATTAATCCACTCGCCTGATCAGGATTGTTAAATAAAAACCTATTGTTTATTTTCTTTGTTTCATGAAGTATTTTTTTGCTGGAGCGAGACCAAGTATATAAAGTTTCATAAAAACTTTTTAATGTTTCTTTATAACTTTCTTTGGCGAGCAAATTTAATTCATTTTCAGACAGATCTGAAAAAGCAATGGATAAATTTTTCTTGGTAACCTTAAGTGGAGGCAAAAAACTTAATATATGAAAAGGTATAACCTTAAAAGCAGCATCCATTATAAGAAATGCAAACTTCAGAGGAAAAATTGTAAAAATATAAAAAATTATCTTCATATAAAGTTTTTTTTGATTATCTACCTTTAATTGATCATTTTATATGCTTATCTAGTAAGAGTTGAGGAAATCTATGTAGATATAATTAAAATAACTGCATAATATAGTCTTCACTAATATGAAATATAAAGGCCTATCTTGACAGCAAAAACAATGGAAGAATTGGTAGCTCTCTGTAAAAGAAGAGGTTTTATATTTCAGTCTAATGAAATTTATGGCGGTTTACAGGGTTTATATGATTACGGGCCATTGGGCGTTGAGCTCAAAAATAACCTAAAGCAGTCATGGTGGAGAGAAATGGTTTTTGATAGAGATGATGTAGAGGGCTTAGATGCGTCGATATTAACAAAGCCAAATGTCTTAAAATTTTCAGGGCACGAAGATACTTTTACTGATCCGCTTGTAGATTGTAGAGACTGTAAATCTAGGTGGAGAGCCGATCAACTAAAGTCAGATAAATGCCCGTCCTGTGGATCAAAAAATCTAACAGATCCCCGACCATTTAATCTCATGTTTAAAACATCCGTAGGCCCGGTAGAGGACAAAGATTCTTTTGCCTATTTAAGACCCGAAACAGCGCAACATATTTTTACAAACTTCAAAAACGTTGTAGATTCAACATCTAAGCAACTTCCATTTGGAATAGCGCAAATAGGCAAAGCTTTTAGAAATGAGATTACTCCAAGAAATTTTGTATTTAGGGTAAGAGAGTTTGAACAAATGGAGCTGGAGTTTTTTGTTGCTCCCGGTACGGATGAGCAATGGCATGAGTCCTGGGTAGAATCAAGATTACATTGGTGGGATCAACAGGGGGTAAGCAGGAATAATCTTGAGCTTTATCACGTCCCTGAAGATGAGCTTGCCCATTACTCAAAAGCTACAGTTGATATCATGTATAAGTTTCCACACGGATTGGAAGAGCTAGAAGGCATTGCCAATCGAACAGACTTTGATTTGGGATCACACAGCAAAAATCAGGCTGATTTAGATATTCAATCTAGTGTTTTAGAAAACAATGAATCAAATGCAAGGCTAGCAATACAAGACCAGGAAACGAAAAAATGGACTGTTCCATATGTAATTGAGCCTTCAGCGGGTGTTGATAGGGGTGTTCTTGCGGTGCTCAATGAAGCTTTTAAAGTTGAAGAACTTGATGATGGTAAAACTAGAACAGTTCTAAATCTCAAACCGCACCTTGCGCCTATAAAGGCAGCCGTTATACCACTTAAAAAAAATCACGAGGATTTGGTAGATACTGCATCAAATATAAAAAAAGATCTTCAAAAACTTAGGTTGGGCAGGGTCTTACTTGAAAACTCAGGAAATATTGGCAAGAGCTATAGGCGTCATGATGAAATTGGGACGCCGTTGTGTATAACCGTTGATTTTGAAACCCTCGAGGATAAGTCAGTAACTGTTCGCGATAGGAACACAATGCAACAAACAAGAATAAAGATATCAAAACTCTCAAAGTATTTAGAAGAGATGATATTAAAGTAGACAAAAGTTTATATTTTATAGGTTAAGATAATTAATATTTTTGTATTTTATTTTATATTTTTATCCAGCCTTGTTTGTGTCTCATTAATTATTATAATTTTATCTTTCTTCCTTTCCGCCCGAACTCTTCAATATATTGGAAAAGTATGGATTTTATTTATTTTAACAAGCCTTAAATTTCTTTGTGGAATAGGTTGGACAATTAAAGGAATAGAAAATATCCCTAGCAGCCCATTTGTATTGGCGTCTAATCATCAAAGTCCTTGGGAATCTTTTTTTCTTCAAACATTATTTATACCAACCAGCAGTATAATGAAAAAAGAAATTCTTATAATTCCATTTTTTGGTTGGGCTATTTCGAGGCTTAAGCCTATTTCAATAAACCGAAAATTAAAACTTAGAAGTCTAAAAAAAGTTATTGAGGTTGGCAGTGAAAGAATTAGAGATGGTTATTCAATATTAGTTTTTCCAGAGGGCACAAGAAAAAAACCTGAAGATGGAATAGGAAAATTTGGAAATAGTTGTGGAGTTATAGCTGCTAATGAATCAGTTCCAATAATTCCTATATGTCACAATTCAGGTAAATTCTGGATCAATAAATCATTTAAGAAAAACAGTGGGGATATTTGCGTGGTTATTGGAAAACCTATTTTTGGTAATGATCCAAAAAAACTTACAGAAGATGCGCGCTCTTGGATTGATAAAACTTATTCTGATATCTACTAAATATCTAAATTTGATACTGAAAGGGCATTAGTTTCAATAAACTCTCTTCTAGGCTCGACATCGTCTCCCATTAAAGTTTCGAACATATCGGTTGCTTCTTGGGCATCTTTAATATCCACTCTCATCATTCTTCTGTTCTCTGGATCCATTGTTGTTTCCCAAAGTTGGTCGGGATTCATTTCACCCAATCCTTTATAACGTTGAACATCAATACCTTTGGAGCCTGATTTAGAGAAATCTTTAATAGCTTGATCTTTTTCATCTTCATCTGATGCATAAACAAATGATTTGCCTTTACTAATTTTGTACAAGGGAGGCATAGCAATGTAAACATGGCCTCTCTCTAAAATATCAAAGTACTGTTGGTAGAAGAAAGTCAAAAGCAGGGTTCTAATATGGGATCCATCTACATCAGCATCTGTCATGATTATAATTCTATGATATCTAAGTTTTTCAATATCAAAATCTTCTGTTCCTATGCCACACCCCATTGCTTTAACAAGCGTTCCTATTTCAGCCGAAGAAAGCACTTTGTCTATCCTGGCTTTCTGAACATTTAGAATTTTTCCTTTAAGCGGGAGTATTGCTTGATATTTCCTGTTGCGCCCTTGTTTTGCAGAGCCGCCAGCTGAATCGCCCTCAACCAGATAAATTTCTGATAGAGCGGGATCTTTCTCTTGGCAATCTGCTAGCTTTCCTGGTAAACCTGCTAGCTCTAAAACGCCCTTTCT
>PYIK01131985.1_pt1 | contig 14541 bp, 12 predicted proteins | sample 3578011 | NCBI WGS metagenome assembly PYIK01 (sample SAMN08408022, study PRJNA431606) | Marine metagenome isolate SA_KN192-05_S13_70m, whole genome shotgun... | biome: marine; feature: oceanic pelagic zone; material: water; isolation source: 70 m water sample, 0.2-0.8 um fraction ... | reverse complement strand
TTTCTCGATATTTCGGATCATTCGAGTATTCACGACTCCAGGACATACCGCATTGACGCGAATCCCTGCCGGTGCGAATTCAATTGCAGCTGTTTTTGTCATCCCAACTACAGCGTGTTTACTCGCTCCGTATGCCACAAGTGTTGGTGTAGCCATTACTCCAGCTCCTGATGCGGTATTGACGATATTTCCCCCACCGCGTAGACGCATGGCATCTACGACATGACGCATACCTAGCCAAACGCCTTTCACGTTTACGTTGAGCACCTTGTCAAATATTTCTTCGTCGTACGCTTCTAGAGGAGCGACTTGGCCTTCAATTCCGGCATTGTTAAATAGCACATCTACCCCGCCATATACTTCAACGGCTTGATCGACATAATTTTTAACTTGGGATGAAACCGTCACATCAGCGACAACTGCATGAGCCGTTCCCCCTGCGCCTTCGATTAATTCGACTGTTTCATTTAGCGTTTCCTCGTTCAAGTCTACTGCTACAACCGACGCACCTTCTGACGCGAATCGAAGTGATGTTACTCTTCCTATCCCAGCTGATGCACCAGTAACGATTACTACTTTGTTCGAAAATCTCGACATTTTAACCTCCAGAGTCAGTAAGGAAGATTAAAGCCTGCTTCGATATCTTGCAAAATGTTTGTTTTTTTTCGACGCTATGAAGGCTTATCTATTTGCAGGAATGTCAACTGTGTACGTATCCTGCCCGCTCTTTAATACTGTTCCGGGAAGATGTTCGGTTGGTTCGTTATCGATGACTGTCGGGACACCGTTGACAAATACTCTGCGCATTCCTGAAACATCAGCGTATAAACGACCTTCTCCTCCTGGAAGGTCATTAAGAAGGATCACGTCACCTGCGTTGATTGTTTCCGGATCAAAGATAACTATGTCGGCGAACCAACCTTCTTTCAGAATTCCACGGTCGCGAAGGCCAAATAATTCAGCTGGTACCTGTGTGATGTGATGGATAGTATCTTCGAGAGAAATAAGCGATTTACCGTGAAGACAATCGTGCAACCAGCTTGTTGTATACGGGGCTCCAGACATTCGGTCCAAATGCGCTCCGGCGTCTGACCCGCCAATCATCACGTCTGGGTGTTGCCATGCCTCCGTCCGCATGTGCCAACTCGCAGGGTCATCATCAGTGGGTCCGGGCCAAAGGACAGTTCGCAGTTCGTCCGCTAAGACAATATCCAGAAGGCAGTAAAAATCTCTCACTCCTCGTTCAAGAGCTATCTCGCCCACTGTTCGACCTTTAAGACCTTCATTTGCTTCAGAGTAGGTATCGCCGATGATATAGCGATCCCATCCGGTAAGACGGCTAAAAACTCCAGCATCTGGGGATGCAGCTCGTTCTTCCATAAATTTGCGTACCGATGGGTCGCGTAATTTTTCCATTCGTTCTTTCACCGGAAGTCCGAGAATAGGACCCCAGTCGGGCATCATGTTCAAACCACAATAGGTAAGAAAACTCATGTTCATACCAACAAGAACAGGCATAGTAAGGGCAACAACTCGTGCGCCTTTCTCAGTGCAGGTTTCTAAAGCTTGTAGCTGATTTTTGTAATCAGATGGCCGTGCGGAATCAACAGTCAATACATTCCAATTCAATGGCCTACGCCCAGTTAGCGACATGTTCGCCATCAATTCAACTTCGTCTTCAGAGAACCCGTTCAAACAACCATCACTGGCCCATTCAAGTGTGGTTCCTTCATGGTCAGCGACTACCGAACAGAGAGCAAGAAGTTCTTCTTCAGATGCAACCCGAGATGGTACTGGATCACCATTCCCATCATTATGTGTAAAAGCTCTCGTTGTTGAAAAGCCGAGACCTCCTTCTTCAATACATTTTGCTAGGAGGGATTTCATTTCATCAATTTGTTCAGATGTTGCAATCTGTTTTGTTGCGTCAGAGCCCATAACTGCCAGACGAAGAGCACAGTGGCCAACCATTGTTGCAATATTTAAGCCGATTTTTCCTTCGAGTCTTGATAGGTATTCTCCATAGCTGTTCCAATCCCAGCTAACTCCAGTTTCCAAAGCTTCAAGTGGCATTCCTTCCACCTTCACCATCATTCTCCGTAAATAATCGGCGTCTTCGGCATTATTGACGGGAGCGAGGGTGAAGCCACAATTTCCCATAACTGCACTCGTTACACCGTGTAGGTTTGATGGTGTTCCTCTTGGATCCCAGAACAGCTGTGCGTCGTAGTGGGTATGGGGATCAACAAATCCGGGTGAGATAATTAATCCAGTTGCGTCAATAACTTCTTTTGCTTCACCATCCAGCGTTCCGATAGCTACAATTCGGTCATCAGAGATGGCGATATCTCCCTGAAACGATTTTGCTCCAGTTCCATCCACGATTGTGCCGCCTGTAATGAGATAGTCAAACATTTTATGTCTTTATATGTCCCTCATCCGTGAGGAAGAAGCACTGTTCGGGCTTCTGTTCCTATTTTCATAGCATCAAATGCTCCCTGGATACCTTCTAGTCCTGAAGTGTTCGAGATCATCTCATCTAGCTTTAATTTTCCCCGCATGTATAAGTCAGCCAGCATAGGAAAATCTTTTCGGGGTTTAGCTCCTCCAGCTCGGATTCCCATTAGTTGTTTATTTTGATGCAAGCTTTGAAATCCATATGTAACCGTCGCTGTTAAATCAGGAACGCCTACAGCGCATATATTTCCTCCTGGTCGAGTCATATTAATAGCTTCGCTTAGAAGCCCTGTATGGCCAACAACTTCGAATGCATGATGAGCGCCAAACGGGAGAATTTCCTTTACAGCTGCTACGGCATCAAAATCTTCTCCCTCGGAAACTATGAAGTCTGTAGCCCCGAAATCTCTTGCTAACGACTCCTTCTCTGGAACTCGATCAATAGCTACGACCTGGCTAGCTCCGACCAGATTCGCTGCTTGGATAACGTTTAAGCCAACACCTCCAGCTCCAATCACAACAACGGTATCGCCGATCTGTACCTTGGCTCGATTAAAGACAGCGCCAGTCCCTGTTATGACGCCACATCCAATAAGAGAAGCAGAAGCTAACGGCATTTCTTTTGGAATGGGGATACATTGATTTTCGTTCACTATTGTTTCTTGAACGAACGCACCTATATTTGCGAAATTATATAGAAGTTGGTCTTCTTCTCGATAAGGCTGGGTAAGCCCTCCCATACCTCCATTCCTGCAGTTTCCAGGATGCCCGTCCTCACATTCAGGACAGTGACCGCAATTCCCAAAAGTTGAAAGGATAACATGGTCACCTTTTTGGCAATATGTAACAGCTGAACCAACTTCAACGACTTTGCCGGCCGCTTCATGACCTGGGACCAAGGGGGTAGGCATATAGTATTTTCCGTGGACGCAACTTAAGTCTGATCCACAAACACCAGCGGCGTGTATTTCAACGCGAACTTGCCTAGGAGATAAATCAGCTACAAGTTCAATATTTTTAGAAAAGCGGATGCTATCTTCAGTGGTTCCTTCAAGAATAAGTCCTTGCATGTTGATCTACTTTCTCTCCGCTTTACTCTATTGTCGCGCATCTTTTCGTATTCTCCTACCTGAATCCGCACATGAGGAGAAATGGGCATGTCAGCGGATATTTTTATTCAGTTAGATCTATGCGCCGATGTCACATATCGTTACAGAGGAGCTAAGGAGAGAATCAATGGGGAAAAAGGTTGTTGTTTGGGGAACTGGGAATGTAGGTCGTCCGGCTATCCGTTCGGTTGTGGCAAATAAGGATCTGGATCTAGCGGGAGTGCTAGTTCAAAACCCTGACAAAGTTGGAAAAGATGCCGGTGAACTGGCCGGTATTGAAAGCACAGGTATTGCAGCTACTGATGACATTTCTATCGCTCTTGAGAGCGATATTGATGCGGTTGTCTATACGGTGAACGCTGATTTCAGGCCTATGGAATCTCTTGATGAAGCAGAGACACTTCTTCGACACGGAAAGAATGTCGTTACTGCTAGCTTCTACCCCCTTTATCACCCTCCGTCGATGCCTGAGGATTTAGCGGATCGATTCGCCAGTGCATGCGCCGAGGGGAATGCTTCAATTTTCGCTTCTGGAATTGATCCAGGGTGGACCTGCGACATCCTGCCGTTACTACTCGCTGGGGTTAGCGCAGATATTACGGAAATCCGCTCCAGAGAATTAATGAACTATGCACTGTATGACCAGCCTGATGCTGTTCGTAATCTTGTAGGTTTCGGCGTGCCGATGGATCAAACTCCTCCTATGGTTCTAGATTTCTCAATGCAGATGGTGTGGGGGCCGGAGATTCGAATTCTGGCTGATGGGCTTGGAGTTGAACTTGAAGAAATCCGAACTCACGTTGAGAAGCGTGCTTTGGAAAAGACCGTAACCGTTGAGGGAATGGGGGACTTTGATGAAGGAACCATCGGGGCTTTACGATTTGAAATTCAAGGCATCGTGAATGGAAAACCTATGTTGGTAATGGAACATGTGACTCGAATCGACGATGATTGCGCGCCTGACTGGCCATACCCCTCGTCCGGTCAAGGAGTTCATCAAGTTGAGATAACGGGGAAGCCGAGCATTTCAGTTACTGTCCATGGTGAAGAGCACGGTGAGCGTGGCGCTGCGGGGGGAGGAAACGGCACCGCTGCAAACCGAATCGTTAATGCAATCCCAGCAGTTTGTGAAGCTCCACCGGGTGTTCTTCATCCGCTTGATGTAACTCCCTTAAACATCGGAGCCCAGTTTAAGAATTCATAGAGAAGATAAATCGATGGTTTCTTCAGCTATCCGGTTCTAAAGCCTCACTTAACTGGGAGGACAATGTCTGGTAAAGGATGCCGATACAGTTTGGCCGCATTTTCACAACACATCATTCGAAGTTCATCTACGGGAATGTGACCCCATGCATCCCTGATCACATTCTGTGTATTCGGCCAAGTCCCATCACCATGGGGGTAATCTGTCTCAACACAAATATTTTCCACTCCAATCACATCACGAGTGTCTATTGTTGATGGGTCATCAAGAGTGCAGAACCAAAAGTTTCGCCGCAGAATATCTGCGGGTCTTTCACCCCATCCCAACCCGTAACCCGACCGGTCGATTATATTTTCTAGTCGATCAATGAGCATGGCAACCCATCCAATCCCACCTTCCGACATAGCGATTTTAAGATTAGGAAAACGAAGTGGATATTCACTCCATAACCAATGGGCACAAGCGCCAAGAGAAAGCTGGCCGAAAAGGGTAGCTCCTATTTGTAACGCTGGCGCTCCCGGTGTGAATGGGGTAACCCCTGAACTTCCGACATGAAGAGAAATAACAGTTTCTGTTTCCGCACAAGCACCAATAATCGGATCCCAAAATTCTCTATCCCATAAATTCGGAAAGCCAATATGGTGGGGCATTTCAGGAAGAGTCACAGAAACAAACCCTCGTTCCGCATTTCTATAGATTTCACTAACAGCTGCCTCACTATCTCCGAGATAGGTGATGCCACCAGGAATCACCCGATCAGGGTATTTGGAATACCACTCGGTAAAGAGCCAGTCATTCCATGCCCTCACAGCATCTACCCCTACCTCTCGATTAGCGGCTTTAGCAAACACCGTCCCACAAAAACCAGTGATCTGGGATGGGAAATTAAGCATCGCCCAGATACCTCCAAGATCCATATCTTTTACTCGCGCATCAATGTCGTAACAACCAGGTCTCATTTGGTCAAAGCGAAAAGGTTCCAACGATACAGTTTCAGGCTTGCGACCAGCTACCGCATTCATCCCAACCTGACTATAAGTATTACCTTCAAATTCCCAGACTTGATGACCTTGTTCAGTTTCAACTAACTGAGGGCCAAGGTCCCGTAACTGGGGTTGCATATATTCTCTGAACAGGTGAGGTGGTTCGACGACATGGTCATCGACAGAAATGATGGTGTATGAAATTTCGCTCGGTTCAGGGTCCGGCAGAAAAAGGTCAGAATCTAAAGAAGTTGTCACGTTGAACTCCAAATCTGTGCGAAAAATCTTTCTTGTCGTGTTAGCTATAAAACCACACAACTTCACCCTAGAGTTTGAACAAGAGGGAGAAAAGGTGAAGACAAGAAAAGTCGCTTTTGTAACAGGAGCGAGCAGAGGAATAGGTAGAGCATGCGCAGTGGCATTAGCTCAAGCTGGATATGACGTAGCGGTTTCGGCACGAACCATGATCGATGGCACAGCATTCCTCGATGATGGAGTAACTCCTGTCTCAGGTGGACTCGACACAACTGTTGACCAAATACGTGCAGCTGGCCAAGAAGGCCATCCGATACAAATGGACCTATTAGATCGTCACTCCGTTATTCATGCAGCTGACGAAGCCATCGAACACTTTGGCCGTATAGACGTGCTTGTCAATAACGCCATCTATCAGGGCCCAGGGGCGATGTTAACGATAGAAGAACTCGACGACACAAATCTTAAACAGCTATTTGAAGGCAATGTCTTCGCTCAATTAGGGCTAATACGGCATCTCCTACCAGCGTTTATTCAACAAGGAGGGGCCACAATCGTCAACATGATTTCTGCTACTGCATTCATAAACCCTCCGGGGAAAATAGGTTCAGGTGGATGGGGAGTGGGGTATGCAATGTCTAAATCAGCATTTGAACGTGTAGCTCCTCTCCTTATGGTCGAGCACGGAGACGAAGGTATTGTCACCTACAACATTGACCCTGGGCATGTCATTACAGAGCGGCAAGTAGCGAAACGCAAAGAGAAAGAATACACCGCATTTCCCAGCGCCCCACCAGAAGCAATAGGAGCAGCGGTAGCTTGGCTCGTCGAAGACCCTCGTGCCAGAGACGAATACGCAGGGACTATCGTAAATGCTCAGCGGGAAACGAAACGACGGGGACTGCTTCCCGGCTGGCCAGAATAAGACCTAGGGTCGCCAGTTCTTCGGGCCGCCTCGCTCACCTGGCCAACGAGATCCTCCAATCGTGTCCGCATATGGCCAGAAGCCCTCTGGATCTAATGGGCCGGCGTTAGTAATTTCACGACTTTTATGTGCAGATCTGACGAGCTGGGCAGAAACCTGCTCGCGCATAGGTAGCAGCTCCGTGTAAGGGTCCCATGGGCTTTCACGAAGGACAAGGTCCCCATTTAAATCCTCAATCTCAACAGGTTCGCTTACACTATGCACTCGAACGACATGCGGTGGGAAATCATACTCTCCCTCAGCCCCCCCGATCTGACGAGAAGACTTGATCCACCATTCATTCTCTTCCACGGTTCTGCCACTTGGCTCTATATTTCCATTGGAATGCCCTCGGAATTCCATAAATGTGTACCCCTGATGTTCACAAACAGCTTCGACGTAGTCATCTATGCGATAGAACGAGATATTGCATGGAAATTTTGGTTGACCATTTAGCTCTTGGCTGATAAAAATAGCGGCTTCCTGATCGATCCCCATTCCTACACAAAATAATCCATCCATCCCATCAAATGAAGCTCCAATTTTGGTGCTTACCCCATACTCTGGTTCAGCCAGAATAGGTACGCAGTAGACGTTAATCTGTACGATCGGATCTCCGCTTGGTTCAAGTCCTGGCGGAAGCAGGGCCGCTATCTTTTCCGCGTCAGTTCGATACGAGACCTTCAATTTCGGCCACCCACTTGTTTCTCCAGGACGTGTCAGATGTTCACCCATTTTCTCTCCAATGCAACAGTTTTCTTCTTTGGATACTTTGGCACATCACCTGACGTTTTGCGAAATACGAGTAATCGTTCTACAAACAAAGAAGAACAAAGGACACTCTCAATGCTATGGATACTCCGCTTCGAAGAAATGAACAGGATCAAGTAAGAGTATCGCCCACAAAGAAGACAAGGTAGAAAGAAGACATGTCAGATTACGAACATATCATTATCGAAAAACCGGCACCTGCTGTGCGAAGAATCGTGCTTAACAGGCCGGAAAAACGCAATGCAATTAGTACACCAATGCGAACAGAAATATTTCATGCCCTACAATCCCACGACGTCGATGAAGAAGTTCGAGTGACAATTATTCGAGGAGCAGGAGATTGTTTCTCATCCGGATACGACCTTACCAGTGGAGGATTAATGGAGGATGCTCCCATCTACAGTGCTCCAGGAGATGGGCAATGGACTCGTCAAGCTACCGACAGCTGGTTCAGTATCTGGGATCTTGCAAAGCCTGTCATCGCCCAAATTCACGGGTATGCCATGGCAGGAGGTACAGAACTTGCATCGGCATGTGACCTTATCTACATGGCTGACAATGCAACTATTGGATACCCGGTTGTTCGTGTGATGAGCACTCCTGACTGGCAGTTCCATACGCCTCTTCTTGGACTGCGCGCTTCGATGGAAATGATGTTAACCGGCAATACCTATTCAGCTGAAGACGCAGTCCAGGTAGGTTTCGCAAATCGGGCATACCCGGCTCACCGATTAGAAGACGAAGTTTTAGAAATGGCTAAAACTGTCGCTCGTGTGCCATCAGACCTCCAACAGGTAAATAAACGTTCAGTCCATCGATCCTTTGAAGTGTTAGGAGGACGGACAGCTATACGTGCCGGCCAAGAACTTCAAGCGTTAGCGGCATATCAGGAATCAGTTAAAGAAGCGAGGAAAAACCCCTTTGAGTCAATTAAGAAGGCCTTTGATTAATCTCCCAAATCTGGTGCCCATGAAGATCCATTGATATGGGACCCCCCATCAACAAATAATGTATTGCCAGTGACATAACTCGATCCCTCACTTGCCAAGAAAACAGCCACAGGTCCGATATCTTCTTCACAATCACCCATTCTGCTCATGGGGTTTGCAGCATCTGCGGCAGCGATAAGTTCGGGAAATTCATTCATAACCCTAAAGAACGAAGCAGATTTTGCCGCTGGGCAAATAATATTTGCTGTGATTCCCAATGGAGCCCACTCCCTAGCTGCGGTTCTAGTCGCACTACGTAAAGCTTCCTTTGCTGAGTTGTATTCAACCGTTCCCATGTGGGCGTTCACTCCGTTCAACGAACACATATTCACAATTCTTCCATATCCTTTTTCTTTCATGATGGGATGGGCGGCAACCATCGCCCATAGTGGTCCGAGGAATCCAACGTTGAGACTTCGCTCCATCAACTTGGGAGATTTCGATTCAACACGAGAAATTAAACCACCACCCCACGCATTATTCACCAAAATATCGAGCGTCCCCCACTGGTCAACCGCAGCAGTAATCATTCGCTCATTGTCGCTTTTTATCGAAACATCTGTTTGGACGAAAAGGGCGTTATGACCTAATTCTTTTTCTGCAGCGATACCAAGATCTGTATCGATTTCAGCAATCACAACCTTTGCCCCTTGCTTAATAAAGGCGGTAGCAATACCTCTGCCTATTCCCTCTCCAGCTCCTGTAATGATCGCGACTCTATTTTCTAACTGTCCAGACATGTAACTCCTGTCATTGCTATATCCGTAGTTTTACCGAAAAGAGCAAACCTTGCCTCTTAAAACGCAATAAGAGCCACATATGGTGAGTAGCGGCAAGCACGGAACGAAGGTATTGTTCTTTTCCACTAAAGGGGATCTATGCCGGAGATACAGGAGAGTGAAATACGTGACCTGATTCGTGAATGGTTGCAAGAAAACTGGGATCCAGATCTATCTCTCTTAGAGTGGCGAAAACAACTTGTTGCAGGACGGTGGGCGGTTCCTTCATGGCCTCAGAACTGGTTTGGGCGCGATTACCCAGTATGGGCTGATGAAATCGTGAGAGCTGAAATTCTTCGTGCTGGAGCAGTATCAACTCCGATAGGGGCTGGTATGAACCTTGCGGCCCCCACGATTCTTAAACATGGAGGCGAAGATCAGAAACAAAGATTTCTCGAATCAGCCGTAACTGGGCAAGAATCATGGTGCCAGCTATTTAGTGAACCAGGAGCGGGATCAGATCTCGCTGGTTTAACGACCCAAGCTCACCTCGATGGCGATGAATGGGTCGTCTCAGGTCAAAAGGTATGGAATACAAGCGCTCACCACGCTGATCTCGGCCTTCTCGTTGCTCGAACAGACTGGGACGTTCCAAAACACAGAGGTTTAACGTACTTTGTTCTTCCCATGAAGCAGAAAGGAGTTGAAATCCGACCTTTGATGCAGATGAACCGCCATAGTTCATTCAATGAAGTTTTTCTAGATGAGGCCCGAATTCCCAAAGACTTCATTATCGGATCAACTGGTGATGGGTGGGCAGTAGCCCTAACGACCCTTGCCTTTGAACGAGGATTCGCAAGCTTGAAAAAACCTGAATATAAAGAAACTAAAAGTAGAGTTATTGAAGAGGCTACAGCTGAATCCGAGGAACATTTCAAAGTCTATTCCTGGTACCCCCAACGTGCTGGGCGGATAGATCTCATTCAAGAACACGCAGAAAGGAACAATCAAAATAAGAATTCAGTACTCCGCCAAGAGATTGTTAAAGCGATCATGCTGCATAGGGTTGGGCAATGGACAGCAGGTCGTGCTCGTGCTGAGCGGAAACTTGGTCGGGCACCCGGGGCTGAAGGATCAATAGGAAAATTGATGGGAAGTAATGTTGCTCGTCAGGCAAATAAGGTCCATACCCTTTTGGCAGGAGCGAAAGGGATGCTTTCTGAAACAAACGATAAGTTTGAGACAATTGTGGCAGAAATTCTTGTTTCTACTCCGGCGAAATCTATTGCGGGAGGTACGGATGAAATTCAACGAAACATTATTGGCGAGCGAGTGTTAGGACTACCGAGGGAACCATCTATCGATACGCAGCTTCCTTTCCGCGACGTCCCTCGGAATTAAGGCACCGGAAGAAAACCGGCTACGCTAAACACCTATGACAAGCAGGTCTGGAAATGATAACTCTTTTGCCGTGATTGGGGCTGGCATGTCCGGGGTTTTAGCGGGTATCAAACTTATGGAAGCCGGATATCCATTTCAAATCTTTGAAAAAGCTGACAGGGTAGGTGGAACCTGGAGAGAGAATACGTATCCGGGTATTGCATGTGATGTTCCGTCTCATATTTATAGCTATTCCTTTGAATTGAATCCTGATTGGAGCGAATTCACGTCGCCAGGGGCAGAAGTACAGGAGTACTTCGAAAAGGTTTCTAAACGTTACGGGGTAGACCCCCATATCCGATTCAACGAAGCGGTTACCCGCTGCACTTGGATGGGTGATACATGGGAGATCGAAACAGAAAAGGGAAACGTCGAACATTTTCGGTGGGTTATTGCTGCCACTGGAATACTTCATCACCCCAAGTACCCAAACATTGACGGTCTAGATGATTTTGAAGGGCCAATGTTCCACACTGCCCGCTGGGATCACCATGTCTCTATTGAAGGTAAAAAACTAGGTCTTATTGGGACTGGGTCGAGTGGCGTGCAGATTACAGCTGCGGTCGCTCCAGACGTTGAAAAACTTAGTGTGTTTCAACGCACTGCCCAATGGATTGTTCCGAACGAGCGCGTTGTGTACACGGAAGAGGAAAAAGAAGCATTTCGAACCGACGCCGACCTATTACAAAATCTCCACACTGAAATGTCCACGGCATTCAATGATGGATTTGCTACTTCCGTTATTGATGGAAACTCAGAACTGATTGATGATATACAAAACCGGTGTCTTGAAGCTCTTGAAACAGTCAACGACCCTGAACTGAAAGAAAAACTTCGGCCCGCATACAAGGCGGCCTGCAAGAGACTCGTTGTCTCGCACAACTTCTATGATGCTGTACAACGATCCAACGTCGATATTGTCACAGCCGATATTGAACGTGTAGAAAGAAACGGGGTTCGCGCCGGTGGAGAATTGCACGAACTTGATGTTCTTGTTCTTGCTACGGGTTTCCATGTTGATGCGTTCATGAGGCCTATGAATATCACAGGAAGAAACGGCATCGTCCTTGATGAGGTATGGGAAGATTGGCCTTCAGCGTACCTCTCCATCGCTGTTCCAGAATTCCCGAATTTCTTTATGCTTAACGGTCCGAATAGTCCGGTCGGGAACTTTTCTCTTATTCAGACAGCTGAAATGCAATTCGATTATGTCTTAAAAGTCGTTGATCACGTTAACCAAGGTGATCTCGATCTAGCTGTAATAAGTCAGGAAGCGTATCAACGATTTGATGCCGAACGGTATGAAGCTGCAAAAGGGACCGTCTGGGCTACAGGATGTAACAGCTGGTATTTAGATAACAATGGTGTCCCGTTCGCATGGCCGTTCCCGTTTTCTAGATTTCGGGCAGAAATGGAAGCGCCAAAATTAGAAGATTACGAATCGGCGAAAAGTTAATCAGGTTCCAGTCCACTTTGGGTCGCGGCGTTCAACAAAAGCTGCAATTCCCTCTTGACCATCATTAGTTCCAGCAGCCCGAACAATGTTTTGTGCCTCAAAGTCACCAGCGTCTTCCAAAGCACTTTCGTACCCGCGATAGATAACGGTCTTCGCCACACCGGCAGCATTAGGAGCGCCAGAAGCCAAGTCCTGCGCTAATGCCGTTGCTGCCGAATCGATGTCTTCATCGGCGACAACACGGTTTACTAGCCCCCACGTTTCAGCTTCAGAGGCCGAAAGCACACGATTCGTTAATGTCAGATCAAGCATTCGACGAAGGCCAACATGGCGGGCTAGAAAGTAACTTGATGTTCCATCAGGAGTGAGCCCAACTTTTGTGTATGCCATCGTGAACTTCGCTGATTCTCCAGAGACGACAAGGTCAAAAGCGCTCACTAACGACATCCCTGCACCTCCAGCAGCACCTTGAACTCCGGCAACGAAAGGCTTCGGTATTTCATTCATTTTGTAAATAGCTTCATGGAGGTCTTCAAGCATTGCTGCAACCACTTCTGGAAGGTCCGGTCCCGCAGCATTAAATTCCTTGAGGTCACCTCCGGCGCAGAAGACCTTACCTTCTGCGGTTACCGCAACAGAGCGAACGTTACCATCGGATTCAATTTCAAGCATCACGTTCTTTAAATCCCTACAGAAATCAGGGTTTACAGCGTTCGCTCCTTCTGGTCGGGAAAAATGTATGTATCCGACATTATCTTTCACTTCATAGGTCATTGTTGATAATTCCATTATCAGTTTCCTTCACTTTCGTCATGAGTAAGATTTCCAGTTGGGCGTTGAGACCGGTATGCTTCGGGCGCATTTTCCGATAACCAGGAAGTAAGATCCGCTTCTTCCCAATCGTCTGGACCATAGACGGTACCAGGAAGCGGAGTCATGATGTGGGTATCGCCACCCACCGTTATGCCAGCGGCGGTCGTATCCCACTGAATTAACCGTTCATCGGTTTCACCGGTATCGTCAAGGCCGCGACTTGTATCACGGTTTTTTTGATACTGGACCCAAGCGTCAACTGTCGTGGCCCAGATCATGATGACCTCATGGTTATTATTTATAACTTCCCACAGTCCTGTAGCTGTAATCCCATGGTCTTCCATCATCGGAGCTCGTTCTTTCACTACAAGATTAAGATAGTCAATCTGTGACCCTGGGTTAACTGAGATCACCTCATTCACAAATAGTGATCCTTTAATCCCTCGTTCCTTGATTTGTTGAGTTGTAGGAGATGCAGGAATACCTGCACAGACTCTATCAAACCCGCCGCTACGCCATTGTGCTGCCTCATCCCACCAATCACCATAAAAAGCTTTTCTTCTTTTCAGGTTTAAACGGTCCAAGTTCCGCCCCCAGCCGTCCCAGCCGTCCTCGCCACAATCCCAGATGTTAATTACCTGTGGCCAACGACCACCCCCGAAGCCAAGCACATAGAATGTGCCCTGAAGTGATGTCATATCGGGCATATGCTGGGCTGGTTCACGATTGACTTTTTCCATATAGTCGTATTGGCCTTGGCCGATAATATCGATAGTTTCATGAACGAAAATAGATCGTGGCATTGTCAGCTGTCTTTAGGTTCGTGATGTTGCGTCATAGGTAACAGGTAGTACCAGAAATAGAAATTCGTTCCAGATTCTTTCATTTTAATTCTCGATTTCTGGATTACATCTCCAGCCTGCGTTTCGTTCACGAACCAAGATTCTGCGCTCCGAGCAGACGGAGCAGAGTCAGACAGTGAGATGGATGCCTCTTCGTAAAAATTTCTGATATCGGCGGCAATCTTTGTCGGGTCACCAGGAAGCCCTACTTCTTTCCAATCTTCACCGTCGGCAATACGTGTAAATAGGTCAAGCATGTCGGGGACCTGCTCGGAATTGACGACTTTCCCAACTGTGGAACGGCCATATTTTTTGTGAGTTCGTTTCCACGCTGGCAATAAACCTAATGCTTCAGAAGCTGCGGGACTTCGATCACTGGTATCAGAAGGTGGAATGACACAGGAGAGCGGTGAATCCGAACCATCTTTTATTTCAATCGGGTGATCTACTAGTACAGGCCCTGAAGTTTCATCCAGCAAAGCAAAGGCGTGCTCTATGACTTCGCGTTGGAAGTCCGCATCGTTGGGTTTCCCTAAAGG
>PYIK01143392.1_pt1 | contig 14700 bp, 11 predicted proteins | sample 3578011 | NCBI WGS metagenome assembly PYIK01 (sample SAMN08408022, study PRJNA431606) | Marine metagenome isolate SA_KN192-05_S13_70m, whole genome shotgun... | biome: marine; feature: oceanic pelagic zone; material: water; isolation source: 70 m water sample, 0.2-0.8 um fraction ... | reverse complement strand
GTTTATCCTAAGAGGTCGAGTCCGTTTACATACCCTTCTGGACCTATGACCGCAGGAGGCAGAGATATTCCTGAAGGGTCTCCTATCTCAACGAATAGCGCTGACCCCTGACAGAGTGATGAGAGTCCGATATCTGCGTACACACATGACCAGCCATAAGAACCTACTCTTCCTCGAGTTTGACCATCATCCATCGTGGCAATGATGGTGTCAGCAGACAGATTCTCATACCCAATTTCTTCGTAGAGGTCGTAGATATCTAGCATTGTCGCCCAGCCAAGACCGGTGAATGAAGCTTCAGGAGCATCTGGTGCGTATTGCTCGAGCAATCCGTCTCTTCCATCGAATTCAGCCAAGACTTCATCAGGGGCCCAGGTTTCTCGGATTGTATAACCACCTTTGTGGATATGACTTCCGACCATGAGTTCACCTACTTCTGCGTATATATCTTCTGTATCGCACGTAGCGCTGAGGAACATCTCTTCAGCTGTTATCCCTAGTTGATTTGCAGCTCTAATTACAGGCACACACTCATTACCTGCGGCTAGAAGCATCACAATATCAGCGCCTGATGCCTCTGCTTGGCTGACAGGAGGAATGGCATCCGTTAGTGGAATAGGGACATCAATGGCTTCGTACTCGATTCCATATGACTCAAAGATTGGAGCAAGTCCAGAGTCAAGAGCAGCTGTGGCTGCAGGGTTCTGATTGACAAGTACTGCTACTTTCTTTGCTCCTAGATCTTCTGCGACAAAGCGAGCTGCAGCAGAATATACTTGTACGCTTCCGCCATTGAAGTAGCGGGCGTTTGGCTGATTGTAATCAGAAGCAAATAGCGGTAGGCCGCCGATAATAGGGGTATCTCCCATAGTTCCGTAGAAGTCAAACGCAAACGTCCATATATTCACCCCATTGATAACTGAAACGAGATCACTTGTTGCAAGATCTTGGGCACATTCCTGAGCTGCAGGAATACTATTTTGAATGCAAATCTCAAGTTCAACTGGGTGTCCGCCTATGCCACCGAGCTCAGCATTTATGTAGGCGACCGCCCCTTCAATACATAGCCTGATTTCTGGAAACGACCCTACTGGGTCATTTTCTTGATTCAGTAAACCTATCCGAACAGGGGGAAGAGAGTCGTCTGCCGCCACAGGTTGAGCCGGTTCTTCTTCCTGAACATCAGCTTCTTCGGAATCTTCCTCCTCAACAGCGGCCTCTTCGGAATCTTCCTCCTCAACAGCGGCCTCTTCAGAGTCACCCGAGGAACCTGCGGTACTGTTTTGTTCTTCTGGCTCAGAAGGCGAATCCTGAGATGCGGCTCCTGTGTCGCTATCGCCCCCGCACGCGCTTAAGAGCAATGCGAGTACTGCCATGGTTCCGATAAGAATTTTTTTCATTTCCCCCCCTAAGGTTTTTTGAAAGCTTACTTGGTGTTTCTTTCTAATGTCTTCTGGTTTGCTTTTCTGTGCCGATCTCTAGCTATTTTTCCTGCTATCCCATCTGTATTGAGGATTGCTGTGAGAATTAGTCCGATACCGCCAACTAGGTTTGCATATGTCGAAAGACTATCACCTGAAAATGATTTAGCTATTAGGCCAACCATGAGGCCGCCGGGTGCAAGAACGCCGGCTACAAGAGCTCCACTGACTGATCCAATACCTCCCAGATAGGCAAATGCAAGAAGCGCTAGACTCTCAAAAACACTAAAGGAAGTCCCACTGATTTGTCCTCGTAGGTATGCGAGCATGGCACCTCCGAGGCCCGCTAGGAAAGAGGAGAAGGCGAAGGCTTGAAGTTTTGTAAGCGCCCCGTTTACTCCGCATGCGGCTGCAGCTCGTTCGTTCGCTCGAACGGAAAGAAACTGGCGTCCAGTTGTTGTTCTTCGAATATTCACTACAAGGAGACAGCAAAGTAGGGTTACAAAAAGAAGCATCAGCCCGTATTCCCATCTATTGAAGTCAGACCCAATGTTTGCCGCTAGGTTTATTCCGAAGAGGTCAGGAGGTTCAATCGGGAGGGCGCCAGTCTGGCCTACGAACCACCGGTTGTTAAATAGAAGGGTTCCAATGGCAACCCCTAACGCCATTGTTACAGCTGCTAGTTGTAGTCCGCGTATGCGCAGAGCAGGTATGCCAACCAGTAGTCCTAATATTACTGCTCCGAGGGCGCCGAGGATGACTGGTATCGGGAATGGGATACCGGTCTCTAGTCCTATTTTCCCTAAGATGAATCCTGATACTCCTGCGAATACTGCTTGAGCTAAAGAAACTTGACCTACATATCCAGTGAGGACGACGATTGATAGAACGATAATGACTGAAGTCATTGATAGATAGAGGCTTAATCGTAAGGCTCTTCCGAAGAAAAGGACGCCTAAGACCGTGACGGCGGAGAGGATTATGGACCCCGGCAGAATATTTCTAGGAGTGGGAGCGAAGGCGAGGCGTGATGTCATGTGACTAGCTCGATTGGGCAGGCGGTCACCTCTGAAAAATAGTATTACGATGATAACGAGAAAGGGCAGGACATCTCTCATTCCATTTCCGGCAAAATCTGGCCACCATGACTTCATTTGGAGGAGAGATAGTTCGGAGCGAAACATTCCTAGCGCCAGACACGTTGCTGCTGTCACACCAAAGGAGCGCAATGACCCAACAAGGGCCCCAGCGAGGGCCGGAACAACCAGCAGCGTGTAATTTACCGTATTCACGCCGTTGGATAGTGACGCTGCAAGGATTCCAAAGACTGCTGCGACCATAGAAGCTAACATCCAATTGCCGGCGGCAAGCATGTCGGGAGAAAATCCGATGAGGGTGGCCCCCTTCTCCTCTTCAGCAGCTGCTCGTGTTGCAATACCAAATATCGTGAAGCGGTAGATAGCAGCGAGAACTAGTGCTGAAATAACTACGATGCCAGCAAGCCATAAGCGATCTTCTGGAATCCGGGTTCCGAGAATGCCTACCATATCTGTCGGAAGAATGGCACGAACTGTTTCGTTTTGGGTACCGAATCGCAGTAAAACCACCGATTGGAGAACAATAAAAACACCTACCGTTGCGACGATTTTGGCAAGAAGTGGAGCTCCTCGCAAAGGTCGAAAAACTAGTAGATGGACTAGAAGCCCTAATATCGCCGCAACGCCAAGGGCGATCAGAAATGCTGGCCAGAATGCTGTTAAGTCGCCACTAGCAGGCGTTCCGAGCAGATTAACTCGGTCCGTGCCGGAGATTGAGATAGGAAAAACAAGATCTCCAGTGTCTCGAAGCTCATCATAAATGTAGGTTGAATACATCATCATTGCGCCATGAGCAAAGTTCACTACTCCAGATCCCTGATATGCCAGAACCAGGCCTAAAGCTACACCCGCTATTACGGCCCCATCGCCAAGACCTGTTAGTAAAGTCTGGATGTAAATATCCATGCTAGGATTCCCCCATAATCAGACTTTGGTTGTCTGACGCTTTTTAAATCACAACGTGCGTAGTTTTACGATTTGTGACACAGTATCAGGTAATGGAGTTTCGAACATAAAAAGATAAAGACTCAGGGGGAAGAATGACTACAGTAGAGGAAGAAACGAGCGAAGAAACGCCATGGCACCTTTCTGGCAACAATGCTCCGGTATTTGATGAAGTTACCGTTACAGAACTCGACGTTAAAGGCTCAGTCCCCCCTGAACTAAATGGAAGATACTTCCGTAATGGGGCTAATCCGCAAACAGGAACTTCACCTCATTGGTTTGTAGGTGATGGAATGATTCACGGCATTGAATTGAACGGAGGAAAGGCTAACTGGTATCGAAACCGTTATGTTCGTACCCCAATGTATGCGAATCCGAATACAGACAGGATGGAACTTTACCTAGATATGGAAAAGGGCGGGTTTGATTACAATGTTTCTGTTGCAAATACCTCTGTCATCGGACATGGCGGGAAAATACTTGCATTAGAAGAAGGTTCTTTCCCGTATGAACTGACTGAACAAGTCGAAACTATAGGTGCCCACGACTTTGGTGGGAAATTAACGACTGCTATGACAGCTCACCCGAAGATCTGTGGTGAAACTGGTGAGCTACTGATGTTCGGATACAGTTCTCTTCCCCCCTACCTTGTATACCACCGTATTAGCGCAGATGGTGAGCTTGTTCAAAGCGAAGAGATTACCGTTAACGGCCCAACAATGATGCACGATTTTACGGTTACGAGAAACCATTCAATCTTTATGGACTTGCCTGCTATTTTCGACATGGAACTTGCTATGCAGGGTGGGATGCCCATCAGATGGAGCGACGACTACCCCTCAAGATTTGGGATTATGCCTAGAGAAGGTTCCAATAACGATGTGAAATGGTTCGATGTTGACCCGTGCTATGTCTTTCATACACTCAATTCCTATGAAGATGGAGACGAAGTAGTAGTCAATGGTTGCCGCCTCCGAGAAATATGGAGAGAGAACTCAGATATCGGAGTCTCCGATGCTCCAGATCCTGCCGATGCTCCAATGATGTGGGAGTGGCGTTTCAACTTAACCACCGGAGGAGTATCGGAAAAGCAAATCGATGACCAAGGAAGTGAATTCCCAAGGGTCCCCGATCACCTTGTTGGCCTGACGAATCGATACGGCTATACCGTCACAATGGGCCCAGGCTCTGATGGAACCGGCGGTTCGATATTCAAATACGACCTTTCCAACGGAGGGACTCGGACAGAGCATACTTTCCCCCCTGGCCACTTTCCTGGAGAGCCATCGTTTGTTCAGGCAGAAGGTGCCGTCAATGAAGACGACGGTTACCTAATGACATACGTGTACGCCGGTGACACGGATACCTCGTATCTGGTTCTTTTGGATGCTAGCAACGTAGCGGCAGATCCTGTAGCTGAAATTCACTTGCCTCGACGGGTACCAACTGGTTTCCACGGAAGTTGGATAGCAGATTAACTATTGCTGGCGAATGGGGCTAGTTTGCGATAAATCTCTCTGCCATTGCGTGCCAGTGTCGGATTTTTACTTCTTGGTATTTCGTTAAAGTCAAACCGTCGGCTTTAAATGTTTCAAGCCCCCTTTGGACCTTAGGTAAATTGAAACTGTCTTGTTGAAAAACCCTCGCAAGGTTTCCGATAACTGGAATTAATTCTGTCCATTCTTGGTCTATCCCGAGTTCTATATATTCAGCTGGAGGTGGTCGATCATCGCCTTCAAAGTCTTCGGTATAGATACATTCCATCAAGCACTCATCAACCTTTGTCCCAACTGGCCGAAATCGGTAATTAATGCGGTTAAAGGCGCCCCATGGATGAAAATTCGGAAAGAGTGTGAAGTACATACTGTCATTTACTTCGGCATCGCAGTACTCATCAACATTAGGGACAGCTGGGCGAAGTCGATCTCTGGCCACTTTGGCCGCAAAGGCGCGTGCTGTCATCCCCTCAGGAACATGTGCCATGGAATCTTCGTCGAGACGTTTGTCCGTAATCGCGTCAAAAATTTCTTGTTCGGTAGGACTCCACGGTAAGTGTGGACTTGGAGTCCCATTAGGCGTTATAGCTCTTGAAAAGTTTCCGAAGACATCGTATTGGCTATTACAGTCACCAGTCCCAGTCAGTATTTGAGGGTGAGTGGCAATCACATGAAATGCTTCCATAAAGGCCTCTTGAGCGACCTTCCAGTTCACTGGATACCGCTTAGCAACGTGCGCTGAAACGAATTTTTTGTGAGGTGCCCATTTTTCAAAGTGCTTCGGTAGGTCGCCTATGTATTCGTTAAAGTCTTCGCAGGTAGGATCCATATTTATAAATACCCAACCTTCCCACGAGGCAACCTTTACTTCAGGGAGAGAGAAATTTTCCGGTTGGACCTGAGGGAAATCCCACGCAGTTGTGAGATTTTCTAGCGTTCCATCGAGATGCCATGCTAGGGCATGGAAGGGACAGCGGATGACGTCCCCTGCGTGGCCGCTACAGTCACGAAGCTGGCGGCCCCTGTGAAGACATGCGTTGTAGAATGCTTTTATCTCATCAGGTGCGGAACGCACAACTAGGATTGAAGTTCCCACAATGTCATACACGTATGTATCCCCGACGTTGGGTATATGCTCTTCTCGACAGACCATTTGCCAAGCTTTCTTCCAGATCTTCTCTACTTCGAGGTCGAAGAATTCTTGGGATGTATAGCGTTCGGCAGGAATGTTAATTGTTCCAAAATCTACATCGCTAGTAAGTCGGAGTGTCGGGTTCACATCATGAGTATCTAGATCAAGCAGTTCCTGATATGAGAGGTCTTTGGATTTTGATTCGGCAATCGTCATGACATTCTCCTTGTCCTATTGTCGGTATCTCTGAAGCGATTCTCTCCGCGTTCACTTCCTAGCCATCCACAAAGGTGTTCATCGGCTACTTTTAGATCTCCTGAAATCCACTCTCCACTAAATGTAAAAACTCCTGACCCTGATTTACCACCGACAATGACGTTTGCTCCATCATCGCTGACTTCATAAATTTCGTCTGTTAGTGGATGTTTAATTCCCCGCATATCTCTCCCCGTTAGGTCCGATCATAGTCTTTTTGGCAGCTGTTTCCCATTTTTCTATGCCGCTGTAAGTCCACCATCTACTGAAAGAATAGATCCTGTACATCGAGCCGCCTCGTCAGAAGCCATCCAACAAATAGCGTTCGCTGCTGTTTCTGGCTCTGCCATCCCTCGGAAGCCGGTATATGATTTCATTAGCTCAAAATCTATATCATCTGGAGCTGACCAGTTCTCTGTCATCGCAGTTTTCATGCCTCCAGGGGCGATTGCATTGATTCGAATGTCTGATTTTATATATTCCATGGCGAGCGCTCTGGTCATATTGATCACAGCTCCTTTCGCAGCACAATATGGGACGGTATAGGCTTGCCCCATGAATCCAGCGTTTGACGCTACGTTCACAATGTTTCCAGCACTTCTTTCTAGATGTGGTATTGCTGCTTGAGTTACCCAGAACATCCCATCTAAGTTGACGCCCATGATGAGTCGCCACGTCTCTTCGTCAACATCTGTGACGTGGTGGGAACGGACAACTCCTGCGACATTCGCAACAATGTCAAGTTTCCCAAAGCGTTCAACACATTTTTCAATCGCTGCGTGGCAGGATTCTCTATTTCGTATATCGACATTCTCTGGGTGAAATTGTTCTCCTAATTCGTCTGAGACAGATTGAAGTTCTTCTTGGTCAATATCGACCCCAAAGACATGGGCGCCTTCTTCAACCATTTGTCTTGCTGTCGCCCGACCTACTCCTGATGCGGCTCCAGTGATTAAAGCGACCTTGTCCATAAAGCGGTTCATATTGACCTTTCTTTCCTATATCTAATCTATTAGATCGAAGGAAGATCGCAACGCGTCGTTCGGGGTTTGCATCCCTGTGCATCATGAGAGAAGCTATAAGGGCAATACATAGATTTAATACCGATTTCTTTGGAGTAAATGAATGGCTATTATCCACAAAAGCCCCTACGAGGATGTAGAAATTCTCGATGTCCCTATCACCGAATTCGTCCTACGGCATGCCGATGCGCTTGTGGACAAACCAGCATTTATTGAAGGAGCTTCTGGGAGGGTAGTCACTTTTGGCGAGCTGAAGAACCTGATCCATAGGTTTGCAGGTGGTTTAGCTTCGCGTGGCTTTGGACCTGGTGATACGCTAGCTCTGGTCTCGCCGAATCTTCCCGAGTACGCTGTCGCTTTTCACGGAACGGCTGTTGCAGGTGGAACAGTGACTACGGTAAATCCGACGTATGGAGCTGAGGAAATTAGATTTCAATTAAATGATGCGAAAGCTTCAATTCTTGTCACCATTGAAGCAGCAGTCCCAATGGCGCTCGAAGCGATAGAGGGCACGGACGTCAGGGAGATTATCGTGATTGGTACCCATGAGGATGCTACTCCTCTGAGTGAAGTCGTTTCATCTGAACCTATAGATCAAGTACCTGTTGATCTTTCCTCACACGCTATGGTCCTCCCCTATTCATCTGGAACCACTGGATTGCCCAAAGGAGTGATTCTAACGCATAGAAATCTCGTAGCGAATCTCTGCCAGTGTGATGGAGTTATCGAATATGACCAAGACGCTTCAGGGCTCGCTGTCCTTCCGTTCTTTCATATCTACGGCATGCAGGTTTTAATGAATGGGTTACTTGCAAATGGGTGCACCGTCATCTCGATGCCACGTTTTGACCTTGTTGAAGCCCTAACCTTGATTCAGACGCATAAGATAACCCATTTCTTTGCTGTCCCTCCGATGATTTTGGCTCTCGCGAAACACCCCGTCATTGACAACTTCGATCTCTCTTCTTTAGAAATGGTCCTATCAGGTGCGGCGCCTTTAGGTTCTGAACTCGCTGAAGAAGCAGCAGCGCGGATCAACTGTGAAGTGATCCAAGCGTACGGGATGACCGAACTCAGCCCCGCGACGCACATTACCCCAAGCGGACAATACAGGCCGGGCTCAGTTGGCCTGACAGTCCCAAATGCTGAATGCAGAATTGTGGACCCAGAAACCGGAGAGGATCAAGATACCGGAGGTGAAGGAGAGCTCTGGATTAGAGGACCTATGGTCATGTCCGGATACTTAAATAACCCCGAAGCAACAGCTCTCACTATTGATGAAGATGGATGGCTTCACACAGGTGACGTTGCCACAGTCGATGAGCATCAGCACTTTTACATCGTCGATAGGGTCAAAGAACTCATCAAGTTCAAAGGATTCCAGGTACCGCCTGCGGAACTTGAGGCTATTATCATCACCCACCCTGCTGTGGCTGATGTTGCAGTCATCGGCATCCCGGATGATGAGGCTGGTGAGTTACCAAAAGCCTTCGTTACTCTCAAACCTGAAATGGAAGCGACGGATACTGACATCAAAGATTTTGTTGCAGATAAAGTAGCGACATATAAGCAGATTCAGATGGTTGAATTTATCGATGAAATCCCCAAATCGGCTAGCGGGAAAATTCTCCGAAGGTTCCTGCGAGATCGGTCGTGAATTCGCAAGAGACTGTTGTTGTTACCGGAGCGAATTCAGGAATAGGACGCTCAACCGCTCTTCTCTTGGCGTCGAAAGGCTATAAGGTCTTCGCTACGATGCGGTCACTTTCGAGAGGTGAGAAACTTCGTTCCCTAGCAGCTGAACTTCAACTCGATATTACAGAAGTTGAACTGGACGTCGCCGACGATGCTTCAGTGCGTGAGGGCTTTACCAAAATCCTTGGACAATGCGAACGAGTAGACATCCTTATCAATAATGCCGGGATAGGGTCAAACGCCGCAATTGAAGACATCAAGATTGATAGTGACCAAGAGGTTTTCGAGGCGAATTTCTGGGGTGTAGTGAGATGCACGCAAGCGGTTCTTCCCAGTATGAGGGAGAATCAATCTGGCCACATAGTTCAAATTTCCTCGATAGCTGGACGGGTTGGGCTTCCCGGTCAACCAATCTATTCAGCCTCGAAATGGGCGTTAGAGGGCTTAAGTGAAAATATGGCCCATGATCTCGCAGCACATGGGGTACGCGTTTCTATTATTGAACCCGGGGTCACAAGAACAGCGATTCTTGGAAAGAACAGTGACTTCCCCGATAACCCTGCGTACAGGGATACGTATCAGCGAATGTTCGATATGTACGCTGCTGGCATTGCAGCAAATATTCGACCAGAGGCTGTAGCAGAGACAATTCTCGAATGCCTTTCTTCCTCGACGCACCAACTCCGCTGGCCTGTAGCTTGGGGAGCTGATCAGATGACGAATGCCCGTTTTGATGGAACAGTCTCTGATGAGGAGTGGGTCATGCTTGGGAAGGTTGTCGGGGATTCTGATAGTTGGGTTGAGGAATTTACTAGACTTTTTAACCTCTAGCCGAGGTTGTCAAAGACTCGCGCCTCTCCAACCACTCCCTGTCGCTATAATTCAGGTAGGAAATTTCCACTGAGATAGCGCGAGGAGATCTAACTATGCATCGCCGATTAAACAAATTCCTAACTGCCATTATCGTGATGGCATTGGTAGTTGTAGGTATTAGTTGTGGGTCTGGTTCGAATTCAGGCACCGAAGATGCATTACGTGCAGAATTAGCTGAGACGAAGGCACAACTAGATCAGGCACAGCAGGTTATAGCTACTCTTCAGTCTGGCGGTGATGAAGAACCGGTTCAAGATGAAGGGCCAGACGCAGAAGGTGAAGACCCGAACGCAGAAGAAGAGGAAGAAAGCACGGATGATCGAAGCGAAGAAGAGCTTGAAAGCATACTTACAGGAACGTATACCTGGCTCGAACAAAGTGACGCCGTTCAGGAGCTCCAAGAGGCGTTAGGAGTGGAAGCTGATGGCTGGTATGGAAACGATACCAGAGATGCCCATCTCGCTGCGCTAGAAGAGCTTGAGCTCGCAATTGATACTGTTCCCGAAAAACCCTGTCCAGCTCAAACGAGTTTGAGTGAAGCCGTTGGATCTGCATCATCCACGAGTGAACCTATCTTGATAGACGTTGATGGTGATGGAACGATGGATGAAGCTACCGTCGTTACGATTGAAGATGGCGTGTATGTATCGGTAGCAACAAGTTTCAATGGGTCCACTGCGTGGATTGAAGCGACAGGGACAGCAACAGCTTCAGAGGCAACCTATGTTCCCCAATTTGGTACTGATGTCAACGAAGATGGTTTCCACGAACTGTGGGTGAAAACAATTCCTATCTCTGAACCGACAGGGGAAGCTAGGACCCACTATGTGTATGTCTTTATCGACTGTGCGTTACAGGTAGTGACGAATAGCGGGGGTGCGGCTTACCGTTTACCAAGAGGAGAGCTACTAGATACCGGGGGGCTTCTCTATATTGATTGTGCAACTTTGGAAGATGAGCCGATCATGGTGTACCACGAGGACTACCCGATCGGCGAGCCCGAAGATGGTGATTATGTCTGGGCGTACGTCCCTACCCCTCTCCGGCTTGTTGGTGCGACGTTAGAAGTGGTTACCACAAACGAGATCAAACGAGATATCGTTCCTGCGCCGAATCCTCTTCCGTCTGATAGCTGCCAGAAATGGTCGTAGCTATATTGAGGAAGAAGTATGGTTTCACCCATTGAAGAGATAGTGAGTTTCGAACAGAGCTCTTCGTTTCATCGAGATGGAGCTGTGCACCTTCAGGGTGCCTTGGACGATAAATGGGTAGAACTCTTAGCTGAAGGGCTTGACGAATGTTACGAACAGCCAGATGGCATGTCGAGTGCTCTCGTATCACCGGAAAGTGAACTACGGATAGATCAATTTCCGGCTGCTAGATCAAAGAAGCTGAGGAAATTTATCTGTGAATCTCCACTCCCGTCTCTTGTGGGGTCGATCCTTAATGACCCAATCCGGTTTTACATGGATCAGATGTTTTATAAGCCTGCTGGCCTTCTCATGCCGACCCCGTGGCATCAAGATACAAGTTATTACAACGTGGAAGGCCATGATCTCGTTCGTGCTTGGGTTTCGCCAGATATTGTTCCCCGTGAAGCGAGTCTTGAAATTGTAAAGGGATCGCATCTTTGGAATATTACGTATCGGCCTCTTGCTGGACGGGATCCAGATCTTAGTGAGGAAGAATACGAAGCACAGATGTCAATGGCTAAAGAGTTCGGAATCTATGAGCGCCCTGGAGAGGACTTCTCATACAACAGCGCAATTATGGATAAATCTCTTCCTGAAACTCCAAATATTGAAGCGTCAAGAGATTCTTTCGATATTCTCAACTGGCACTTTGAACCGGGGGACGTGATCTTGTTCCATGGGAATGTGTTACATGCTGCTCAAGGAGAGATCGATCTTGCGTATCCCCGGAGAAGCCACGCCATTATGTACGCAGGGCCAAATATCCGTTACATCAAGCGCCCGGGCCAAATCATTCCTGATCCAGTAGCTCTCTTGGAGCAGAACCCACAAACCGGCCAGCTGCTCTCTGAATTTGATCAGATTTTCCCACTCCTCTGGGAACCCTCTTAGAATAAGTAGGGGTCTAAAGCAGCCACGGGGACCGTTCCACTTGGCGTAATTTGCTTTCGTGCTTACTCAACGAGTCCTGATTTTTCTTAGAGTTTCCATTTTGTCGTACCTGAATGCAACAATGGAGTAATGGTAGTTTTTCTGGTTGTACTCGTGGGGATTCTTGCAGCTGTTGTCGTGTTCATGCTGATGACTCAAATGCAAAAAAACAAAACAGTGGATGCGGATATTAATTCAATAAGTAGCCTTGATCCTTCAGCTCTGGAACTAATAAAGAGTGTTATCAATGCTGAAGTGACAACCGCAGCGCAGGCGGCGATGCAACAGACCAATGAGGGCACCCAACAATTCTTTAAAGCCAACACTGAAACTCTGACCGAGCAAACAAAAAATCTTCTGAACCCAATGGAGACAGAGCTCACCAATCTGAAGGAAGTTATCGCCAAACTTCAGACCGCACATACCAGCACTTCAGGTCAGGTCAATAACCTTAATCAGCAGTTGACTGATTTGAATAGTTCGACAAGTCGTATGGTTGGAGCGTTACAGTCTCCTGTTTCCAGAGGTAAATGGGGCGAGAACTCACTCCGGAATATTATCGAACTTGCTGGAATGTCTCCCTACGCTGACTTTGTAACGCAGACTTCCGGACAAGTAGATGGCAAAGTTGGTATTCCAGATGTCGTGATTCGCCTTCCAAACGATTCTTCTCTAGCTATTGACGCTAAAGCCCCTGGATCTGCCTATGAGCAGATGGTGGGCTCGGATAGCCCTGATGAACAAGCAAGACTTTTGCAGGCTCACATAGCAGCAATGAAACAGCATATAAAATCTTTGGCCGGGAGAGCTTATTGGAATCAATTTGAGAACTCTCCAGAGTTCGTTGTCATGTTCGTCCCACTGGAGAGCATGCTCTCAGATGCTTTGCGGGCTGCACCGACGCTTCTTGATGAAGCGATGAAAGACAAGATAATCTTAGCTTCGCCGATGAACTTGCTCGCTGTGCTTAAGGCGACATTTCATGGGTGGCAGGTATTTCACATTCAGAAAGAAGCAAAGACAGTTGGGGATTTAGCGCAGACCCTTTACCGACGTATCGATACCATGCTTGGTCATGTAGCAAAGGCCGGTAGGGGCCTTGAAAGCGCTAATAAGGCCCATAACGAGATGATTGGGTCGCTTGAAAAAATGGTTCTACCAACGATGCGGGAGTTGAATGAGCTAAACATTGTAAGTGAACCGCCTAAGGAACTGGAGATTACTCAGACGCCGATCCGGCCTTTGAATGTTCCAGAGCTGAATGAATACCATGAAGACGAAAGTCAGGATTGAAGTAGAGCGGTCCTTATTTGGCTATTGCTTCAAGGCGTGCAGGAACGTGCTTGTGCCAAGGTGTTCCCGCAATAGGGTCGCGCCATTCTGTGCTGGTTAGTTCATTCGGCGCAACGCCGACAATTTCCGGATTTCCGCCAGCTGGTGAGTATGAAAGTCCATACCCGTTGGGGAGAGAAACGTATCCTGGTAAAACGGTTTCGTTAATTTCAACGACAGCAACTGCTTGCCCTCCTGACGTGGTGATACGGACCCGCTCTCCGGTATCTAGACATAGTTCTTCTGCGTCTTTGGGGTGGATCCGCAAAGCTCCCTCTTGATCTTTTTTTCTCCAACTAGGATCGCGGATGATCGTATTGGCTGAAAAACCTCTTCTTTCGCCAGCGGCAAGGATGTACGGGAATTCTTCGCTAGTGTATTTCACCGGAGCATCAATAAGGGCCTCAACAGCTGTGTGCATTTCTTTGATATCCAAGTGGATTCGCTGATCGGGTGTGGTGAGGAAATCGAAAGCCTCTTCATGGGTGTGTCGGGTAAAGATCACGCCATCTTCACCATCAAGGACCGCTTGGAAAAGAGCGTTCCCTAACTCTGCGCCCTCGCCAGTGTGGCCAGCTGATCGGACCTGTTCAGGGTACTTTTGTGCGACCATTTGGCAGCTAAACCATAAGACCGCACCGCCTTGCTTTTCCCATGGGAGAGTCTTCCCGAGTGTTTCATAGAGGACTACCGCCCCATACTCAGATACTGCTTTGTTTTCTAGTGCTGCATTCATGAATGCTTCAGAAAAACTTTGTAATCCTTCCTCAGCTGCTGCTCGTAGGGCGTCGAAGTCGATATCGTCGAGCACTCCGGTTGCCTGGACGAGTCGACTATGGATTTCTGGTTCGGATAGGGTTCCTTCCAGCGGTTCGAGAATCGCCGGACGCAGGTGAAACATGTTCTCTGGGAATGCTGCAGAAAAGAAGGTCGCTTCGGCTTTTTCATATTGGGATGAAGCGGGAAGGACCCAGTCAGCTTGTTCTGCTGTTTCTGTCATTGCAACGTCGATAACAACGGTGCACTCAGCAGCTCGCATTGCTTGACGGAACTTTTCAGATTCCGCAAGTGAATGAACAGGATTGCCGCTTTCGATAAACATTGCTCTGCTTCGTTCAGGGTGGTCAGAAAGAAAACCATCAGCGATTTCATTACATGGAACTAACCCGGAGATGATTTTTCCTCCAGTTACTGGATCGAGTGGTTCTTTACCTGCGGCACTGTAGTTGAACAGTGGGGCGACGGAGGTATGAGGACCTAACGCTCCAGGTTTACCAAAGTTTCCTGTGAGGATGGAAATAGCACGATG